>Ga0208667_1000258_pt1 | contig 24666 bp, 22 predicted proteins | sample 11BtaG_FD_184085 | JGI IMG/M metagenome (GOLD analysis project Ga0208667, IMG submission 184085) | Marine viral communities from the Subarctic Pacific Ocean - 11B_ETSP_OMZ_AT15265_CsCl metaG (SPAdes) (version 2) | ecosystem: Environmental > Aquatic > Marine > Oceanic | place: Pacific Ocean... | reverse complement strand
GTGGCAGAATTAAATCCAAGTTTGAGCAAAAATGAGGATATGGTCAACCACCCGGCTCATTATCAGGGTGATATTGAATGTATCGACGCGATAGAAGCGAGCATGTCGAAGGAAGCATTTGCCGGTCATTGCAAAGCATGCGCGATTAAGTATTTATGGCGATACCAGCAAAAGGGAGGCGTTGAATCACTACAAAAGGCCCAATGGTACCTAGCACGGCTTATAAGTACCGAGAAAAAGGCCCTGTAGTCGTTTCTAACGGCGATTAATGGGTCAACCCATGCCTACCTACAGAGTACAATTAAAGGGCCTAAAAAAGCCCCTAAAGAGGGGCTAAAGGATTGCACGCTTGGGGGTTAATTTGTCTCCTGGTAAAATGGGCGCGATTGTCTGGCCTTAATTGTTGGCATATCGTCGCGGGTTTTGTTGTATGTTATATGGCTATAGCCTAGGCCGTTATCGTCAGCGAATCTATAGGCCAAAGTTTGGATATGTTTTATGCCGCGGCCCTTAATATTTGCCATATAAGAAACGGGAGCCAGTCTATCTATTTTAAAAACTGCTATTGCGTCCATTTTATGCTACCTCTAGTGTCTGGATTAGATTGGTTTTAAACTTGGATTTACGCGCACCATGCACGGTAAGCGCGATGTTTTTCTTGTTACCGTCGCATAGCATGCAATCAATACACTGGATCCCTTTGCTATCGGCCAGGCATTCTATTTCATTATCTGCTAGTGCATCACCAGGCATTGCTACCCTAAATGTGCGCGCGCCCATTGATTGGTATTTTATGGCTTGTTTGGGACTATCTGCGGATACCTGGCATAGATCAATAAAACGCTTGTCAAATTGTTTATGGGTTATTTGGTGAGTGTAGCCAGTCCAGCTAATACCCATTTTTGCAATGGATTCCATTACTTCAAACGGTACGGCGGCGGGATCACCATATGCGCCCAATCTGATTTTGCGGCCAGTTATATAGTCAGAGTGTAAAACCGGGTCAAATTTGGCATATATCCCGCGCTTGTATCCTTTGTAGATAGCTAGTGGAGCATGGCCCAAATTAACGTAACAGGCACCACCGTTGAACCATCGTTGAGGGCAATTTCCGCAAACGCTGGAATCCAGGCCAATCTTGGATGCATCGGTTGGTGATATGTCAGACCTTATTATCCAGGTCTGTACCATTTGGCCAGTTTTGCGGTTTGATGTTTCCATTGTGGCTATCACTACTATTGGCTGGCCATCTAATACACTAGGTCCATCATATAGAATAAACCCTTTTTGTTTGGGCGCCTTAATGGTGGCTCTTTTTGCTGATAATTTACGCATTAAATCATCTCCAATATTTGTTTTCCGGCTAACACTAGGCAAGTCAATCCGGTTAATAATATGGTAAAAATTAAAAACTCGAAGCGTGCCTCTGCTACCTGATGGCGCTCAAATTGTTTCTCTGCTATGTATTTTGTGGCGCGTTCGTTTCTTTCTGCTATGTCGTTATACATGGCTTATGCTCCTTTGAAGTTTTCTTCGGCGTATTCATCGGCAAAGTATTCCAGCGATGATCCGACGTATTCCTGCCAGCTTCTATCATCAGCCCAAGGTTCATAATTATCTAAAGCATTTTGTATGGCTTGGTTTAATAGATGCGGTGGTGCGCTCTCAATTTGCTCACGGGTCCAATTAGTTGAATAGTTGTAGGCAAAGTCGCGCAGCTCTTCGTAAATTCCCATTGTCTATATCCTCTATTTATGAATGTCGCGGGTTGTTTCTCCCGCCTCCCCGTAATGGGGGGAATAAAAATATCACATTAGATTGCGTCTTGTAAACATAGTAACCCTTTTTTTATAGATCGTTACATTCTATGCGTAGGGGTTTATATTCAATTAGTGCTATAATCTGGTCATTATTTGATCAAATTGGTCAAAATTTAATCAGTAGGAAAAACAATCACCTGGAGAATTTAAACAATGGCGAAAGTAGGTAGACCAAAAGGTTCAGGCAATAAACCATTAAAGCGGCTGTTAGCTGAAAGACTATCGGAGAAATACCCGGATTTCGATCCAGTAATTGAGATGATAGAGGGTAGCATTAAGATCAAGCAAATAGCGGAGACTACCGGGGAGCTGTCCGACTATAAAAGCGCTGTTGAATCATTTGATCGAGTCAGCAAGTATATTCAGCCCACACTGAAGGCCACAGAACTTACGACAGATGGCGGTCTCACTGTATCGGTACAGCGTAAACGGTTTGACGGTTCATCTAATGGCGCAAGTGATGACAATGCATAATTGCAAACACTGTATAGATGTACAGGTGTACATAAGCTGTGCGCAACCTGTGCATAAGCCAGTGCATAAGCCTGTTGATAAGCTGGGGAAAAGCTGCGGATAAGCTGTGGATAAGTAGCACCCCCCCCTCCGAAGGTGGCGTCGTATTGTATATATATGCCCCCCGCAAAAAAAAATTGAGGCTATATGAAAGTAACCAAGATTCGTCCTGACATCACATTAGAGCCACCAGAAAGCCCTGAGGGAGACTTTATCTTTATAGAGATAGTAGATGAAGAGGTTACCTATACAAGCTCTCTAAAAGACGAAAATGGCGTATTCTATATTGACCTTTGCAAACACATTATATTAAGAGATTGGCTAGGAGATGGACATGATTAAAGTAGATACAGATGAGATGGTATCGGATGCTGATTATGAGTTGATTGCAGCTTTTACTGATGCTTTAATTGACAAGGATTCATACGCTATGCGAGAGGTTCTTGATATTGTTCACGAGAGGATGTCTGGAGAGTGTGTATGTTTGGAAGAAGAATGTATATGCGGGAGTTGGTAGATGAGCCATGTTCACAAGTTAGACAAAGCGACAAGGGATAGGCATTTCCCTGAATCTAATGGTGGTAAGGGTAGTAAACCCAGGAAGAGTACAAAGGACAGCAGGAAGACGTACAAGAGTAACTACGACGCTATCGACTGGTCTAAGAAATGAGAGTGTTAAGTCATGAGAGCATTATAGGTAACCGGACATTAAAGAGGACATGTGCAGTAGAATGTACATTACACGTACCATGAAGTGTACATTACACGTACCATAATTTGATTTTCAAGCTGATCTAAAAGAATTTATTGATGAAGCGCATAAAAGTGCTGATAAAGCTATATCCAAGGTGCAAATAAGTGCTACATCTATTACAAGGGCAATCACTGCCCCGCGCAGATTTGCGTACACCCTAAGCTAGGGCTTCAGATATACGAGCAAGCTATATGAGTGAGATTGAATACAACCTCTGTCCACAAGGGCAGGTTCTCCAGGACTTTGCAGACTGTAGAGCTAGGAACTCCTTCATCATGGGGCCACTAGGCTCTGGCAAGACAGTTCAATGTATCCTTAAACTGTTTGACCTGATGTGTGAACAGGAACCCGTGTCTGACCCTGAACACAAGAACTATGGTGTCCGACTATCTAGAGTGATCGCAGCCCGTAACACCTATTCTGAACTGTTCTCTACCACGATTAAGGACTGGCTGGAGATACATGGGGACTTAGGTGACTTCAAACAAGGCAATAAGGAACCCCCTACGCACTTTCTACGCTTTAACCTAGACGATGGTACTAAGGTGGAGTGTGATGTTGTATTTATCGCCTTTGATCGCCCTGAACACGTTAAGAAAGCCCGTGGTATACAGACTACTTGGGTGTGGTTAAACGAGACTAAGGAGCATTCTAAGGCCGTATTAGACATGCTTGACCTGCGTCATGGTCGATACCCCTCTCCCAAGGAAGGATGTCGTCCCACACACCACGGAATGATAGGTGACTCTAACGCACCTGATGAAGACCACTGGTATTTTAAACTAGCTGAGATAGAGCGCCCTGAAGATTGGTCATTTTTTAGGCAACCAGGCGGTGTATTCAAGGATGGGGAAGAATGGAAGATCAACGATAACGCTGAAAACCTAACTAACCTACCCGAAGGCTACTATAAGCGTGGTCTGAACGGTAAGACTAACGACTGGATCAAGGTTAACCTAGCCAATGAATACGGATTCGTGTCCAACGGTAAGCCTGTACACCCCATGTATACCGATTCTGTACACTGCCAGCACTTAGAGTTTAAGCCCTCTATCGACTTCCCTATCGTCTTAGGCTTTGACTTTGGACGTACCCCTGCCTGTGCGTTCCTACAGAAGACAGCTATCGGACGCTGGATATGCTTCGATGAAATGGTGTTAACAGACTCTGGTGCTGTGGACTTTGCTCCTACGTTAAAGAGATACATCGAGGAACACTATCCTGATCACGACTTTAAGGGCTGGGGAGACCCCTCTGGCAACAATAAGAACCAGTCTAACTCCGAAACACCGTTCCAGATCATGCGCGCTGCGGGTATTCCCTGTCAACCAACCGCTACGAATGACCCTATGAAGCGCCGTGCTGCTCTAGAAGTACCCATGAAAGAGATGTGCATGGACGGAAAGCCTAGATTCACTGTCCTGCCTAAAGCATCAATGATCCGTAAGGGCTTGCAAGGGGGCTTCTGCTATAGACGAGTGATGACATCAGGGGAAAGATACACTGATGAACCCGATAAGAATGAATACTCCCACCCCGTAGAAGCCTTAGAGTACGCACTTCAGGGAGAAGGCGAGGGTAGACAGGCACTACGTGCATCAGGGAACTTCAATAAACCTGTAACGGCTAAAGTTAATTTTAGTGTCTTCTAAATACTACGTCGTCTTTGAAGATGATAACGGACACTGGTGGTCGCCATTTCTTAAAAAGAACATCAGGCACTGCTATCTAATTAAGCCCTGCGGTGAAGGCCACCTTGTCTACGGCAAAAACACCTCTGGGTTTGATTTATTCACAACAACCGAACAAAAGAGTATAATTGACGATAATTATATTCTTTGCAGTTATAAAGCTAAATCGTGTAAACAACCGCTTTTCATGCTGAATACGTGCGTTGGACATACAAAAAGGGTGCTTGGCATTAACAACCCGTTAATTCTCACCCCTTATCAACTATTAAAATACTTGAGGAAGAGCAATGAAAAGACCAAAGATGCCTAAACCTACTGCCCAAGAGCTGGCGGTAGAGCGACGTACTATGCTATCCCTTGATAAAGAGATCGAGGAAAGTGAGAAGAGGCTGAAGGCTGCTGCAAGAGGAAAGATAGGTGCTGCATCTCTGCTTCCTACTAAGCCTGGTGCTCAACCTGCTGGTAGGGCTGTTGGTTCTATGGGTCGAATGTTAGGCCGTGGCGGTATAGGTGGCAGTGCTGCTTCAGGACGTAACAGAGCATACACTATGAATCAGGGCCGTAATAAATGAAACTACCCGCAGAGCTTGGGTCGCTGAAAGACCTAAAACGTAGGGAAGCTCAAGCATTCAAGACATCTACTTACTGGCATGACCAGCTAGATGATGCGTATGAGTATTTCCTTCCTAACCGCAACCTCTTTGAGACTGTTACTGTTGGCTCTAAGAAGATGGAGCGCATCTTTGACTCCACTGCTTTAGAGGCTATTCAACAGGGTGCTAGTAAGCTACAAGAGAACATAGCCCCTATTTGGTCACGCTGGGCTACATTCGAGCCATCTATCCGTGTACTCAAACTTCTAGAGACCGGCCAGTTCGACGTATCAGAGGAAGACATACGACGTAACCTAGAAGAACAGGCAGAGACTATCTTTGATTACATCAACCGTTCTAACTTTGCTACACAGTTCTATGAGCATGCCCTTGATCTATTGATCGGTACAGGCACTCTGCGTATTGACGAGGACGACAGTGATGACATGCCTATCATCTTCAATGCTATCCCACAGAAAGGTATTGCGTTTGAGGAAGGCCCGCACGGGAACATCGAGACACACTGGCGACGCTTTAAGGTTAAGGTAAAAGACCTAGAACGTAAGTGGCCAGGATTTAAGCCATCACAATCTATTGCTAGTAAGATTAAAAACAACCCAGAGTCTGAGGTAGATGTCAGTGAAGGTGTCGTCTATCTGCCTAAAGACAAGACTTACTACGGGTGTTTGTGGGTAGGTAAAGAAGATCACATCAGCTGGATGGAGGACTTTGGTTCTTCTAGCCCGTGGGTGACTGGACGCTACTCTAAAGTTGCTGGTGAGGTGCGAGGCCGTGGCCCTGCGCTACAAGCCCTGCCTGATGTTAAGTCCTTAAATAAAGTAAAAGAGTTCTCACTACAGAAAGCCGCTATTGACCTAGCTGGTATGTATACAGCGACTGATGACGGTGTGACCAACCCCTACAATATTAGTATAAGCCCAGGCGTGGTTATTCCAGTAGGTTCTAACAACAATGCTAACCCGTCTATACGGCGTTTAGACACTGGTGCGAATCTACAGCTTACTCAATTCGTTATGAATGACCTACAGATGAACATCAAGAAAGCCCTGTTTAACGATCTGAGAGACCCTAGTGGTGCCGTTAGGTCTGCTACAGAGGTTGCTATTGAGTCTAGAGAACTAGCCAAGCGTATCGGTTCTGCGTTTGGACGGTTGCAAACTGAGGTGCTTGTCCCTATCATTAAGCGCGTTGCATCTATATTGACGCGACGAGGGCTTATACAGCCTATACAGTTGGATGGTCAGGACATTGATATTAAGTTTACCTCACCATTAGCACGATCTCAGGATAGTGAAGACATCTTGAATGTGCAGCAAGCGGTACAGTTCGTACTACAGAACGCTGGCCCAGATCAGGCTAAGATTGGATTTAAGCTAGAGGACTTTGGTACATGGGTAGCACAGAAGTCAGGTATGCCCGCTGAACTGGTAAGGAATGATTCGGAGAAACAAGCGATCATCCAAGCTGGAGCGCAAGCAGCACAACAAGGTATTTCTGGTGAGCAACCAATGCAAGGACAGACTCAAGTATGAGTTGGGAACAAATCGACAAGGCTTCTGGATCACCGGAGGCCGCGTTAAAACGTAAGGCAGAGTTTAGACAAAAGACCATTGAGTTAGCTAGGGCGTATAGTAGATGCTTTGCTAGTGAAGATGGTCAACGTGTCCTATCTGATCTTACATCTAGATTCATATACAGTAACGATACCCCATTCGACTCCCCCAATGTTAACTATGAAGCGTCTTACCATAACGGTGAGGCCGGTGTAGTTAAGTTCGTAATTAATCAAATACAACAAGCTAAGTCAGAATAATCAGAGGTTATTATGTTAGAAGATCAGGCCGCACAAGAAGAACAAGTGAGCGATACCCTGTTAGATGATGCAACCCCTACTCTATCTGAAGGTGAGTATTTCCTTGCCGAAGGTATCAAAGGAACTGGAGACACCCCCGACTGGTATAAGGCAGACAAATACCAGTCTATTGCTGAACAAGCTAAGGCTTATAACGAGCTAGATAAGAAGTTTGGTGGTTTTAAGGGTGCTCCGAAAGACGGGTATGCTGTCGTCGAAGGCGTAGAGTCCGATGATGAACTATGGAAAGAGCTAGTGGCGTTTGGTGAGCGTACCAATATGTCACAGGATGCTTTGAATGACGCATGGGATTTAATGTCAGCACAGGAACAAGCAGTTGCTGAAGTTACCCAAGAAGCAGAAATCGCCAAGCTAGGAGAAAATGCTGGTCAGCGTATTAAGAATGTTGAAGGGTTTTTAAAGAACAACTTAGATGCAGAGACCTATACTAAAGTACAAGACCTAGTGACTACTGCTGAGAGTGTCGAGTTGGTAGAAATGCTAGTAAAAGCTACAGCCCCTACTAAGCTACCTATCGATGGTGGTGAGCACCCTACAGGTATGACCTGGGCAGACATTGAAACAGAGATGTTTAAGAAGGATGAGCGTGGCAACCTACTCCGCAGCACAGACCGAAACCATGAAGCCAAGATTCAGAAAATGATGAAGGAATTTGGCGGCTAGACCACATCTTGATGTTACATGGGTGAAAGGTGTATAATGCGGACACTGGACACCCTTTCTTTAAGGCCCGGTAAATTTAGGTTGAATGCTGACCAATTTACTGGGTACTCAGCTAAGACCTTGAAAAACTTTATACATTAAATCTTTTTTTCGAGGATATTCAAATGAGTATTAATCTCTCTCCTGTAGCTGTCACAGAGTTTGACAGCATGGTAAAACACGCCTATCAAGGCATGGGTAAACTGCGTAACGCTGTTACCGTACGCAATAACGTAACTGGCGACACCTACAAGTTCCGCGCTATGGGCAAAGGTTTGGCTAACCAGAAGGCAACTTCTGCTGACGTTGATCCAATGGACATCACGCACAGCTTGCAGGTAGCTACTCTGGCTAACTGGAATGCGCCTGAGTACACTGACATCTTTGATGCTGCTGAAGTTAACTTTGACGAGAAGCAAGAACTGGCTAACACTATTGCTGGTGCCTTGGGCCGTCGTTGTGACCAGCTGATCATCGCTGCTATGGACACTGCTTCTCCTACTGCTGTTGGTACTACCACTACTGGTCTAGTAGCTAACGATCTGATCGACGCTAAAGTACAGCTAGTTAAGAACGGTGTTGGCGACGGTGAGTTGTTCACTGTTATCAACGGTACTGGTCTTGCTGGTCTGCTGGCTGACGAAAAGATTTCTTCTGCTGACTACCAGAATGTTAAAGCTCTGGTAAACGGTGAAGTAAATACTTTCGCTGGTTTCAACGTGATTGTTCTTGAAGATCGCGCTGAAGGTGGTCTGACCATCGCTTCTGACGTAGTATCTGGCTATGCATTTAGCCGTGACGCTATCGGCCTGGCTGTTGGCATCGACATGAAAACTTCAATCGACTATGTTCCACAGAAGACTTCTTATCTGTGTAACGGTATGTTGAAAGCTGGCGCCGTTGTTCGCGACGTTGCTGGTTTGGTAGAAGTTAAGTACGACGCAACACCTGCCTAAGTCCACTAGGGGGAGGAAACTCCCCCTTTTTATTTAAAGGTACATCATGTCTAGCAAGATTAATTTAGTATCTAATGCCCTTATCCTGATAGGTGATCTACCACTCACTTCTCTCGTAGGTAACACCCGCGCCCATACTGTAGCCAACAACCTCTATGAAGGGATTGTTGAGAACGAATTGACTAAGTATCGGTGGGGCTTTGCTCGAAAGAAAGCACAACTATCTCGTATTAACGAGACACCAGTAGGAACTGAATACACCGATATGTATCAGTTACCCGCAGATTTAATGACTTTGATTAAGTTAAACCCAGGTATTAACTATCAGATTCTAAGTGACCGAGTATATTGTAACTACTCGTCAGACCTGTACTGTGACTACATCTATAACGCGCCAGAATCAGAATGGCCCGCGTACTTCTCTAAGATGATTGAGTACAGACTAGCTATGGACTTTGCTCCTGCTGTCCGTGACAGTGCTTCTTCTATGCAGATGATGGCGCAACAGTATGAGAACGCATCTCGTATGGCCCGCTACACTGATTCACAACAGCATCCTATAACACCTATTCAAGATCGGCCCTTTATTAACGTGAGGTTCTGATGGCTAAGAGTCATTTTCTGCAAAACAGCTTTGTTAGCGGAGAGCTATCAGACATAGTCAAAGGCCGCACTGATCTAGACCAATACTATCAGGGTCTATCTGTTGCTGAGAACGTCGTTACCATCCCTCAAGGTGGGGTTAAGCGTCGCCCTGGCACACAGTTTATTGCCGAGCCAACCCCTGTAGTAGAAAGATACACTGCTCCAAACCCTACCACCCCCAATGGTGGCACCCCAGCCAACGTAAATGACGATGACCCAAGTACGTATAGCGTGACCACTACCGCTGCTGGTACTACTGATGACTACGTTGTTGTGGAATACGACATTTATGGCAACCAAGAAATAGAGTACATCGACCTAATAAACATTAAGTTGACATCAGGAACTAGCACAGAGTTTGTTATTGAGTCGAGAGCTGAAAGTGGCTCATGGGTAACTGCCGCTACAGTCCCGCCCTTATATAGTTATGAGCAAACATTGCGTGTGCGCGTTAATCAAAATGCTCGCCGCTGGAGGTTGATAAGAAAAGGCACAACTGATTTAGGGTCTGCTCAAGTATCTCTTGCTGAGATGAACCTTTATAGAGAGACTGGGGCGTACACAGGTACCGTCAAGCTACATGCTTTTGAGGTTGATTTAGACAACAGTTTCTTGCTGATGTTTACCCCAACTAACCTGCGAATATTCAGAATTACTGACACTGCGGCTACGTTTGTACAAGATGTAAACCACGGGTTAGGCTTTAATTACCCGAACAGGGTAGCTGTAAACGAGAATGTCTTGTTGATGTTTAACGAGAATGAAGCTCCCAGACGGTTGATTTACAACTTTAACGGCAACGGTTTGTTCTGGTATGACACACCTACGTTCACTAACATCCCTAAGTTTGATTTTAATGACGCGTTAAGCCCTACGCCTGTCAGTGCTGTGCAGGTTTTAACATTTCAAAGTGCTGCTGAATCTGGTGACAGATACCAAGTAGACATAGAAGGCGTGTTAAGTAAGAACATCACTTATGCCGGTGACGGGAATGCCGCAGAACAGGCGGCTACTGCTGAGAATCTAAGACGTAATCTACAAGACATGCCTATCTTTGGTGAGACAGGTATTAGTGTAGTTAGGACGCATAACCACCAGTACACAATTACTATAGCTGGTGAATCAGCGGATACCTTTGCATTATTCTCTGCATTTAAAACATCAGGTACTGAGAACAAGATTACTTTCACCATGACTGCTGCTGGCTCTCCCCGCAAAGAAGATGTGTGGGGTGTGAATAGGGGATACCCTAAAAGTGGTGTATTTACTGCTGGTCGTCTATGGTTAGGCGGCACTAGGGATAAACCACAGAGTCTATTAGCGTCTGTTGCCGGATCATTCCTAAACTTCCTTACAGAAGAGGGGGCCGATGATGAAGGTATCTTCATTACTATCAACGGGGCAAAGAGTGACATCATTGATATAAGCCCTGGTCGTGGTGTGCAAGTATTCACAGAAGGCGCTGAGTTTACCGTAACAGGTAACACCCCTACTACTATTGACGTAGTACAGCAGACACAACATGGCAGCTTCAGTTCTAACGTGCCTACATCGTCCTTAGACGGGGCTACGCTGTTTGTTGATGCGAACGGTAAGAGCCTTAGACAATACGTCTATAACTTCAATGAGGACGCTTACAGGAGTGTTGACCTATCTGTCCTAGCCTCCAAGATAATTGACAACCCAATTGATATGGCTGTCGTGTCCAACACTACATCCGAAGATGCGAACTATGTGTTTATTATCAACCAAGACGGCACTGCTGTCGTTCTAAACACGTTACGAGAGCAAGACATCAATGGGTACACTAGGTTCAATCAGAAGCGTTCAGATGGCTCAGAAGACTCATTTGTACAGTGTGTTTCTGTTAACAATAACCTCATCGTATTAACTAACCATTACGGTGGTGTTTATTCTGTTAACCGATTGTCATTCGATCACTTGATGGACAGCAGTATTATCTATCCGTCCCCCTCTAGCAATGTGGTTGGTTTAGAGCATTTAGCTGGCCAAACTGTTAGTTTAGTTAAAGGCAATACGATCCTCCCTGATAGGGTTGTTAGTGGAGCAGGACAGATTACATTATCTGCTGCTGAAACAGCGTTGGTTGGCGCTTTAGAGGTAGGGTTAAACTTCCCAGTTAGCGTACAGGGTATGCCTTTAAACACTCGGTCTGCATCTGGCGAACAAACAGCTATGAAGCAAAAGCGTGTAGATAGAGTTAACCTAAGAGTCTATGAGACAGCCGGTGTAAGTGTTGACGGCAGTTTAGTTTCCGTTAGGGAGTTTGGTGATACAGGTAACACGCCATTAGATAGCTCTTATACGCCCAAAACTGGTATTATCGAGGATAACAATGGTGGTAACGGCTGGGGTAGAGATGTTGTACCCCTGATCACTGTAGACAGTCCTACGTCGTTCCACTTGCAAGCCATTGACTATGAGATTAGCTCTTGAACCAAATAGCAACGCAAGACGACATATACAAGTTACAGTCCCTGATGATGAAGGGGGATACGGTAGAGTTAGAGACCAGGCATCACTTTAGTGAAGGTCTATATGCTAGGGAGTTGTTTATCCCTGCTGGCGTTTGTTTAGTAGGCGCGTTGCATAAGACTACGCACTTGTATACGGTAGTTAAGGGTAAGTGCAGGGTCTCTAGCCAGTACGGTAACATGGAAATTATTGCGCCATTTATGGGTGAAACTATTCCAGGTACAAAAAGAGTTATATACGCAGAAACAGATTGTGTTTGGATCACGTACCATCCAACACATTTAACTGATATTGAAGAAATAGAGAAGGCTTTGTTAGAGCCAGAGGATATTTAGATGGCATACGTCGCAGTAGCAGCAGCATACGCAGCACTTGCAGGCACAGTAGTTACTGCTTATGGGCAGGTACAAGCCGGTAAAGCTCAACAGGAGTCTCTTGAAAGACAGGCTGAAGCAGAGAAGCTACGGGCTTCTACTGAAGAGCTTGCTAGGCGTGAAGAGTTAAACCGTGCACTTGCGGCTAACCAACTTGCTATGGCTTCTGGAGGGATATCTGGTGTTACTCCTGAGAGCATCTCTTTAGAAAGTGCTAAGAAGATTGGTGCATCAGAGCAGGTTATAGGTTTATCTGAAAAGCTGAAGCAAGCTCAACTCCAACGACAAGCACAGGCTGCTAGAACACAGGGTATTATGGGCGCAACAAGTACGCTACTAAGTTCATCAAAAGACATTGCAGAAAGCATAGAAACAATTAGAGGGTAAGGCATGGCGATCAAACCTATTCAAAGGTATGGAATATTCCAGCCGACAAGCGTAGATACCTCTGCTGCACAAACTATGCGCGCATTAGCCGGTGTTGGGCAATCTCTTTCTGAAGGTGCCACCGCTATAGGTAAGCCTATTGCCGAGCGTGAGGCTATTAAAGAGGCTGAAGTTGATGTTGCTAAAGCTAGGGAAGAAGGCACAGAGATAGAGATGAAAAGCCCTCTAGCATGGGGTGGCAGCACTTATAACGCTACGATAGAGAAGGCGTACGTTGACTCTAAGCAGCTAGACTTTGCTGCACAGGCTGCGCGCATAGCAACTGAGAATCCTACTGACGTTATGGCTTTTGGCAGCCTTATCCGTGAACAGGCGAAAGCAACTCTATCAAACGTGCAACCAGAGTTTAAGGCACAGGTTAGGCGCAGGGTTGATTTAATCACTGCCAACACATCTGCAAAGATATACGAACAGCAAGTAAAACAGCAGCAAGAACAAGCGAATGCACTGTCAAAAAACAATATTGAAGTTGCTACGCAAGAAATGCTATCTGCCGCAAACAGCGACAACCCTGAATCAGCAAACCAAATGTTCACCGATATTAATCAAATGATTGATGATAGGGTTCTTAATGGGCACGAAAGTATTGTTGCTGCTCAAGTGCAAAAGAAAGCCCTAATGGTTGACCTGGCTGGCGCGTATGCGTCAGGAGGGTTAGATAAAACTATAGCTACACAAGGATTCAGTGCTGCCTCCCAAGAGATACAGGCAGTGTACGACAAGCCACCAGAAGGCTTTTCTTTGCAAGATAGAGATGATCTTGTTGATAATTTAAGAAGCCGACTGTCTGAAGCGATCAGGTTAAAAGACATAGAAGAAAAGGAAAGCGAGGATAATTTAATAACAACGCAAAGGCGCACTGCTGGAACCTTATTAACAGGAATACTGGATAACACAGTAGGCATGCCAGAGCTAAAAGCTGCATGGAAATCCAGTGAATTATCATTTGAGGGTTACAATCAGTTAGTAACCATTTATAGCTCACGAGGCGCAGGCTCTGATGATTATGAAACTATAGTCAAAATTAACTCTTTAATTACAAATGACCCTGAGGCAGCGTTCCGTTTGATTGCGAGTAATGCTGGAACAAACCTTACTACTAATACGGCACTGAGCTTAAATCGAAGCGCCCAGGACTCGATGGAAGGCGAAGGCGTACTAAAAAGAAGCGACGTAGCAAGGGCGCGAGATTTCGTGAGAGCAAGCGTACAAGTGGAAGGGCTTGAGGGCAAGTACATGCAAGATCAGGCAGCTAAACAAGCGCAGCTTTTGTTTACGTTTGATAGCATGGTCATGGATAACCCAGATAATGTTATGCAAATCATGTTTGATTTAGTAGAGGCGGTGCCGCTAATTAAAGACACCCCGGAAGAACGATTAGAGAGGGCAAAGGATACATTCGACAGGGCAAAAGAGGCTGCTGGCGATGATGAGGATAAATTAGCTACAGCAAATAAAGAATACATTGATAAGTATAATGAGATTGAGGCGATGACTCGAAAAGAAAAAGAATATCTAAATTACAGGAATTATCTAGATCAGCTAAAAGAAAGCAGCAAACTAAAGGTGGAAGCCAGTGAGTGACACTAACTTAAAATTGAATGTTAACGACATAGAACTGGACACCTTGCGGGAGTTGCCTGCTGACTTAGCATTGTTGTTTGAGCAAGATGACGCTACTGGACAAATACTTAATGCGCGAGAAAACGCAGAAACTCCAGCAGACTTGCGTATGCAAGAGCTTGCAATAAAGCAACAGCCAAAAGGGTACGTTGGAGCAGCAATGGATATTGTAGACACTGCATCTGACATAGGCGCTGATGTTGTTGGCGGTCTTGTTGAGGCTCCGCGTCAAGCTGTTGCAGGATTTCTTGATGCTACTGCTGAAGCCGCTGAAGTATTAGAGTCTGCATTTGGTCAATTGCCTACTGCTGGCGAAGACTACGAACCTCTAAAAATTGAAACCCAACCAAGAACTGTTACGGGACAAGGTGTGCGTTCCGTGTCGCAGTTTCTTACTGGATTTATTCCTGCGCTAAGGGGAGCAAGGAATCTTGGTGTGGGAGGTAAGCTTCTACAAGGTGCGACTGCTGGCGCTTTTGCTGACGCTGCCGTGTTTGACGCGCACGAAGAAAGACTTTCAGATATGGTTCAGCAAGTGCCAGCCCTGCAAAACCCGGTGACAGAATACTTAGCATCTGATCCTACAGACTCTGAGGCCGAGGGCAGGTTTAAGAACGCTGTCGAAGGCTTGTTTATAGGTAGTGCCCTAGACGGGCTGCTAAAAGGCGTTAAGTTAATTAAATCGCACAGAGCAGCAAAGGCAGAGGCAGAGGCAGAAGGCAAGACTGTCGCTGAAACTATTGAAGCTGACGGTCAGTTGGCTAAGACTGTTGAGGAAGAACAAGAGTTTATATCCTTCCAAGAAGCAGCCGCAGAGAAGTCAGTTGAGATTGAGGTGCCTGAGTTCAAGTCTGGCAGGAAAGGCGCTAAAAAAGAAGCGGCAAAGAATATTAACTTGTCACGCATAGAGACTACAGACGACATCAAGGAATTAATTGACGCTGTAGGTGAGGCTGACGCTGTAAACATTAATGCTGCTCGGCGGGAAGAAATAGCAAATGTAGACCTGCCCAGGCTTGCTGACAATCTTAACATGACTGTTGATGAACTCATGGCTCGCAGGCAGGGAGAGGCATTTAACGCAGAACAAATACTAGCATCTAGGAAGATTCTAGTGGCCTCTGGTGAAAACCTAGTTAGGCTAGGAAAAGAAGCAAGAGGTGGTGATGAGCAAGCCTTAGCAATCTTTAAACGTGCTATGTCACAACACCAAGCCATACAGCAGCAAGTAGCTGGCATGACAGCCGAAGCAGGTAGGGCATTGCAGTCTTTTAACGTGATTGCGGCTAGCTCAAGAGAGCAAGAACGATTAATTCAGGAAGCACTAGAGGCTTCTGGCGGCGCTGATCAGGTCAAAGCAACAGCAGATATGATTTCTCAGTTAGATGATGTTTCTAAATTAAACAAGTTTGTTGATGAAGCAGGTAAGGCTACTAATTTTGACATGTTATATACCGTATGGATTAATGCTTTGTTGTCTAGCCCTCCTACCCATATAGTAAACATAGTATCTAACGCCGCTACCGCCATATTGTCTGTTGGAGAGCGCAAGGTTGCCAGTCTTTTGGGGGAAAGCATACCCCCCGGGGAGTCTACTGCACAGCTTAAAGGCATGGTCGAGGGCGCTAAAGATGGTGTGCGCCTTGCTTGGCACACGTTTAAAACAAATGAACCTTTTGATGTAATGGATAAACTAGAGGTTATTGAGCGCAAGCCTATATCAGCTAAAAACCTTGAGCTGTCTGGCAATGCAGGCAGGTACGCTGACTTTGTTGGTAATCTTGTTACTAGCCCAGGAAGGCTGCTGTCTACGGCAGATACATTTTTTAAGTCTGTTGGGTATAGGATGGAACTGCATTCGCAAGCATATAGAACTGCTTTTGGTGAAGGGCTTGAGGGAAAGGCATTGCAGGAAAGGGTTGCAGGAATTATACACTCCCCTCCAGAAAACATTAAGCTGGCCGCAATAGATGCTTCTAGGTATCAAACTTTTACTAACGCGCTAGATGATACCAAGATCGGTACAGTTGGCGAACTAGGCAAATTCGGTGAAAGCCTTAGAAGGGGGAAAAAGATTGGCCCGTATGCCAGAGTGATCATTCCTTTTGTCAGAACTCCTACTAACATAGCAAGCTATGCTTTACAGAGAACTCCCTTAGCCTTTGCAAGCCGAAGTGTTAGGGAAGATATTGCGGCTGGTGGTGCGCGAAGAGACTTAGCGTTAGGCAAGATTGCCGTAGGTTCTACTATTATGGCTATTTCATCGGATATGGCTATGCAAGGCCAAATAACAGGTAACGGCCCAGTAAATCCTCAAATGAAATCCACACTAAGAATGTCTGGCTGGCAACCGTACTCTATCAAAGTAGGCGATACTTACTATGCTTATAACAGGCTAGACCCTATTGGAGCCTTGCTTGGCATTGCTGCTGATACCACAGAGATTATAGGACAGGTAGATGAGGCAACGGCTGATGAAGTAGGGGTTGCAGTAGTGCTTTCTGTCGTGCAGAACATGGCAAGCAAGACTTACATGTCTGGCTTGTTCGAGGCAATTAATGCGATCTCTGAATCAAGTGTTGACCCTGAAGCAGATAACTACAAGTTAGCGCGATACTTCCAGCGTCTTGGCGGTTCATTAGTTCCTTCAGGAATCGCCGCTGTTGAGAGACAAGTCGATCCTACCGTAAGGGCTGCGAATGGATACCTAGAGACAATTAAAGCTCGCATACCAGGGTACTCTGATGACCTGCCGCCAAGAAGAAACATTTTTGGTCAGCCTATTGTACTTCAAGGAGGCATTGGGCCTGACATTATGTCGCCTGTATACACCAGCAAGGTCGTTAAAGACTCTGTAATTGACGAGATTGTTATGCAAGAAGTTCCTTTAAGCATGCCTAAACGAGTCATTAATGACAATGAATTATCGCCAAAACAATATGACAGGTTAATTCTGCTTACCTCTGGACAAGATTTGCGAGCCTTTCGAAATGTTGATCTTAAAAGTATGTTTTCTCAAGTGTTTTCTACATCAAGCTACAACAGATTAAGTGCAGATCAAAAGCAAGAAAGAATTAAAGAGGTTTTAAGGGACTATAAAGAAGCGGCAAAAGATCAGTTGATGCAAGAATATCCTGAATTGCAACCTCGATAAGCTTAAAGAATTAGAGTCTTAAATTTAGTATAATACGGTAAAATTTTAGAGGTTAATATGTCGGTACAATCAGCAACAACTCGCAATGATTACACAGCAGGTGCCAGCCAAACTGTATATGCTTACACGTTTGAGATCAAGGCAGCATCTGACATCACAGTAATAGTCGGTGGGGTTACTAAATCCCTTAACACGGACTATACAGTATCAGGTGTAGGCACTAACTCAGGTGGTAATGTTACCCTGAGTGCTGCTCCTGCCAGTGGCACTACTGTTTCCTTGGTTATGGAGATGGATTTAGCCCGTGATACTGACTACCAGGCTAACGGTGCATTCCTAGCTGACGACGTTAACAATGACTTTGACTCTCTATGGTTAGCTACTAATCAGCAAGAGACAGAATTAGGTCGTTCACTACGTCTAAATCAGACTGAACCTACCTCTGATATGACCCTGCCTCTTAAAGATGCCCGTAAAGGCTCTGTATTGGCGTTTAACGAGACTACTGGTTTACCTGTTGCTGGGCCAACCATTGCGAACGTAGACTCTGTAGCGGGCATTACAGGCGATATAGCGACGGTTGCTGACAACGATGCTAATATTACCACTGTAGCTGGCATTTCAGGGGATGTAACTAGCGTAGCGAACATCTCTGCTAACGTAACGACTGTGGCTGGTAACACGACTAACATTAATGCTGTAGCGGCTGACGCAAGTGACATTGGTACGGTGGCCTCTAACATCTCTAATGTTAACACCACTGCTGGTATTTCTTCTGACGTAACCACAGTAGCTGGTAACAACGTTAACATCACGACAGTAGCTGGTGATTCTTCTGAAATTACTACAGTAGCGGGTGTAGCCTCTGACGTATCGACTGTATCTGGAATTGCTAGTGACGTAACTGCTGTAGCTGGTGATGCCTCAGATATCGGGACTGTAGCTTCAAGCATCTCTAACGTAAATGCTGTTGGTACAAACATTACTAACGTGAACAACGTAGCTGGTAATGCATCAAACATTAACACTGTGGCTGCTGATGGTACTGACATCGGTACAGTTGCGGGTATTTCAGCTAACGTAACTACAGTCGCAGGAATCTCTAGTGATGTGACTACCGTAGCTGGCTTAGAAACCAAGATGGATACTGTCATTGCTGATGCGAGTGACATAGGTACTGTCGCAGGTATCTCCGCTAACGTGACAACTGTTGCTAATAATAGTTCCAATGTAACTACGGTTGCTGGTCTTGAGACTAAGATGGACACCATTATTGCTGATGCAGCAGATATAGGTGCGGTGGCAACTAACATCAACTCAGTAACTACTGTGTCTGGAATCTCAGGGGATGTCACTACTGTTGCGTCTAAGGCAAGTGATGTAGAGACCGTGGCTGACAACATTGGTGATGTACAAGCTGCTTCACAGAATGCTACTAACGCTGCTGCGAGTGCTCAGGCTGCTGCCTCTAGTGCATCTACTGCGGGTACACACGCTACTAATGCATCGGCCAGTGCTAACCAGGCTGCTAACAGTGCTACAGGTGCTGATGATTCTGAGGCTGCTGCTGGTATCAGTGCAAGTGCCGCTTCATCAAGTGCCAGTGCCGCTAGTTCTTCTGCTTCAAGTGCTGCTTCCAGTGCTAGTGATGCTAACGATAGTCAGGCTGCTGCTGCCCTTAGTGCGTCAGGTGCCTCTGTATCTGCCTCTGCTGCTGCGGTAAGTGCTGGTAACTCAGAGACTGCTGCTGCCACGTGGAACAACTTCTACACAACTTACTTGGGTGCTGCTGCATCTGCTCCTTCTACTGACTTGTTAGGCCAGCCATTACAGGATGGTGCGCTGTACTTCAACACAACTGACGACACCATGTATGTGTTCAACGGCTCTATCTGGATTGCCGCTGAAAGCACAATCAACATTGTCTCTGTGCCAACACAGCTTGCCGCTGACCTAACCACTAACGGTAATGACGTTAAGTTTGGCGACAACGACAAGGCTACGTTCGGTGCTAGTGATGACCTACAGATTTATCATGATGGTTCAGCCTCTTTAATTAAAGAAGATGGGTCTGGTAATTTAAAGATATATGGAAGCAACGTAGAAATATTATCTTCAGCAGGTGAGGATATGATTGCCGCTAATGCGGATTCTTTTGTTAGGCTTTATTATGACAATACCCTTAAACTAGCCACCACCTCCACAGGCATAGACGTTACTGGAGAAATCACAGCAGACGGCATGACTACTTCTGCTGACATAAACTTTGGTGACAACGACAAGGCAGTCTTCGGTGCTGGCAGTGACCTACAGATTTATCATGATGGGTCTAATAGTTATATTAAGGATGCAGGGACAGGTGATTTAATTCTTCGGGGCAGTGCTGGAATTAAGCTACAGTCAGGCTCAGGAGTATTGGAGTACCTTTCAACAGACTCCGCAACTGGCACACTGACATTAGCATCAACAAACTTTACAGGCGATCTTGATCTAGGTGATAACGTCAAGGCTAAGTTCGGTGCTAGTGATGACCTACAGATTTATCATGATGGTGCTCGTAGTTACATCAGTGACCAAGGAGCAGGAGGGTTGCGGTTACTTACAAACCAGTTTTCAGTAATGTCTCCAGATGAGTCTGAGAATTTATTCTTTTCTGTTCAAGATGGTTCGACCTATCTTTACCATGACGGCGGCTACAAACTAAACACCACCTCCACAGGCATAGACGTTACTGGAGAAATCACAGCAGATGGGCTTACTGTTGATGGTGACTCTATTACTGTAAACAACTACTTAACTGCGTTTACGTTGTCCAACAACTCAAATCAGTTTATGGATGTAGCAAAAAGTTTTTCCGTAAATGTTGATTCTGACAATAACTCAACGTCTGAGTCTTTTAATGTTACTTACGATAATCGGAATAAAAAAGCTCTAACTGTTCAAGAGGGCGGAGACATCAGCTTCTACGAGGACACAGGCACAACGCCTAAGTTGTTCTGGGATGCGTCTGCGGAGTCTTTGGGTATTGGTACTAGTTCGCCTAGTTCCTTCTCATCCAATGCAAATAACTTAGTTGTTGGCTCTGGGTCGGGTACAGAAGGCATCACTATCAACAGCGGTTCAGCAAATTACGGAACTATTTATTTTGCTGATGGTACTTCTGGTAGTGCCGCTTACGCAGGAAACATAAACTATAACCACGCTGATAACAGCATGAGGTTAGGCACTAACGGCTCTACTACCGATGTAGTCATAGACTCATCAGGTCGTGTGGGTATTGGTACTAGTAGTCCTGCTACTACTCTTGAAGTTAAGTCAAACTCAACTAATGACTTCATTACTCTACAACATACTAGTGGTCCTAAAAGCTATATAGGCAACTCATCTGTAGGCTCTTTAGTTTTATCTGCTGACGAAGGTAATAGTGGAAACACGTCACGCATTGAGATGAAAGTAGATGGCTCAGAACGCATGCGCATAGACTCATCAGGTCGTGTGGGTATTGGTACTAGCAATGTTTTAACAACGCTTCACACAGTCACAAGCACTGTATCAGGAACAGCTCGAGACACTAATGCTGTAGCTTTATTTGACGCTGTAGAAGGCCGAATACAAGTTCGTGGAGATGACACAGGCAGTGATGGAGCCGTCGTTGGGTTATCAACTGGCAGTCACAACTGGGGATTATTAGCAACTGCTACAGGCAAAAGTAATAATTTTGTTATTGGCTATCAAGATACATCTACTGATGGCAATGTTTTTGGCGTTGATACCTTAAGTAACCATTTTGTTATTACTACTAGCGGCGATGTGGGTATTGGTACTAGCTCGCCTAGTGCGCCTTTAGACATTGTAACCACAGGCGATGTAAAACTTAAACTTACTAGAAGTGCAAACATCATCGGTGTCGGGATGTCTAACTCAGCATCTGGTGGCTGGGGCTTTTATGATTTTGCTCGTTCAGCTTATGACATTTACGCTAAAAACGGGTCGGTGGGTATTGGTACTAGTAGTCCAGCTCAAAAGTTAGATGTTTCTGGTAATATTCACTTTTTAGGTAGTGTTTTTGGAGAAAACGGTTCTGGCTATTGGGTTAGCGGCGACAATACCTATGGTGCTGGAATTTTTGGTGATGGTAGCACAGGTAATGTTTTGCGTTTCCAAGCAGGCAGCTCAGAACGCATGCGCATAGACTCATCAGGGAGCGTAGGAATCGGGACTAGTTCGCCTAGTGAGAAACTGCATATAGAAGGTAATGCAAGATTAGCAGACGCAGGTTCTATTCAGTTTGGCTCAAGCAAATATCAAACATTGACAGGCACTGCTGGTTCTAATGATTTGCTATATAGAACATATGCTAATCACATCTTTAAAACAAGCACAGGTGCATCTGATAATACGGATGGCACAGAACGCATGCGCATAGACTCATCAGGGAATGTGGGTATTGGTACTAGCAGTCCTTCATCACTTCTTGAAGTAAGCGGTACAGGCTATGACAACGCTACGTTCACCTCTACTTACCAAAGTGGTGGCCGCACAACTTATAATTTAGGGCCGTCGGGCGCTTTGCTTGGTTACATAGGTAATGCTTATCAGCTGTTCTCAGGTTCTACTTCTGATTTTGCTGTAAGAGCGCAGAATGGCTTAGCATTCGCAACAGGCGGCAACCAAGAACGCATGCGCATTGACTCTAGCGGCCGTGTGGGTATTGGTACTAGTTCGCCTAGTGAGAAGCTAGAAATAGCAGGGGCGGCTTCTGCAACGTCAACGGGCATTGCTATTAAAAATGGAAGTGCCACACGTTTGCGAATATTCCATAATGATAATGCAGGAACAAATTACATTAGTTCGCATGATGTTCAGGCTGCACAAACGCTATTTATTAGGTCTGGTAACAACCTATTACTATCTGGAGGAGGAGGCACTGAACATGCACGCATATCCTCATCAGGGAGCGTAGGAATCGGGACTAGTTCGCCTGACGGAATCCTAAAAGCAACAAGCGGTTCTTCGCCGAACGCCTCTCAACTTTTAATAGGATACAACGGTACTAGCGAAAACTACTTTGATGCAAACACACAAATATTCCGTAATGGTTCATTTGCTGAGAAGATGCGCATAGACTCATCAGGCAACCTGTTGGTGGGTACTACTGATACTATGCTTTGGAGCAACTCAGGAAGTGGCGAAGGTATTGCTCTAATGTCAGGTAGTTACGGTGGTTATTTAGTAGCCGCTAGAGATGGTGGAACAGTCTTTGAAGCCAATAGATTAAACTCAGACGGTACGCTTATCAGTCTCCGCAAAGACGGCACAACCGTAGGTAGTATTGGTACTGATACAAGTCGCTTTAAAGTTAAATCCCACTCTCTTGCTCTTTATTTAGAAAACGAAAGTAATAAGCAGTTGGTGTGGGGCAATGTATCTGGCGTTCCTTATTTTTACCCACAGTCTGACAACGATACTAACATAGGCTATCCAACGCAACGCTTCAAAGACCTCTACCTGTCAGGCACTGCTAATGTTGGTTATGTAAACGGTTCTTCCTCAGTATCAATACCTGATAATTATAGTTACGGGTTTGGTGGAACAGGCAGTAACACTTACATTTCAGGCAGTAACGCTGCAAATAGCATTTGGTTTAGAACTAATGGCAACGAAAGAGCCAGAATAGACTCATCAGGCAACCTGTTGGTGGGTAAGACTGCTGTAGGCATGACTAACGAGGGTATTGAGTTAAATACAGGAAATTATTTAGGTATAACAAAGGACAGTGCTCCTTGTGCATATCTAAGAAGAAACACAAATGATGGCACTATTATTGAGTTCCGCAAAGACATCTCAACCGTAGGTAGTATTGGTACTACAAGCGGTCATCTATACATATCGGGTAATGGGACTAACTCTGCTGGTTTACGCTTACAAAATAACGGCATTATTTCACCTACATCTAACTCAGTGATATCTGGTGATACTGTTGACATAGGTCAGGCAGGCGCTCGCTTCAAAGACCTCTACCTATCAGGCAAAGTAGCTAGTGCTTCTAACAACTTTTATCAACTAAATGACGGTTCTTTTGGCACAGTTATTCAGTCAGCAGGAGGCATTAAGTTTAACACTGCTGGTGGCAACGAAAGAGCCAGAATAGACTCATCAGGCAACCTGTTGGTGGGTAAGACTAGTACAGCTCTAACAACAGCGGGCATTGCTTTGCGAGATAGTGGGCTTGGTCAATTCACAGTAGACGGAAACCCAGTCCTTGAACTAAACAGAGAGACTAGTTCAGGAACTTTAGTAGATATTAGACAAGACGGCACAACCGTAGGGTCAATTTCTGTTTCATCTTCTGCAACATCCTACAACACCTCATCAGACCAACGCCTCAAGGAAAACATTGCAGACGCTGATGACGCAGGTAGCAAGATAGACGCTATCCAAGTACGCAAGTTCGACTGGAAGGCTGACGGCTCTCACCAAGACTACGGCATGATTGCACAGGAGCTACAGGCTGTTGCACCAGAGGCTGTGTCAGTACCAGAAGACTCAGAAGAAATGATGGGCGTGGACTACTCAAAACTAGTCCCAATGTTAATCAAAGAAATACAATCACTACGCAACAGAGTTGCATCACTAGAGGAATAAAACAATGGCAGTAACTTGGACAATCTCAACCCTAGAACGCAACACTGATGACGGTGTTGTAGTAGCACATTGGCGAGCATCAGACAGCGAAGTAGTAGGCGCTGGTGATGACGCTGTAACACACTCAGGTAGCTCTTACGGCACTTGTAGCTTCACTCCTGACGCAGACGCTGAAGGCTATGTACCCTATGCAGACCTTACTGAAGAAGCTGTAGTAGGCTGGGTCAAAGAAGACGTAGATGCTGACGCTATTGAAGAAAGCATTGCTAGTCAGATTGCAGAGTCTAAAGCTCCAGCGATTAGTGTTGGAACACCTTGGTAAATGTTAGCAGAGATTGCAGCAGCCAACGCCGCCTTTG
>Ga0208667_1000255_pt1 | contig 24794 bp, 45 predicted proteins | sample 11BtaG_FD_184085 | JGI IMG/M metagenome (GOLD analysis project Ga0208667, IMG submission 184085) | Marine viral communities from the Subarctic Pacific Ocean - 11B_ETSP_OMZ_AT15265_CsCl metaG (SPAdes) (version 2) | ecosystem: Environmental > Aquatic > Marine > Oceanic | place: Pacific Ocean... | reverse complement strand
TTTAGAACAAGGCGAATACGATGCAGAGGGTAATGAAATAAAAGCACCAGTATTAAGCGACAAGTACCATTTGGACGTAGCTTGGAAAAACCTTGATAGCCACCCTTATGGTTGGAAAACAAGCGCAGTTGCGGTTACTGATGGTAATGGTGTACATAGTTTTTATGGGATAGACTATCAAGAAAATAAAATGTAATGGTAAGAGGTTTGAGATACATAGCAGATAAAATAGAGCAGTTTCAGTTTTGGCTGATTGCTAAATGGAATAACTTTTTAAAGGGGTTGATGCTATGAGTGTACAAGATTTGAGGTTAGCGTTTTTTAATGCTATAAGTTTAGGGGTAAGTTTTACCCACGTTGAGAATAGTCTAAAGATTATTCTTTTATTAGCTTCTATTGTATATACGTTTCAGAAGATATACGAAACGCACAAGAAAAAGTCAAATGACAAAAAACTTTAAAAGACAGGAATTTGAATGCAAGGGTACTTGTGATAAGTGCAAAAAGCAAACGAGTATGCCTTTAGAGGTTTACGAGAATGTAATAAAACTTGCATCACAATTACAAATACTTAGAGATTATGTTGGTAGACCTGTACGCATAAATTCTGCATATAGATGCGTACCACATAACGCCAATGTAGGTGGGTCTGAAACTTCACAACATATATACGGAAAAGCTGCTGATATTACTATACAAAGTTTAAAACCTATTGAGGTTTATGCTATTATAGAGGACTTAATAGACTTTGGTGTAATGCTTCAAGGTGGTTTGGGTTTGTATGATACTTTTGTGCATTACGATATACGCAAGACACGAGCAAGGTGGGACTACTCAACTAAATAAATTATGTCTAAAAAAAGCTACAAAGAACGAAACGGAACAACAAGGGTAGGCGATGCACTTAGATGGCTTGTAAAACAAGGTAAGGAAGTAGCACCAGAACTATTATCGGTAGTTGGCAGTGTTACAGGTATAGAACAATTAAAAGACCTTGCAGGTAAGATAGGCAAAGACGAAAAACTATCAGAAGCAGATAAACAACTTCTACTTGAAGAATTGCGGTACGATATGTTAGAAATGGAAGAAACCACAAAGAGGTGGCTAAGCGACAACCAAACAGATAGCTATTTAACACGCAATATAAGACCCCTAACGTTAGCTTTTTTAACCGCTACACTATTTGTATATATTATCTTAGATAGTTCGTTAGAGGGCTTTAAAATAGATAGTAATTGGATAGACCTACTTTCTTCACTATTATTATTGGTCTATGGTGGTTATTTCGGTATGCGTAGTGCTGAAAAGATTACAAAGCATTGGAAAAAGTAAATTTTTCTTTTTTTTCTAAAAATAAATATATAACTTTGTACCATTTATTATAAAAAAGTGTTTTCTAAATAATTAGATATAAATATATTTCTAAATAAATAGAGAAATATAAATAAATAAAAAATAAATAAGTTATAAATAAATATAAGATACCTGTAGTCTATTCAAATGCCAAAAAAGAAAACATTAAAATATTGGAAGAATAAAATAGATAAACCATTTCACGAGTATATAAGACGTAGAGATGCGGATAACAATACAGGATATTGTAATTGTATATCTTGCGGTAAAAGAGTACACTTCACAGAAACAGATGCAGGACACTTTATTGGTAGACAACACTTAATCACAAGGTACGATGAAAGGAACGTACACGCACAATGTAGGAAGTGTAATAGATTTGAGTATGGTAGGCAGTATGAGTATAGTATAGCTTTAGGTAGTGAACTATCACAGGAACTACTCCAAAAGTCAAGAGGGGTACTAAAACTAACAGACCCAGAATGGCAAGAAATATTTGAGGAATACAAGACTAAACTACAAGAACTAAAAGACAAACAAAATTTTTAGTTAATAAGTCCTAAAAACATTTTACATTTAATACATTAATAAGTAGTATATTTGAATAACCAACTGAATTGTTTGTTATTGTTTTCTTTAATGCTGTTTTTAACAGACGATTAAGCCACCTATAAAAAGGTGGTTTTTTTGTGTTTTACAGATAAGAGTTAAAATTTTCGTAAAATTTTCGTAGATTTTTGTGTTAGTAATTTGTTTATATTAAATATTTGTTTGTATATTTATACCAACAATAACAAAAACAATAACAATTATGAAAGAAACAAGCGAAATTAATTTAGAAGATTTTACTAAACAACAAAATGATTTGATAAGAGAATATGAATTTTCAAATCAATTAGCAAACAAATGTTTAGAGTTAAATCAAATATCATTTTTCAAAAGATTAATATTAAATCTTAAAATGTTTTTAGGTCTAATTAAATTATAAACAAAAACAATAACAATATGAATTTATTAGAAAGATTACACCCTATTTATGAGGACAAATTAAGTAAGGCAAATTTAGAATACCCAAGTATGGTGGCTAAAATTTGTGAAGAATTAGAAGCAACAGAATTTGTAACAGAATTAAAGTTCGGAACAATTATGGACTTAAGGTCTTTATGTGGTTGGCATAACAGTCCTTTTGATTACTTTACTGAATAGCTATGACACATTACGAGGACGTTAAACGAGCAGCAACCCCAACGACAATTGACTACTTAAATGCAAGGATAGAAGCATTAGAAAGTAGAGTAGAATATTTAGAAGCAATAATAGAAGTAGAATATTTAAACAATAACAATGAATAAACAAAAACTAACAGAGTTGTACAAAAAGTATAACCTAACTAAAGACGATTTTTTTAAACACCAACATTACACCATCATTACAAGACAGGGAATTGATAAGATACAAGCCCTTGAACAAATGAGTGTAAACTATGAGGTTATAAGATGTGAGCCAAACTTTGCAGTATTTAAAGCACTTGCAGAAAAAGATGGTAAGCGTATAGAAACCTTTGGTAGTGCCTTAAAAGGCGAGAACTACAAAGATGGCAACTGCAATACTTGGTATGTACCAGAGATGGCAGAAAAACGTGCAATGAGCCGAGCAGTCCTTAAATTAACAGGATTTTACGAACTTGGTGTATTTGGCGAAGATGAAAGTGATAGCTTTAAAAAACCTAAAACAGAAAACAAAGTAGAATATAAAACCCTTAAATAAATAAATATGAGTGCATTAATTAATTTTAGTTTAGATGTGGCAGCATTGCCGAAAGAAAAATTTGTATCAGCTGCTAATGGCAAGGTGTATATAAACCTAACAATGTCAGTAAATGACGAAACACGATACGGAAACAACACAAGTATCTATGTTAGTCAAACACAGGAAGAACGTGAAGCGAAAAAACAACGTTCTTATGTAGGCAATGGTAAGGTGGTTTGGAACGACCAAAAAATTGTAAACGCTGAAAAAGAAGTACAAGAAGCAGTACAAGAACACCCAAAAGAAGAAGCTGCAGATTTACCATTTTAATTTTTTTTTAAAAGAGGGGGTTTTTTAACCCCTTTTTTTTTATACCTTTATAGAAAACAATAACTAACTAAAGAAATGACAGAGGAACAAACTACACAAAATATGCTAATGGAACTTATAAAAGAGGAGTGTACAATAAACACTACCGAAGTTATGGAGTACCCACCTACAGCATTGAGTTTAGGCGAAAAAACAATAGACACAAAAGGTGGCGAATTAACGTTTCCTATACCAATAGGAACTTATGGGAACTTTAGCTTTGTACAAGCACCACCTAAAACAAAGAAAACATTTTTTGTATCACTACTTGCATCGGTATATTTAAGTGGTGGAAACAATTTTGGTGGTAAGATAAAAGGACATAGAGAGGGTAAGTGCTTAATACACTTTGATACAGAGCAAGGACATTGGCACTCTCAACGAGTATTTAAAAGGGTTGTAGATATGGCAAACGTTAAAGACGTTGGTTGCTACCAGACCTTTGCATTAAGAACGATAAGCTACAAACAAAGATTACAATTTATAGAGTTTATCCTTAAAGAAAATAAAGACAAAAACGGACTTGTAATAATAGATGGTATTGCCGACCTTGTGAGTGATGTAAACAACTTAGAAGAAAGCAACTTGTGTGTTCAGAAAATAATGGAATGGAGTGCTAAATTTAACTGTCATATCATTACAGTAATACATAGCAATTATGGTAGTGATAAACCAACAGGACACTTAGGAAGTTTTTTAGAAAAGAAAACAGAAACACAGATACAATTAGAGGCAAACACAGTTAATAAGGAATGGGTTACAGTAAGCTGTAAGCGGTCAAGGGGTTATGCCTTTGAAACGTTTAGCTTTAGTATTAACGAATTTGGACTACCTTTTGTAGTTGGCGAGATATACGACCCATTAGAATATTTTGTAGTACCTAAAAAGAAATTATTAGAATGAAGAAACACGGACAAATAAAATACCCATACTTTATAAACGAGTGTGCAGCTTATATTGGTAAGCTAAGAAATTTAACCAATTACGATTTAAAACTAACATATACTAAATATGACAGAGGTTATCAAAATGAGGTTGTAGATATTTTAGGCGTACAAGGGGAATTAATTTTTTGTTATTATTTAGATAAGTTAGATATACCCTATACCGCTACAAAATTATTATCTAACAAGCCATTAAAAGAGCCAGATGTAATTGTAAAGGGAAAAAAAATAGATGTTAAAGCAGTAAGGAAAACAGCTAAATTTTTAGCAGTAAACCAAGAAGCCCACAAAAAAGATAAGGGTGTAGATACTTATGTATTTATTAGAGTAGATGATTACAATAACGCTACTTATTGGGTTTATTCTTATGATGAGGTAGATAGTTGGGAAGTAAAAAAACTAACGTATACTAACGCATATATATTACCGATATGAAAAAAAGTCTTGTAGAAGTGGCTTATCAACGCCATCAAGATTGGTTAAGAGTTGTTTATGCCTTTGGGTGTAATAAAAGCACCGCAGAGGACATAGTACAAGAAATGTATATACAACTTATCCAAGACGTTGATAAGGGATTAGACCTATGGCACAATGAAGATGTAAATATATATTATTGTTGGAAGGTGCTAAGGGGTATATACTTAAACACCCACAAAAAAGAAACAAGACAAATAAAGGAATACATAGAAGAAATAGGCGAACTTCAACAAATAGAAGAATTAGGAATAGATGAGGTAGAATACGCTAAACAAAAAAATCAAATAGACGATATAATGAACGATATGTATTGGTACGACAGGAAAGTGTTTGAGATTTGTGCAAGTGGTAAAAGCGTTGCAGGATTGAGTAGGGAAACAGGCATAAGCTATTATTCATTATACAACACTTATGTAAATGCAAAGAAACATATAAAAGATAAATTATGAGATTAGGGGATTTAATATATTACATTACTTATTACACAGGTATTCATTGGCTTGTAAAAAAGATTAGCAAAGCACTTGGTAGGGATTGTGGGTGCGACAAAAGACGTGATGAGTGGAACGATATAGACTTAGACTTATGGAACGATTAGACAAAGAACAATGGGAACAATTTAAAGCAGAGGTTACAACAAAACTAACACAACCACAATACAAGCTATTATGTACGCTTCACGCAAAATATTATAATCACACATATTACGAGCCGTGTAGCTGCAGACCCAAAGAACTAAAACGATGGATAGCTGATATTGACAGACTATATAATAAATGATTAAAAATGTACACAAATGGGAACAAGCAGTAATAACCTTATTGAACTTAGATGGGTGGAACTTAAAACATACAGGCGAGGGGTTTAAACATTATGACGCAATAGGCACAAGCCCAAAAGGAACGGAAGTAGTAATTGAAATGAAGTTCAGAAAAAAATACTACAAAGAAAAGATGTTAGAGGTTTACAAGTACGATAAGCTAATAGAAACTGGCAAGATAGCTTTATACTTTGTAAACGACCCTAAAGGAAACTATATGTATTGGCTAAACAACTTAAAGGACTTAAAGAGTAAAGATATGTATTGCCCAGACACAACCCTATGGACTAAAAAGAAAGTATTAAAGCCCTGTTATTTGTTAGATGAAAGCCAAGCGTCAATAATTAATTTAAGTGATTTTAAAAAATAATTTGTTTATAATTTGTTTATAATAAAAAAGTTTGTACATTTGTGTAAACAATAACAATTATGAGAACACAATTAACAGATTTAAAAAAAGAATTAGCGCATATAGAATACACTTTAGAATATTACAAAGCAAATAGCGTTAAATGGAAAAGTGGTTATTATCTTCCACAAAATACAATAGACAAACTATTGAAAAGACAAGACGAAATTAAAAGTATAATATTTAACATACAATAAAATGAAGAAAACAAAAACAGGATTACATATCCAAACACGCAAAAACAGAATTGAGGTTTACACTAAAAAAGAGTTAGAACGTCAAGAACAAGAACGCAAAGAAGCACGAGCATTTATTATCCGTATGGCTATATTGTTGTTTGCTTCACTAACGTTTGTATTAGGATTTATTACAGGCGCAGCTTCATAATGGATTTATTACAAAAACAAGCATATCATTTGTGGTTTAATTGGTTAGCCGATAAGGTAATGGAGTGGAAAGATGCCAAGCCATTAAACACCGACCTTAGAAATTGTGTCAAAGCAATGAATGAGATAGGTATGTTTACAAACGGACTACAAACAGAGATTGAGGTGCTACATAAAAGAGTAAAGTTGATTAGACAACAAAAAAATGATATGATACAAAAACAAAGAGAACAAATAGAAGAATTAGAAAACAAATTAAAACAATACGAGATATGAATATTTGGGACGATTACATAGACGCACCAGACGAAATAAGCACTTGTAGAATGTGCGACACAGAAACTAACGGACAAACATACTGTTCTGAAACTTGTAAAAATTATGACCTTGAATAAAATAAGATTATTAGATGGAAAACTATACGACAAAGCAGAGTTGCTTAAACGTATGTTAGATGACGAGTTTTACTATGGCGAACTAAATAGGTTAGCACTTAGTAGTAGTTCTCTTAAAACGCTTCTATCAAGCCCTAAGACGTATAAGTTTAGTTTGGAGTATGGTAGCCCATCAAGTCAAGCGTTAAGAGATGGTTGGTTATTTCATACCGCTATATTAGAGCCAAACGTTTTCGAGGCACAAACATTTATAGACGTACAGAGTAAAAACACAAAGAAGTTTAGAGAAGCTAAAGCAGAAAATCCAAGAGTGTTCACAGCTAAGGAACGAAGCGATGCGGAACGTTTAGCAGATGCGTTTTTAAGAAACGAACACGCAAAAGAACTAATAAGGAATAGCGAGTTTGAAGTGCCTGTAATAGGCGAGGTAATGGATATGCCATTTAGAGGTAAGGCAGATGTATTAGGCAAGGATAAAATAGTAGACCTTAAAACCACAACAGACATAAAGGGGTTTAGTTGGAGTGCCAATAAATACGGATATGACGTACAATGCTATTTGTATTGCAATCTATTCCAAAAAGATTATAAAGATTTTTATTTCTTAGCTTTAGATAAAGGCAGTCTGGATATTGGTATATTTAACTGTTCAGAAGAATTTTACTTTAGAGGCGAAGAAAAAGTAGAAAAAGCACTTGACCTATATAATAAGTTTTTTATAGAGGGTGCAGATTTAGATAACTATTGTTTAACAGGGGAGTTATGAAAATAGAAGAAAAAATAAAATTTTTAAATAAAAATACGCCAATAGTTAATACTTTCAATAAAGATACTGTTGTTAATTGTATGCATTGCAATCAAACTTATTATGCTTATGAATGCAGCATAGAAGATGATAAAATTTTATGCAAAGATATAATTAATTGTGATGGCTCAATTATAGATTGGATTGTTAAAAACAAAAAAAAATCAACTTCAACCAATAAGAGAACTAATAACAAAAATAATAAGAAAATTAAATTTATCCCTGCAGATGAACACACGATGACTTATAAAGTAAGGGGTAATACGCCAAGACCATCTGCCGCAAGAAACTATATGTGGCTAAAGCATAACAAAAAATGGAATGCAATTAACAAAAAAAATGAAGCAAAAAAAACACAGAATAATTAAAACTATAAAAAATGAAATTTGATTTAAAGATTGAGTATTTAGGAAAGAAAGAAAAAAAAGGCGATACGGAAAAAGATATGTATCACTTATCGTTTAAGACGTATAATGCAGAGATTACAGGTAAGTTTGAACGTAGTGAGATACGACACCTTATACAACAATTAGACAACGCAATAATATGAGAGCAACATATTTACATTACGAGAATGGTAAGGGCTATGACGTAATAGACTTTATAAAAGACTACAACCTTAATTTTAACAGAGGTAATATTATTAAGTATATTTGTAGAGCAGGTAAAAAAGAAAGTGAATTAAAGGACTTAGAAAAAGCTGCTGATTATTTAAGACGAGAAATAGAATACATAAGAAACGAACAAGAAAAATGGATAGAGAAGAACAAGTAATAAACGAAGTAATAAGCGACAAGCACCTAAACTACTTAAAGAGTGTACTAATAGCCCAACTACTATTAGAGGCAAACGATGAACTAAAAGGAAGTAAAGCGTTTAGACAGAACATAAAATACCAAGTAGGCAAGACTAATAAACTATTAGAAGAAGTATATCAAGAGGGGTTTAATACGGTATACCACAACAACCCAGAGATGTGCATAAACGTCCTCAACAAAATAGATGGCTTAATACACAAAATAAAAACAGCTTCTATTGACGAACTTGTAATGATAGATGCCTTAGTAGATAAGTATTTTGAAAACAAAGACGAGATAAACGAAACACAAACCGCAGAATTTTTAAAACTAAACTAAGTGGAAGTTAAAAGCATAAATACTTTTGAAACACACGACTGGCTATTAAATAAACACTATGCTAAACGAATACCAAGTATAAGTTATTCCTTTGGGTTGTATATAGGTAATGCTTTAGAGGGTGTTTGTACTTTTGGCAAACCTGCAAGTAATCCTTTATGTGTTGGAGTTTGTGGCGAACATAATAGTAAATATGTTTATGAGTTAAACAGATTAATAACAAATGACGATTTACCAAAAAATAGTTTGTCTTTTTTTGTTTCTAAATGTTTAAAAATGTTGCCACCTTTAATAATTGTGAGTTATGCAGATACTTCGCAAAATCACAATGGATATATTTACCAAGCAACTAATTGGATTTACACAGGGTTATCTGCAAAAAGAACAGAGAGGTATGATATTAACAATCCTAACAAGCACAGTAAGTCAGTAACGGAAAACAAAAAATTAAACTATGATGATTTAGCAGTAAGGGAAAGACCACAAAAGCACCGATATATATATTTTACAGGAAGTAAAAAACAAAATAAAAAATGGCTTAAAGAATTAAATTATAAAATACAAGAATATCCAAAAGGACAAAATAAAAACTATGATGCAAGTTACAAACCTAAAACACAAATAAAACTATTTTAAATATGACACTACAACAACTTAAAGAAGAACTAAACAAATACTATAAATTTGATATATCAGAACGCAATAGACAACGTGAATACTCATACGCACGAAAGGTGTATTGTAGATTAGCAAGAGAGTTAGGGTATACGTTTCAATCATTAGGGCAAGAGATAGGACTAAAACACGATGCAGCGTTATATCATTATAGAGATTTTAATGTAGTTAGTGATATGGATAAAAAAATATTCAATAAGACAATAAGAAGATTAGGGTTACCTATTGAGCAATGCGCAATTAAAAAGAAAATAAAGCCAATAGCAGATACGCTTAAAACACAAAACCCTAAGACACATAAAGAGGCACTAATAAACGAACTAATAGACATAGTAAGCAAGTGGGAAGATAACACATTAGAAAACTTTATAAACACAAGACTAAAGATATACAACAAACTAATAGAAACAACTAAACCACAAAAGAAAATAAAAGAAGTAAAAGGTGCTACATTAAACAGACCTGTTAAAAACCCTGTACTATGCTAATAACAAACGAAGACAATATGGAACTAATGGCAAGGTATGAGGATAATTATTTCGACCTTGCTATTGTAGACCCGCCTTATGGGATTGGTGGTGGTGCAAATACTAAAAAAATGAATGTTGATTGGGATAATACAATACCAAATAAAAATTATTTTACAGAATTATGTAGAGTTAGCAAAAATCAAATCATTTGGGGAGGTAATTATATGAGTAAAAAAATACCTTTTTATTCAAATCATACTATCATTTGGGATAAGGAAAATGGAGATAGTTTTATGAGTGATGGAGAAATAGCTTTTACATCAATAAAAAAACAAACAACAAAATTTTTTAGGTTATTTTGGATGAGCAATATGATGAAAGCAAAAGAAAAACCTTTAATACATCCAACACAAAAACCAATACAACTTTACGAATGGCTTTTAATGAATTACGCAAAAGAAGGGGATAAAATATTAGACACACATTTAGGTAGTGGCTCAATAGCAATAGCGTGCCACAATTTAGGATATGATTTAACCGCGTGCGAATTAGACAAAGAGTATTACGATGCAGCAATAAAAAGAATAGAGCAACACAAAGCACAACAAAGGTTATTCTAAAAAAAAAGTAATTCTGTTTATATATTATTGAATAAACAATCTTTTTCAATTATGGACAAAAGAAAAAATAATGGTGGCGCAAGAAAAGGCGCAGGAAGAAAACCAAAGGCACAGGAACAAAAGCTAATAGAACGCTTAGACGCTATAATAGACAAAGACGAAGCATTGGCAAAATTAGGAGAGTTGGTAGCTAAAGGCGATATGAGAGCAGTACAACTGTATTTAAGTTATCGTTATGGCAAACCAAAGGAAAGCGTAGACATAAACAGTTCAGAGGGCTTAAACATCAATTTTAGAGATTTAATTAAATTCGTAGACTAACGATTGATTAACGTACATAGCAAATACAAAACTATTGTAGGCGAAAACAGTAGATACTACATAGTAAGTGGTGGGCGTGGGTCTGGTAAGTCATTTTCAGTAAACGCCCTTTTGGTAATGCTAACATACGAAGCAGGACACACAATACTATTTACACGCTATACCCTAACCTCTGCATACATATCCATTATACCTGAATTTATAGACAAGTTAGAACTGTTTGGATTTACACAACACTTCCATATAACTAAGGACGAAATAATAAACAAACAGACAGGAAGTAAAATAATATTCAGAGGTATAAAAACATCAAGTGGCGACCAAACCGCAAACCTAAAATCATTACAGGGCATTACAACTTGGGTGGTTGATGAAGCAGAGGAACTAACAGACGAACAGAAGTTTGACACTATTGACTTGTCGGTAAGACAACAAGGCAAACAAAACAGAGTTATCTTAATATTAAACCCAACTACAAAAGAGCATTTTATATACAAACGTTTCTTTGAGGATAGAGGGGTACAAGAGGGTAGCAATATAACCAAAGGCAATACAACCTACATACATACCACATACTTAGACAACATAGACAACCTCTCTAAAAGCTACATAGAGCAGATAGAACAAATGCGACAACGTAGACCTGAGAAGTACAAACAACAAATGTTAGGTGCGTGGTTAAACAAAGCAGAGGGTGTTATATTTAATAATTGGACAATAGGCGAGTTTAAGCGTAAAGGTGTATCCGTATGGGGACAGGATTACGGATTTGCAGCAGACCCAACAACACTAATAGAAACAAACATAGATACAAGCACTAAAACAATATATCTAAGGGAATGCGTGTACCTACCAAGACTAACCACATCACAAATAGCTGAACTGAATTTAAAACACGCAAGAGATGGTTTAATAATAGGGGATAGTGCAGAGCCACGATTAATCACAGAAATAAAAGCAAAGGGGTGCAATGTAAAGCCATCAATTAAAGGGCAGGGGAGTGTAACGTATGGTATATCTCTTTTGCAAGATTACGACCTTGTTGTAAGTTCAGATAGTACAAACCTCATCAAAGAACTAAATAACTATCGTTGGTTAGAACGCAAATCAAATACACCAATAGACAAATACAACCACTTAATAGATGCGGTTAGGTATGCAGTAGGTTATCAATTACAAAACCCAAATAGAGGTAAGTATATTGTTCACTAAAATTATTTAAAAACGTTTATATATTAATAACAACAAGTATATGAATGTTAATTTAAGAATACCGACAACCCTAAACGAGATAACCTTAGGACAGTATCAAGAATATGCAAAGTTAGAAGGACTAAGCGAAACAGACCTACAACTAAAGACCATTGAGATATTTTGCAACGTGCCACCAATAGTAGTGCGCAATATGAAAGCTACAGACATAGTAGAGATATGTAGTATCATTAGTGGTATGTTCGATACTAAGCACCAACTAATATCAATGTTTAAATTAAACGGTGTTGAGTATGGGTTTATACCATCGCTTGAAGATATGAGTTTTGGCGAGTATGTGGACTTAGATACCTTTATTGGCGATAACGATAATTTGCATAGAGCAGTAAACGTACTATACAGACCAATAGAACACAGACAGGGCAATAGATACACGATAAAAGAGTATGACCCTAACACAAGCGAAATAGCAAAGGATATGCCTTTAGATGCTGTACTTGGTGCGGTTGTTTTTTTTTACAATTTAGGCAAGGACTTATCGATAGCTATGCTGAACTGTTTGGACAAGAAGAACGAGCAGACCTTAGCGGAGTATCTAACTTCAATGCCAAATGGGGGTGGTACAATTCAATCTATGGACTATCTAACGGAGATGTTACAAAATTTGAACATATCACTAAATTAGGAGTACACGAATGTTTGACATTTCTAACATACACTAAAGAAAAAAACGAAATAGAGGCAAGACAAATAAAAAGTAAATTTAACAGATGAGCCAAACAGGAATAAGAGGATTTTACCTACTAACAGAAACGATTAAAGACCAATTACTTGGCGATGTAAATGTAAACACCGTTACAACAGGCGATATATACGACATAGATTTAGCTAAGCAAAGTATATTCCCACTTAGTCATATAATCATAAACAACGTCACAACACAGGAACAGGTACTAACGTTTAACATTAGTATTTTGGCTATGGACATAGTTGATGAGAGCAAAGAAGCTACAACGGATATATTCAGAGGGAACAACAACGAACAAGACATACTAAACACACAATTAGCTGTATTAAACAAATTAGTGATGGTGCTTAGAAAAGGCACACTATATAGCGACCAATACCAATTAGATGGCGATGCAACATTAGAGCCATTTTACGAGAGGTTTGATAATCGTTTAGCTGGGTGGAGTGCAACGTTTAATGTGTTTGTTAAGAACGATATTGATATATGTTAGCAGATAAGTATTTAAGAGATGAACTAAATAAGTTTGCTAAGTACGTTATACAACAAAGCCGAAGCAACTTAACTAAGGGCAAAAAAAACGCTTCTAAGGAACTTTATAATAGTTTAGGGTACGATATATCACAAAAAGGCGATACAACGTCTATGGCGTTTAAAATGGCTGATTATGGTACATTCCAAGATAGAGGGGTAAGCGGAACAGAAAAGAAATACAACACACCTTATTCCTATACAACTAAAATGCCACCAAGAAAAGCATTTGACAAATGGATAGTCAGAAAGGGTATTGCACCAAGAGGCAAAGGCGGTAAGTTTTTAAGCAGACAAAGTTTACAATATTTAATAGCAAGAGCAGTATATAAGAAAGGAATAAAACCGAGTTTGTTTTTTACAAAGCCATTTGAAGCAGCGTTTAAGCGTTTGCCAGATGATTTAGTAGAAGCGTACTCAATAGGATTAGAGAAACAAATACAACTGAATATAAAGAAATGAAAATAAACGCAAGAAGCCCATACTACATAAACATAAGTGCTACCAACTTAACACAGGTAGATATGGAACTATATGTATACACAGGAACGCAAACAACCGATAGAAGCAATTTGTTTACATTAACTTCATTTGCTATAAGCGGAAATGTAACGTTTGAAATTGGCGAGATAGTTAGAGATTATATACTACAAACTTTTGATGGCGATTATGCAACCGCTAATGTATGGGTTGATTATAGAACTACAAGCTATATACAAGGCGTAGCACAAACACCAACAGCATATACACAATTAGTTGGCTTTGATGGTTATGGGTATTATGAGGACGATGCAAACCCCCAGAATGATAGTGGGTTATTACAAAGTAATTACAAAATAGTAAAGTTAGACGATGCACCTGCAACAATTCCTGTAGATACTTCAAAGACCACACAAGTAACATACGAACTTGATGGCGAATTAGTATACACTAAAGCTGTATCAAGCAGTACAGTAAGTACAACGCAAGTTGAGTACGTTACAAATACTATAAATGGCTCTGATGAATTTGAGAACAGAGTTATACAAGATGGCGGTACGTTTGAGGGTAGCCCTTGTTTAAAACAGTTTGCTAATGATTTTACCTTATTTGACTTTGACACTATTTATGTAGACACTACTGATGGTGTTATTAAGCTAACTGTAGACAATATAGAGGAATGTAAATACCAACCTTATAAAGTAACGTTTGTAAATAAGTTCGGTGCATTACAAGACTTGTGGTTTTTCAAAAGAACAAACGAGGTGCTAACAACTAAAAAGGAAGATTTTAAGCGTAATATAATTGTTAATGGTGCTTATGATACAAGTAGACACCAACAGAAAATATTAACTAAGAACGGAACAGAAAAACTAACACTAAACACAGGGTTTTATCCAGAGGTTTATAACGAGGTATTTAAACAAATGCAGTTAAGCGAAGATTGTTGGATAGAGATAGAAAACAAAACACTTCCTATAAATGTAGCAAGTAGCAGTTTAAATTACAAAACACACTTAAACGACAAGCTAATAAATTACACAATACAAATAGACTTTGCGTTTGACACGATAAACAACATACGTTAATGCAAATAATAGAACTATATATAAAAGGGTTTAATGTAGTAAGGGGTTCTGCTAAAAGTTTTGCCACTAACAAATTAATTGACACAAGTAGTAATTTTACAGAATTAGGTGTTATAGTTGGCGATTTAGTTACAAACCAAAGAACACAGGAAACAGCGACAGTAACAGCTATTGATAGTGATACTCAACTAAGTTTATCTGCTGATATTTTTGTTAGCCCAAACCCAGATTTATACAGAATTGAAAGCGATTATTTTAGAGCAGATTTATTTGAGGACGAAAGTGTATCTATTACAGATAGTGTTTTAAACGTAAGAGATATAGGTAAAGTGTTTACACCCTTTAGCCAACAATTTAATTTACCTGCGTCTAAACTAAACAACAAGCTATTTAGACATTACGAAAACTTTGACATTGAAAACAGTTTTGATGCAAGGTTTAGACACGATGCTATAATAAAGCTAAACGGAATAGACTACAAAAAAGGTAAGATACAATTTAAAAGCGTATCATTAAAAGACAATAAACCACACGCATACAAAGTAGTGTTTTTTGGCGATGCAGTAGAATTAAAAGAGGTGTTAGGGGAAACAACCTTGTCTGGTCTTAATTATGATAGTTCATTAAATTTTGAATACACACAAGCAAACATTGAAAATCTTTTTACCGCATCAGATAGTTCAATAAATAGTACATTTGGTAGTACAGATATACTTGTGCCTAATATCCAACATAGTAAAAATATGCGCTACACAAACACAGGATATAAGGACAATATAACAGACACAGGGCTTATTTGGACAGATTTAAAACCTGCAATTAGATGTAGAGCAATTATAGATGCAATAACCAACACCTATCCACAATTAAATTTTACAGGGTTTTTTAATTCAGAGCCATTTAGCAATGTATATATGTGGGTGCATAGAAACGAGGGTTATGTTACAAATGCGGTAGAGGGGAACGATACTTTTATAGTTAGAAACCGATGGCGACACCAAACAGATGACCCATTAGACTACACGCACACAAGTACAACCCCATCAAGTTTTGGCGATGTTAGAACGCAGTATATTCAACCGCCAGGTTGGAAATTTAAGTATAGAGCAACAGTAAATGTTTTTACAAGCCAAACAGAGCCATATACAGTAAGAATTTTAAAAGGCAGTACAGGATATGTTTATCAAAGTTTTAATCACGAAAATGGTGGGAATACTGTAACGTTTACAGATATTACATACGACTTAACACCAGGTGGTGCATTAGACCTTATTATTGAGGTTGAGAGTAATAACACAATTACAATGACCCAAACCTTAACAATACAGAAATATTCTGGTGCTATTCCTAACACTTATAACACGCTTGTATATACAGCTAACTATACACCAACAAACAACCAACCAGATAAAACTTTCTACATTGATAAACAAATGCCAGATATGAAAGTTATAGACTTTTTAAGTGGCTTGTTTAAAATGTTTAATTTGTTGGTTTTTAAAGATGGCAACAATATAGATATACAATTAGCAAGTGTTTTTATGAGAGGTGGTACTTCTTATGACATAACTAAATATGTTGATATGGCTTCTTCTAACGTTGAGAGGTTATTTCAGTATAAAGAAATGGATTTTAGTTTTAAAAGCAAAAAATCATTTTTAGTACAGTTTTCAGACGAAATACAAGGTATACCTTTTTCACAAGAAAGCTATGGCGATAACGAATGGGACGGAAGGGTTTATAAAGTAGAAGTACCATTTGAGAAGATGATGTATGAACGTTTAAGCAACGAAGATACAGGCGCACAAACATATATTGGACAAGGTGCGATGTTAGATAAAAAGTTTGAGCCGACAATAGGAGAGCCATTGTTGTTGGCTATACATTACGAAGAAAACACAAATAACGAACTAACAATAGGTGGAATTGCACCAACTCGCTATCGTAGACCCTCAAATATGACTACTTTTAATTGGGGTTGGAATAATAGAATGCAACTTAATTTTGGTTTAGAAGCTGATGAGTGGTTAGGCGAAATGCCATTAGCACAAACATCTTCAAATTTATTTGAAGCGGGGTATTTAGATTATACAGAAACTGTTTTTGATAGAAAGGCAAGACTTTATAAAGTTAGTGCATATTTACCACTAAGCATTATCACACAATACAAACTAAATGACAAATTTGTAATTAACAATACTTCCTTTAGAATTAATAAAATAAAAACAAATCTATTAACAAATAAAACAGATTTAGAGTTATACAATAAAGAAGAATTTGTAAGTAATTTAGCAAATGGACAAGTAGCGTATTTAGATAGGGTTGCAAACGTACAAACCCCAACAATAGGTGCTAATGCAATAGATTTATCTTGGGATAGTGTAAGTGGTGCAAATGGTTATGCTGTTTATGTTAATGGTGGTTTATTAGGTGTAGCGGTATTAACATCAGTAAAAATAACACCTTTAGAGCCAGATACTACTTATGAAATTGGGGTAAGCGCAAGGTTTGATGTAGATGGAAACGACCTTTATTCATTACCAACAACATTAACTGTAACAACATTACCACCACCTGTTGCACTTGCAGAAGATGGCGACACATTAATAACAGAGGTTGGCGATACAATAATATTAGAATAATGATAAGATTAATTTTAGACAGCTTAAAATACGCAAACGGAGAAACGGAAAATATCCGCATAGCACAGGGTAAACACAAACTACCTACAACACTAAAAGAGGGTTACAAAGCACTTAAACGAGAAATAAAATGGCAATAGAAAAAACAGTAGAAATAAAAGTTGATAGTAAACAAGCAGAAAAAAATCTTAAAGAAATAAACTCAACTATTGACGACCAAAGAGCAATATTGGTATTGTTAGAGGAAGAATATATAAAAGCAAAAAAAGCCCTTGATGATTATACAAAGTCTGGAAAAGTAAATCTTGCGCAAGAAAAACAATTAAAACAAGCAGTATCCGAACGTAAAGACGCATTAACTGACCAACGTTTAGGATTGAAAAAATTAGCTGTTGAACAAAGAGCAGCTACAACTTCTGTTAAAGATTATAGAAAAGAGCAAAAAGAAAATACTAACATTGTAAGGGCTATTGATAAACTTACAGGGGGTTTTGCCACAAAAATAATAAAACTAACAAAGGGGTTTAAATCAAGTTTAAAAGGAATAAAAGGTTTTGTCGGTGGCTTAAGTGGTGTAAAAAAAGCACTAATCGGAACAGGTATTGGGGCATTAGTTGTTTTAGTTGGAACACTTGTAGCAAACTTTGATAAAATAAAAGAAAGTCTTTTTGGTATATCTAAGGAAACTAAAAACACAGTAAAATCTGCTGAAAAAACTGCATCAGCTTCTCAAGAACAATTAGATGCTTTAAATTCAAGTGAAAATATTTTAAGGGCGCAAGGAAAAAGTGAAAAACAAATAAGAGATTTAAAAAAACAACAAACAGATGAAACAATTACAGCCCTTGAAGCACAATTAGAAGCGCAAAAAACTGTTAGACAATCACAAATAGACACTGCAAAAAGAAACAAAACAATCCTTGAGGGAATTTTAAATTTTATAACAGCACCTTTAAAATTATTAACTAAAAGCATAGACAGTATTGGTGCAAAGTTTGGTAAAGATTTTGGTTTAACGGAAAGCATTGAAAGTTTTAATGAAGCTGTTGCAGGAAAATTATTTAGTGGAATAGACGAAGAAGGCGATGAAGCTATAAAAGAAACAGAAAAACAACTTTTAAAATTAAAAAATGCAAGGGCTAATTTTGAATTACAAGATAAAAAGGACAACGAGAATAAAGCAAAAGAAAAAAGAGATAAAGAGTTAAAAGATGCACAAGAACTTGAGGATTTAAAAAACAGAATAAGAGAAGCAAGTGCTAATAAAGAAGATGAAAGAAGGGCATTAGAATTACAAAAAATAAAAGAAGAAAACCAAAAACTAATAGATGAAGCAAAAGCTAAAGGTTTATTAACAGAAGAATTGCAAACATCTTTAAATGAAAGATTAGCAGCTAAACAAGCGGAATTTGATGAAATTGACAGACAAAGAAGAGAAGAAAAAAACGCTAAACAATTAGAAGAAACTAAACTACTAAACGAACAACTCGCTACAGCAGAAACAAATTTACAACAAGCTAAAGCCAATGCAATACAAGGTGGTTTACAAGTTATAGGGACTTTAGCAGGAAAGTCTAAAGCAGTGGCTAAAACATTATTAGTTGTAGAAAAAGGTTTAGCAATAGCGCAAGTTATTTCAAATGCTGCGAGGGCGATTGCACAAGCGAAAGCAAATTTGGCTGCCACACCTGCTGTTATTGGTTTAGTACCAAACCCTGCTTATGTAATACAAGCAGCCGCAACTGCTAAAGGCATATTATCAACTAAATTAACCGCAGCCACGTCAGTTGCAACTATTGCTGCACAGGCAATAGCAGGATTAGGCGGTGGCGGTGGTGGTGGCGGTGCAAGTGTTGGTGGCTTAGGCGGTGGTGCTTCAGCTGAAACACAACCCCCACAATTCAATATTGTAGGTGCAACAGAAACAAGCCAATTAGCGGAAGCGGTAGCAGGACAAACACAAGAGCCAGTACAAGCGTATGTTGTAGCTAATGACGTAACAACCGCACAAAGTTTAGAAAACAATATTGTTGAGGGTGCGACCCTATAAATACAAAAATAATTAAAAAACATTATATAATAATATGCGAATAGTAGAACTAATTTTAGACGAAGAACAAGAAATAGGTATTGAAGCTATTAGCGTAGTGGAAAACCCTGCAATAGAGGAAGATTTTATAGCTTTAAAAAGCCAAGAATTTAAACTTGCAGAGGTAGACAAAGAAAAGCGTATTTTAATGGGTGCTTTATTGATACCTAACAAGCCCATATACAGACGTAATGGCGAAGATGAGTATTATATATATTTTTCAAAAGATACGGTCTTAAAAGCGTCACAAATGTACCTTATGCAAGGTAAACAAAACAACTCAACCTTAGAACACCAATACGAAATAAACGGACTATCATTAGTAGAGAGTTGGATAGTAGAGGACAAGGTACACGACAAAAGCGTAAAATACGGAATGGATTTACCTTTAGGAACGTGGGTTGGAAGTGTTAAGGTTAATAACGAACAAATTTGGAATGAGTTTGTTAAGACAGGCAAAGTAAAAGGTTTTAGTATAGAGGGGTATTTTGCTGATAAGATGGAACGCCCACAGGAAAAAATAAACGACTTTAGTAGTGATGAACTATTAAAAGAAATAGACCAAGACGAAGCGGAGTATTTACTTAGCGAGATACGAGCCATCATAAAAAACGATAAGCGAGTAAAGGGTGGTAAGAAGATGATACTTGAAAGCTACACCGATTATCCAAGTGGCGTAAAGAACAACGCAAAGCGAGGTTTAGAACTTAACGAAAAGGTAAACAACAAATGTGCAACCCAAGTAGGAAAAGTTAGGGCGCAACAATTAGCACAGGGCAAACCTATTAGCGTAGAAACTATTAAGCGTATGTATTCTTATTTGTCAAGAGCAGAGGAATATTACGATGAAAGCGACACGACTGCTTGTGGTACTATCTCTTATTTATTATGGGGTGGTAAGGCAGGTAAACGTTGGGCATTAAGCAAACTAAAAGAGTTAGACCTTATAGACCTTAAAGCACCTTGTCAAGCAGGATATGAGCAGTACGGAATGAAAATGAAAAACGGTAGATTAGTACCTAATTGTATTCCTATTAAATGAGAAAAGTAGCGGTTAAAATAGAACGCAAAAGAGTAAGACGTAAAGGCATACACGCTAAAAGCAAAACAAGTCAATTAAAGTCAAGTAAGAACTATAAGAAACTAAATAGGGGACAGGGCAAATGAGATTTAAAAAATTCTTTACACCAAGTAGAACAAGTCCAAAAGGTGGACGTAGGGCTTGTCTATGCGAGGATAACACCTACTCTATTAAATGTTGTGATGGTAGTTTAAGGGCGCAAGGCATAGGTACGACAACAAAACAATTTAATTACTTGTTACAAGAAAACACAAGTTTTATATTACAAGAAAATAACAGTAAAATTATTTTATAATGTCAGATAAAAAAATTACACAATTAGACAATACAGCCGCTTTAGATGGTACAGAAAATTTAGTATTTGTACAAAGTGATATTACTAAAAAAGGTACAGTAAACGATATTATAAATTATTTAGTACCTACACACATAACTGTATCAAGTGGACAAACTGTAAACCTTTCGGATAGTCAATACGCTAACATTAAACTTGTAAGACTAACGTGGAGTGGTGGCGCAGGAAATATGACACTTAATTTACCAAGCGCATCGGACAACACAAATAGAGCAATAAGATTTATTTCAAACGGTGGTTTTAACACAAACACAAGGGTTTATTTAACACCAAGCGGTGGCGATACATTAGATGGCTCAACTAATTACTATGAAATAAACAAAGAATACGAGGGAATATATGTTTGGAGTGATGGTACGGAGTGGTTTATAATTCAGAAAAAAGCATAACAAAATACAAAATTAATTTTTAACCATTATATATTAATATGAACACGAACGATATGATTAGTAAAATCAAAGAAGTTCTAAACCTTAGCGAAGAAGTTAAGTTAGAACAACAAGCGTTAGAAAACGGTACTGTATTAGAAGCAGAAGCGTTTGAGAGTGGCAATGAAGTATTTATTGTTACCGAAGATGAAAAAGTAGCTGTTCCTGTTGGCGAATACCAATTAGAGGACGGACGTATTTTAGTAGTAGCCGAAGAGGGATTGATTGCAGAAATTAAAACCGAAGAAGCGGAAGAAGAAACCGAAGAAGTAGAAGCAACGGAAGATGTGGAACTTGAAGAGAAAGAAGAAGAAAAAGAGGTTTATGCTACTAAAGAGGAATTAGCTGAGGTTAAGTCAATGCTTGAAGAAATTAAGTCAATGTTAGAGCCAAAAGAGGATTTAAGCGCAGACGAATTAGGAAACCTTATGACCGAGGAACTTTGCAAACACGACAAAGTGGAACTAAGCGAAGTGCCAGAAGAAGTACAGGAAGAACTAAACCAACCTGCTGCTGAGCCAATTCAAGCTAACCCAGAAACAAAACAAAACCTATCTAAATTCAATATCTCACAAAACAGAAGAATGAGTACATTGGATAGAGTAATGGCAAAATTTAATAATTAATAAACAACTAAAAACTAAATAAAATGAGTGTAAACATTGTATCATCAAGTTATAGCGGGGAATTCAGCGGCAAATATATAGCCGCAGCGCTTCTCTCGGCTGACACATTAGACAAAGGGCTAATTACAATTATGCCTAACGTTAAGTTTAAGTCTGTAATCAAAAAGGCTTCAACTGACGACATCGTAAAAGACGCTACTTGCGACTTTCAAACTGGACAAGGGACTTTAACTCTTGAAGAAAAAATCCTTCAACCAGAGGAATTTCAAGTAAACCTCGACATTTGTAAGAAAGATTTGCATAGCGATTGGGAAGCTGCTCAAATGGGATATTCTGCATTTGACAACCTACCTGCAAACTTTTCTGATTTTGTATTGGCTCACGTTGCTGCAAAAGTAGCTGACCGTACAGAAAGAAACATTTGGTCTGGAGATACTGGAACTTCTGGACAATTCGACGGATTTGCTACATTGTTAGCTGCCGATGGCGATTTACCTGCAGGACAAGACATTGTTGGTACTGCTGTAACGGCTGCAAACGTTGTTGATGAATTAGGCGATGTTGTAGATGCTATTCCTACTGCTGTTTACGGAAGTGATGACTTAGTAATTTACGCTGCTTCTAATGTTATTCGTGCATATACTCGTGCATTAGGTGGTTTTCAATCTGGTGGACAAGGTGCTGCAGGTTATGAAAACAAAGGAAACAACCAATCTTTAGGGTCTTTATTCTTTGATGGTATTCCTGTTGTTCCTGCTCGTGGTGCTGCTGACGATATGATTATCGCTGCTGAAAAATCTAACTTATTCTTTGGTACAGGTATCTTAAATGACCTTAACGAAGTAAGAGTTATTGATATGGCTGAAACTGATGGAAGCCAAAACGTTCGTGTAGTGATGAGATTTACAGCAGGTGTACAATACGCCCAAGTATCTGACATTGTTTACAGAACTGTATAATAATTAATTAATCAACGTAGAAAGGGGTGGGGGATTGCCCTACCCTTTTTTATTTAAAAACATTTTAAAAATATGGCTTGTTCATTAACTACAGGAAGAAAAGTACCTTGCAAAAGCGCAGTAGGTGGTATTAAAACTATTTACTTTGCTGATTTTGGTACTCTTGGCGATGCAACCATCGCTGCAGGGGAAATTACTGCATTAGCAGGGTCGCCTACTTGGTTTCAATTTGATGTTAAGGGTAATTCTTCTTTAGAAACTGCTATCAATTCTTCAAGAGAGAATGGTACTACTTTCTATGAGAGTACACTTAACCTAACTTTGACCTTCCAAGACAAAGCGACACAAGAGGAACTTAAACTAATTGCACACGCAAGACCGCACATTGCTATTGAGGACTATAACGGAAACTATTTCCTTATGGGCTTAGAACACGGTGCTGATGTAAACGGTGGAACTATCGTTACAGGTGCAGCAATGGGGGATTTAACAGGATATACAATTACAGCGGTTGCACAGGAAACTGCGCCACCTTATTTTGTAACAGCTTCTGTTATCACCGATGATGCTTCTGCAACACAGATTGACCCAACTGCATAACAATTTAGGGTTTTAAATTAAAGGGTTATCTTTTTAGGTAGCCCTTTTTTTATACCCATACAATACAAAATAAATTAGTTTTGTTTATATATTAATATGAAGCTAATAACTACAAGCGGTAATAAGACCTTTAAGATAATACCAAGACAATATATTGAGGGTGCAATTACTGTAAATTTAACAAGTGAAAGCACAGGGTCTAACGTAAGTGTAACACCAACTGCAACTACTGATAAAAACTATATGAGTTTTGATGCGGTTTTTGGTACATTAACAGAGGGCGATTTTTACATATTAGAAGTTAAGAACGGAAGTGCAGTAATATACAAGGATAAGGTATTTTGCACAGACCAAACAATAAACCAAACTAACAACGATTACTACTCTATCAATAATGGCGAGTATGTACAAGAAGATAGTTTTGATAACGATTACATTATATTATGAATGATTTAAGAGTAGTTAATTTAAGCACTTATACAAGCCCAGAGATTGTAGAAAAATCAAATAAAGAGTGGGTTGCGTATGGTACTGATAACAATTATTTTAGTTATCTAATAGACCGTTACAATGGTAGCCCAACAAACAACGCTATTATTAACGGAATTAGTGAAATGATATATGGCAAAGGTTTAGATGCTTTAGACAGCAACAAAAAGCCAGAGGCGTATGCTAAAATGATGACTTTATTTCACAAGGATTGTGTTCGCAAATTGTGTTACGACCTTAAACTTATGGGTCAATGCTCTATGCAAGTTATATACTCAAAAGACCGCAAGACTGTAGCAAGGGTTGAACACATACCTGTAGAGAATTTAAGAGCCGAGAAATGCAACGAAAAAGGCGAAATAGAAGCGTATTACTATTCTGATGATTGGACTAAAGTAAAGAACGTAAAAGATTGCACAAGAATACCTGCTTTTGGTTATTCAAAAGAAGCTATTGAGATAGTGTATGTAAAGCCATACAGAGCAGGGTATAAATACTATTCAAGCCCAGATTATCAAGGTGGGTTGCAATATGCAG
>Ga0208667_1000254_pt1 | contig 24808 bp, 38 predicted proteins | sample 11BtaG_FD_184085 | JGI IMG/M metagenome (GOLD analysis project Ga0208667, IMG submission 184085) | Marine viral communities from the Subarctic Pacific Ocean - 11B_ETSP_OMZ_AT15265_CsCl metaG (SPAdes) (version 2) | ecosystem: Environmental > Aquatic > Marine > Oceanic | place: Pacific Ocean... | reverse complement strand
GTCGCGAATAACCCACGTTGAATGCTGTAGAAGAACCTATCATCTGCCAACTACCCTCTTCAGGTTCTTGTTTAATATCTTATCCATATTCTTTTGCACAACACCCCTAACTGTTTTATAGAACTCAATACGCTTTCTGTAAAAGACTGAACTTTCAAGAGCCACAATCAGCTTCAGCTTTGGATTACGTTTTCCACCTACTCTTCTCCATACACCATCAATACCTTTAACATTACCCATAAACTCAGTATTCCTTTTGATCAGTCCAGTTCTTTTTCCTTTAATATTACCAAATGCATTTATCTTAGCCTTGTCTACTGGTACTGGTATCTTATTCTTCTCAGGTAATCGCAAACCACCTTCAAATTGTTTCTCTAAATACTTTGCTTGTATATCAGGTATAAATACCAATGCAGATAAGTCTCTTGCTTTAGCTTTAAATAACTTAACACCTGTATATGTAAACTTAGTTGGTTTATCTAGCTTCTTCAGTAATTGAGCTCTCATAGCATTAACTGACTTAACACCAACCTCATTAATAGAATCAGAAACTATCTCAGGCATATGCTTCTTCTGAAACATACCTAACTTCTTTTCTAATTCTTTAGCGTTAGTCTTGATGTCTATACTTACAGTCATCCCTTTCTCCAATGTGATTGTGTTTGAAACTTTAGACCTAATGCCTTAGCTTTCCTTCTGATCGTAGATGGATGTACATCATAAGTCATAGCAATATCATGTGATGATTTGCCTTCCTTAATCTTCTGTTCTAATTTTTGTTTATCTATCTTCATAAGTTCTCGTAATGTTCTATTAACTTATTAATATACCAAACAGACTTCTGTAAGTCTTGTATATTGCTATCTTTGTAAGATTCTCTCCAAATGTATTTTAGTGCTGCACCTTTTAAATATCCCTTATATTCATCTTGAGTTAATGCAGCTTTGATTGCATCAATACATTCAATAGACCCTTTTCTATAATGTGGTGGTGAATTTACCATATCTACTTTCTTCATTTCTCTCTCCTTATTATTTCATTCTTACATTTTTGTATGACCTTTTTCTTTGCACTTGATGATTCAATATAATCATTCAGTTCTTTTAGTGTCATACACTTTAGATAGTAATGCTCAGTAGTTATCTTACCTGTAGCTCTATCTCTAATCTTTGCACTTGGTTTTAGTTTTATTGGCATTAAAAAACTCCTCTTGTTCTATATTCTTTTAATTGATCTATCTTGACTAAATATGCTTTCTTGAATTGATCATCACCTTTACCTATAAATTTTGCAGGTGCTAACATATTCCTACTTACACATTCCCATATTCTCATAGGAGTTATGTAAATAAATTCTATTCCAGTATAGATAACCCATACATCTGATCTTGTAGAATTTAAACCACTAGGTTTATCGTACATCTCAACTTCTATAACAATATTACCTGTCTCCTGACTTTTTTTATCTGATTTTACTTCTACATAAATATTTAATTCAGGTATATAAATATCATAAGGTTTTACTTTTCCTTCTAATTTAGTTGCAAGAGGATATTTCTCATGTATTTTTGCAAGAACTATATCTTCTACTTTCTTGCCCTGATCCAAGTCTCTATGAAATGTACTCATTTCTTTTTATCCTTTTTCTTCTTACCAAATACCTTATCCCAATTAGCATCTATCTTCTTCTTATCTTCTTTCCTTCTTTTACTACCCTTCCCACCATCTTTAACATCATTCCACTTAGACATAATTAACCTTCTGAAAATTAACTGACTTATCTAATTTAGATAACAGTTCTTTTGCTTTCATAAAATCATCAGGAATACATCGTAATAATTCTTCAATACTAAATATCATTATGTCATTTTCATCTTTATGTATCATTTCAAGTGCTGGTTTCTCATCATCAGTATCACAAACTAATGCAGTCTTGTTATCAAAGTTAAAGCACTTAACATTTGGCTGGATCATAATGTAACCACTTTCTTCGCATTTAATATTTAACTGCTCATAAGCTCTGATCATCATCTCAACCATTTTAAGTTTTTGAGCAGTCGTATCATTATGTAAAGAATCTTTTAGTAATTGTTCTGCTTTACAAAATTTAATCTCAAACTGAACACCAACCATCTTAAAGATTCGTTTACGATTACCCCACTTCACAAAAGTTTCTAATTCATAAACCCTAAGTTCTTTTAATTTATCTTCTAATGTTTCATCTAAATATGTTTTCATAAAACTCCGAACATTTAGTAGGAAGTAAGGGAAGTATTACATACTTCCTTCCCTTCCTTCCGACCTATTTATTGTTTTTCACCAAAAACTTCCTTAAAACTTCCGACACTTCCTTCCGACACTTCCGACCTAATTATCATTTGTTTTAGGAAAATTAGGTGGCATATCCTTAAAATCTTCATGCTGATAACCCCAATCAGGATCATATACAACTGCATCTTTTTTCTTTAATTCACTTAAATGCTTATTTATGTCATTTGCATTTGAGTCTTCACCCTTAGTATTTTTTACATGACCTACTAAATCTGCTGGTTGCAAATATACACTTTGTGGAGAAGCAATATCTTTTTGCATAGCTACAATTTTTAATGCATCTGAGGTTCTTTTTTGCATAGGTGGTAAGCCAGTTTTCTTTTTGACTTTTATTTCAACATCAGTTTCTTCTAAAAATCCTGATGTAAGATTCAATCCTTCGCCTATAATTTGTACTTCTTTAAACATAAAGTTTTTAACAGCCATACCTTGACCATCTTTATTTAATGTCTGCTCAAAAGATACAAGCATCTGCTCATCAACAAAACCATTAACTAATTGATCATCTCTTTCTACTTTAAATTCATAATCTAGAGATGCACCCATTACACTTGATCCTCTACCTCTTGTAGAGTTGCCATGACCAGTATGATGCACTAAACATACACAACACTTATAATGTGAAATAAGTCCATCTAATTTATTAATAAAGTTACCCACATCTTCTGCACTATTCTCATTACCTACAAAGTTACGCTGGAATGTATCAATAACAATCATGCCTATATCACCTACTTCTTGTACTAATGCTTCTATCTCATCTTCTAGCATCTTAAAATCATCAGGATCATTAACTCTAACTGCTCTATCAGATAGATATAAAGGTACGTTGTTTAGATCAAACATACCTTGTTGCCAAGCTGCTAATCTTCTTTTAACACCTCTCTGACCCTCACCACATACATACATTACTGGTTTAGCGTATGCTTTATTGCCATAAAATCTTTCACCTTTAGCAATAGAAGCTGCCATAGCTATAGCAATAAACGACTTACCACTCTTAGGAGCTCCAAAGATGCACATCAATGATTCCTTTTCTACTACATCTTCTATGAGCCAATCAGGGTTATCTACCTGTCTTAACACCTCATCTGCTCTTGTAAAGGTAACAGCACCTTTAGGTTTCTTCTCAGTACAATTAATTATGTATTCTTCTAAATCTTTTGACTCTTTAAAATCACCCCTTGTATATGCATCATATAAATCATCTTTTTCATAAAATGTTTCAGGTGGTTGTGCTACTTTTACTTTACATCCATTCTTCTTTAGCATCTTAGCTATGTCATTTGCACACTTAATACCAGCTTCATCATTATCAGGAAATACCCAAACTTCCCTACCAAATATAGGACTCCAATCTGCTTTCTCCCAGCTATTAACTCCACCATGCCAAGTACAGCTATCACCCTCATAAATCGCTTCACAGCCCCTTAGAGCCTTCTCACCTTCATTTATGATAATAGGTTTAGTAGGGTACTTATTTGTGTAATAAATAGGAAGAGAGCCTTCAGGTCGCTTCATAGACCAAGTTTGATCATTGTTGGCTGTAAATGGTGCGTATTTTTGCTTAATAAAGTGTCCTTCAGGAAATCGCATCACCATAAAATTATCAGCATACTTGACCTTCACAATTGCTTGTTTGTAAAGATCAATCATCTGCTCTCTAGAGAATGACCTAGCATTACTTGTGGTTTTGCTTTTAGGGGGAGAAAAACCACTTAATAAGGAGTCATTTGATTGTAATGCTAAGTCATAACCAAACTGTTTTAAAACTGTATTGACATCTTGATTCAAGTGTTTGATTAAATCTATTAATCCACCACCAGTATCATTCTCAAAATCAAACCAAGTTCCTGCTTCTAAGTTAAGAACAAAAGAACCCTTGCGACCCCATCTTAATTCATTAGATGAGGTGCTAGTAGGTTCACCTAGTAATTGCTTTGCAACTTCAGGTGCTATTCTTTGCCAATCTACTGATTGCATCAGAATGGTATATCATCATCTGTTAATTCATTCTGACTTACCATCTCAGCTACTTTATCGCTAAGACCATCATTAGGACTCTTAAATGTGTCTTCTACTGGTGCTTCCTGATCTGTATACCAACTTGGTATTACAAACTCAGGACTTCTTGGTGCAAATTTAGCAAAGCTAAAAGTTAGCTCAGAAGAATTACCCATACCAACCTGAATTGGTTTTGATCCTTCAAACTTAACTACTGGAAGAGAATCAGATGATGTATCCATTTGATTCCAAAATGTAGCTAATAGGCTATTAAATGCACTTGTTTCTGCGTAGGTAAATCTTTGCCATAAGTAAGCATGTTGTGCTCCTTGAGGAAATACCCAAGCACTAAATGCTCTTTTAAAATCCTCTGCTGGTTTAGAACTAACTACACCAAATTTATCATCCCAGTGATATTCAAAACCTTCAGCTTTTGTATAACGACCCCAGCCACTTTTAAAGGAAGCAGGATCAAGCTGTAGATATTGAAAATCAAGAGGAGTTTCACCATTAGCAAAAAACTTCTGCTGCATGGTTTTAAAAGCAAGATAAACTTGCTGACTCTCACTGTTGGAACTACTCATTCCACCTAATATATCCATATACTCTCCTATGGTTAATGTATTGTTTTCTCAATACTGTTTAAATAATCAGCTTCAAGTTGGGTATAACACCTTTCCTTAAAACTTTCAAAATCCTCGTCATTTATAATGCCAAGAAATTCGCAAGCACTTTGTATCTTTTCATAGGCGAACCTACAATAATCCTCAAAGTCCTGCTCAAGCAGGTAGCTGTTTAAATCCATCTGCCTTTTGTATGATTTCATCTAACCTTTCGCATATATCTGATAAAGGACACATATATATGCATTCCCAATTAGCTTTATCAAAGTTGTTCATTAAAAATAGTGGCACTACAGCCATAATGCTTCTTCTATCAAACTTATAGATCAATATAGGTATCAAGTTATCACCAGCACTATCTACTGCTTGTTGCCACCATTCGTTCTTGTAAATGTTTTGCTTGCCATTGTTCTTATATCTTTTACATTCAATCGCAAAGTTCCTGAAATAAATGTCAGCCATGCCTTTAGTTTGATACTGATCCAAATTTCTTTTAACTCTCTCTTCTAAACCTTTTTCTTCCAAAACTGTATTGAGCTTGTTGACTATAAGTCTCTCAAAAGCTGCACCTTTATTTCTACCATTTACCATTAATCTAACTCGTTAATCATGTATATAAATGCTAATACACTTATTAATCCACCTATAAATACTAATCCAAATATTCCTGCAATAAAATATAGAATCCACTCAAGCATCGTAATCAGTCCTTACTACTTTGCCACTCATATATGTTACTTCTCTGTAATGCTTGCCAGCACCTTTTTGGAAATAATATGTTTTGATCTGCTTATCTAGTTTTTCTTGTTCTAGTTCTTTTCTACGCTTCTCTACTGCTGCACTATTTTGACCCATGATTATTCTCCTTATAAGAAACCATGCCTAGCTTCAGCAGTAGCTGAGTAGCAGATTCGATATTCATATTATTTGTGATTGCAAACACTTTGATATCCTTATGTAATTCTTCAGGAATCCAAAGTGCCTTTTTTGTTTTTTCGTCCATAATGACTCTCCGTTTTTTATATTAATATTAATTTGATAATAAAGCTAGAACTTTATTACCTACTCTTCCAAAAACCCTTATACTAATCTCAAGGGCAAATGATAAACTCTCCATAAATCTAAATACTCTCATATATCTATTGCCCTTACTTACAACACCAAATCCACAACATTAGGACTATTGTAAATACTTAAAGGTTTACCCTTTTGATATTCTTTATACTGATCCAAATAAGTTTCCATCATAGTCCAGCCATAATCCATTTGTTCTTTAGTGATCCTAAATACTTTAGATGCATAAGGATGTACTTTCTCTTGAGCTATGAATAAGAAATCAGTAACTTCATATCCTGCCATCTCCATTCCCCTTCTATAAAATGATGCTTGTAAGTCGTAGCTATACTTTTTAACTGAATAATTAAAAGCATGAGGTTCGCATGATTGTGTAGTTTTATAATCTACTATCACAATCTTGTTATCTGAATTAGGTGCATCTAAAGGTGGGCACATTAAATCAGGTCTACACTTACAAAGCACATCATCTTCATACCAGTAAACACTAGCTTCTGCTATCTTACCTTTTGCATTTAGATAGGCATTACCCTCATAGATCATGTTGTCCTTCATGCCCTGTATAACTTTTGCATCATCTTCTTTAAGCACGATATAACCAGCTTCTTCATATTCAGCCTTTTCTTCTTTATATGCTTTGGTATAAGGTGATCCTGTAATTACTCTGACCTCTTTATCAAATGCTTCTTGTCCTTCTACTAATAAAGCATGAGCTGCTGTTCCAAACTTTAATGCTGGTGATTCCTCTTGCTTATGCTCAACAGCATGAAGCTGAGACTGACCAAACCTTCTGATGTAACTAGAGCTAACTCCTACGCCAGCATGATAGTCCTGATTAGGTATATCTTTATAAATAAGAGCCTGACCCTTTTGCTTAGATTCAAACTTCTTTAGTGATTCTATTTTCATCTTGCTAATCCTAATATGTATTTAACTTCATCAAGTGAATCCCTGACTTTGTATTCATCTTCACCAACCTCAACAATAACTTCACTGGTGAACTGGTCTTTATAGAAACCACTGATTGCTCTTGGTGGGATATTTAATTCACCACCACCTAATAAATTAAATGTTACATTCATTTTCTGTTATTCCTGTCGTTGATTAAAAGTGCAGCACCATATGATAGGTAAGCTACAGCAGCTACTAATATTAATAATTGAAAGTCCATTATTTCTTCTCCTTTTTATTTAATTTATGTAATTTATAAATGCTTTTCTGATACTCAAAATCAGATTGCATATCTTCCCAAATCTCATCTTTGAGTTCTTGTTTGATAGAAGCATCAACTTTAGTTACTAATTCAAACTCAGACTTCTTAGGAATCCACCATTGATGATTCAATGATTTGTATTCAGGAGATGGTTGACCTGTATCTTTCCATCTCCATTCAATAGCACCATGCTTGGTATTGCACATTAGGTTCATTACTTCTTCTCCTTAGTTAATTTAACCTTATGCCCTTGAGCAATTAATCTTGCTCTCTTACTAGCCATGTAGAATAAGTCGCTAGTCTTGATAGCAACCACCCAGCCTAAGCTAGGTAGTTGAACTTGTAGTGTGTATCTAGTCATAATACTTGCTCCTTAAGTTTTAATTCTTATATGGTATACCCTCATCCCCACCGGTGTGGCATTCGCTACAATAATGTTTAGGTGGGATTGTATAATCTGCGTCCCAAAATTGTGAGCCACCACATTCATAAAACTCCCACTTATTATCCCAAAAATAACGATAGGCTTTTGGTTTACCTAGTTTGAATTTTTTATTGCATTTATTACAATTTACTTTATTTGTCATGTTATTTAACTCCTTATTTTTAATTAACATACTACCCATTATATATAAAAATATATAAATGTATATAGTTATATGAAAATATTTTAATTTATTTTTAGGTGCTAAATTAAAGGATTTAGAACTGGTACTGAGCTTAAATTGTCTAGTGTTTCTTTTAGAGAATCTAATTCCATAGATTCGGTGATAACTTTCTTGTCAAAAGTAAAATAGTTTTGTGATGATGTATTTGCTTTGAACATGATTCGTTTATCTTCTCCATCAAAGAATACAAAAGCTAGAATATCGCAAGTGTAATGTTTATAGGTTTCAGATTGTGACCTTGAGTTCTCAGCAGCAAATACAAACTTCTTTTCTTTAGTGGCTCTTCTGCTTTTTACTTGCACTGTATATTTAGCTGATCCAAACTCAACCATAAGATCAGCAGGATGTTTTTCTTGGGTTGGGTAACAAAAGTCAGCGTACTCAAGCAAGAAGGTTTGAACTAATGATTCTCCTAAAGCACCAAGTCTAGAATTAGCTTGATGTTGGTCTGATGTTTTTCTTGGCACTTTTACACAAAGCTAGTTTTCTTGAATTCCTAGCTGCCCTATTTGGTGTATCTACAGTTGCATATTTTGAACGTAAAATCTCTTCAGATGCTTCAAGCCATGCTCCCATTTCCATTAATGCTCTTGTTCTTCTAAAATTCATCCAACCAGTTATACCCATTTGAAAAGCACAATCTATACATACTTCTTGAGCAAGTGGTGGGAAACTTCTCCATACTTCCCAATTTTTATCTAAGTTATCTACTACTCTTTGAATGTCATTTTCTAAAAGATACATAGCTTCATCTTCTGATATGCCATTGGCATCCAAATTCCTTCCAACCCCAATTGAATTTTTGTCATTTTTGCATTTATACAATTGAAGAACCAATCCTTCATTCTTGATTAGCATTTCTTTTATGTTGTCGTACATTACTTTGTCAATCCTTTAGTTTTCTCATAGCTTCTCATACCACCAAGTCCTAGCATACCCATTAATACAGGTAACATAGTAGAAGTATCAGCTTGAGGTACATCAATACCAAAAGGTGCTAATAAAGGACTAATTAGAAAGTTGACTGCAAAACCTGCAACACATACCCAAGCTGTTGCTGGTCGCCAAGATGATTGAAACCAATTACCTTTAGCTTCTTCTTTGTTTACTTCTATTTGTGCTTTTGCAATTTCGTGAATATGTTTTTCTGACATGGTTGCAAGTTCATGTGCAATCTTTTGTTTGACATCAGCATCAGGAATGAATTTATCTAGGATATCGCTGATAGGCTTGATAAGTTTGTCTATCATAAGTTTGTGTTTATTAGATTAAACCTCTAATAATAATTGTTATCAAGGATGCCACTATTGTTGTAAGACCACCTAAAAGCCACATTCTCATACTATTTATTGATGCTTGTAGATCATCAGTTTTTCTATAAATAGTTTTCCATCTTTCTTCGCACATCTTTTCATGTACTTGTAGTTGTGTGTGGACTTCTGCTGTAGTCTTACGAGCTGGCATTTATTTTTCCTCTTGATCCTCTACCTCAGCTTCTTCATTTGTAGCATTGATAGCTCTATCAAATGATTGAATACATAGATTCTTATATTCATCAGTGATCACATAATCATCATAGTATTCTTGAAGTCTAGCTAGTTTTTTACCAGCAATATTTAATTTAGCAGCTAGTGCCATTTGATCCTCGTTTAGATCAGCAGCTCTGTATTCTGTGCCATTAAATGTGATTATTACTGGTTCTTGGTTTTCCATCTTATTTTCTTCTTTACTCATTTAACTCTCCTATAAGTTTATTAAAATTAAATTATATACTAAGAATTATTTTCTATGTAAGTTTTGCCAGTAGAAATTGCATCATTATATGAAGATAAATCCTCATCACTACCAGCTACATCAGGATCTGTATACGCTAAAACGATTTCCAAATGATCTACGTTTCTTTGTACCATATCGTTAATTTCTGATTGCTCCATGCCTTCAACATCATAACTTCCAGCGTTTACTTCGTTAATAAGTGTTACGCTATCTGTTGCTGCTGTTAAGACTTCGCTTACTGTTTGTGCCATATTATTCTCCTTGTTATCCTTCTAGGGTTTCTATTCTTGATTTTAAATCATCAATTATTGTTTGTTGTTCTTGTATAGCTTTGGTTAAAACTGCAACTAAATTATCAGTAGTCATTTTTAATTTATCTGTTTCTTCATTGTCAGCTATTACAGGATTATCACCTTCAGCAGTAATAACTTCTTGTGCTAAAAAGCCATATTTAGTTCTGCCAACTGCTGTATCGCTATCCCTATTTTCTCTAAATTTATAAGATACTGGTCTTAAATTATTAACTAAATCTAATCCAACTGGTATGTCTTGTATTTCTGTTTTATCTCTTTGGTCAGAAGTTACTGTCCAAGCTACTTGAATATAAGCGTTAGTAATAGAAGTGTTTCCTAAAATAATTCTGTTGCTTTGAGATGTAAGACTAAGTGGAGAAGAGCCAATTCTACCAGCTCTATTACCTAAACATAAATTATTACTACCAGTAGTTGCATTTTGTCCTGCTAATCTACCAACAAATGTGCTTTCTGTTTGTGTTGTAGAATCTTCACCAGTTTCAGCACCAACTAATACATTATAATTACCTGTTGTTAAATTTACACCAGCACTTGCTCCTACTGCAACATTGCTTGCACCTGTTGTAAGGTCTGTTAATGCTATACGCCCAAAAGCTGTATTACTATTTGCTGTTGTACAAGCATCTAATGCACCATGTCCCATAGCTGTATTACCAACACCTGTTGTTAAAACTCCTAAAGCATTTCTACCAAAAGCATTATTGTCTGAACCTGTTGTATTAGCATCTAATGCACCAGAGCCAAAAGCATTGTTATCGTGACCTGTAGTGTTTGCTGATAAAGCACCATGACCAAATGCTGAATTGTTACTAGCAGAACTATTAGAAGCTAATGCACTTCTACCAAAAGCATTATTGTATGAACCTCCTGAATTGGCTGATAAAGCACTATATCCTAGAGCATTATTCATAATGCCACTTGTATTCGCATCTAATGCTAAAGAACCTACTGCTGTATTTTCAGAACCTGTAGTGTTTGCTGCCAAAGAACTTGTACCTACTGCTGTGTTGTTAGAAGCAGTTGTGTTTGCAAATAAAGAGTTATAACCTAAAGCTGTATTACTATTACCAGTTGTATTGCCTAAAAGTGAATAAAAACCAACTGCGGAAAGTTCTGTACCTGTTGTATTATTTATTAATGATGCTCTTCCAACAGCTGTATTACTTGCACCAGTCGTGTTTGCTGATAATGCTTGATAACCAACTGCTGTGTTATCATCTGCTGTAGTGTTAGCATCTAATGATTGAGTACCTACTGCTACGTTTCTTGTACCTGTAGTGTTTGCTGATAGTGATAGATAACCGACTGCTGTGTTGTTACTTGCTGTGGTATTGGCATCAAGTGCCTCTCTACCAATAGCAACATTACCTGTTCCTGTTGTTATAGCAGTCATAGCTTGATTACCAACAGCAGTATTTAAAGTTCCTGTAGTTAAATTTTGCATTGCTACATAACCAATAGCAGTATTTGCACCACCAGTAGTACAGGTACTTAATGAAGCATAGCCAACAGCAGTATTTTCACTAGCAGTTGTTGATGCATCAGATGCTAAAGCACCAATAGCTACATTTGATGTACCTGTAGTGTTTGCATTTAAAGCAGATGCACCGACTGCGGTGTTGTTACCACCACTAAGAGAACCATTAGATAAAGCCGTATCACCTAAAGCTACGTTGTTTGTACCAGTTGGATAATTACCATCAAGTTTAATTGTTCCACCGTCTACTGAGAGGTTACCATTTACAGTTAATGTTGAACCATCAAAAGTAAAATTAGCTTCACCATTTAATGTATTTGCAGTACCACTACCTGTAATAACTCTATTATCAGCATTGTTATTAATAGTAGTTCCTGAAACTGATGAAAAAGATAAATTACCAGCACCATCAGTTGTTAGAACTTGACCACTTGTACCATCAGTTACATTTATTTCTGAGATACCAACTGTATTTGCATCAATAGAAGCTGATAAAGCAACATTACCAGTTCCATCAAAAGAAACTGCTGAAGCTGTAATATCTCCTGAAATACTAAAATCTCTTGCTGTAGCTAAAGCTGTTGCTGTTCCTGCATTACCTGTAGCTGAAGCTGCAACCACATTTAAAGCATCAACAAATGTTTTTGTGACTCTTGTATCAATAGCACTATTTGATCTTGTATCTGTATAGTAAAGGTTAGTTGTTCCTTCGCTGACTGTATCAGTATCGCCTTGAGTATAAGATAAAACACCTGTTGTTGAGTTATAGGATAATTGTGTTGAATCTTCGCTTATAGAAGCTCTTGCCCTAGCATCAGTATAATAAAGGTTTGACCCTTCAGATAAATCTGATGTAGATTTAGAGCTTAAATCAAGATTAGCTCCTGTTTGTAAATTGATTCTAGTATCTGCTCTTGCATTGGTGAAATAAATATTAGTTGATCCTTCTCCTATATCATCAGTATCTAATACAACAGCACCAGTTTGTGTATTAACACTTGTTACTGGAGCAGTAGCTTGAGTAAAGCTAATAACACCAGTTGAACTATTATAAGAAATATCACCAGTTGCAGATATAGCACTTCTTGACCTTGCATCTGTATAATACAAATTTGACCCTTCTGCTAAATCTCCAGTATTGTGATTAGATAAGCTAGAAACTGTACCTGTAACTGCTCCTTCAATATTAGCAACTAAAGTACCAAGTGAATTAAGAGTTATGTTACCTGTAGCACTACCATCTGCTGTTGTTAATCCTAGTGTGAATTTATCAACAGATTCATCCCACATAAAGATACCATTATCAGCAGTACCTCTGTTTATAAGCATACCTGAGTCATTTACAGGACTACCTGTTAATCCTGCATTAAGCTGAAATAAGTTATCTTCTATATCTAGGTTAGTAGTATCAAGAGATGTAAGAGTTCCATTAACAGTAAGATTACCTGCTACTGTTAAATCAGATGCAATCTGAACATCATCAGGTAGCGATAGTGTTATATCAGCAGACTCACTACCACTTCCTGACACTGAAATCTTATTAGCAGTTCCAGTAATTGTTTGCACATAGTTACCTGTAGTATCAGTTCCTAGTGCTACTGAATTAGCATCTACGCTTGCAGCTTGTACATTTAATGCATCAACAAATGCTTTAGTAACTCTAGCATCTATAGCTGAGTTAGCTCTTGCATCAGTGTAATAAAGATTAGTAGAACCTTCGCTTAAATCATCGGTATCTTTGTTGTTAAATGCAGAATCAAATCTTGCTGTTGTGTAATATAAATTTGTGCCTTCTGCTAAATCAGATGTAGACTTAGTTGCAAGTCTAGTATCAAAATCTGAATTAACTCTAGCTGTTGTGTAATAAAGATTAGTACCTTCACTTAAATCACCTGTATCTTTAGTAGCTAATCTTGTATCAAAATCTGTATTTGCTCTTGTAGATGTATAGTAAAGATTTGTTGATCCTTCACTAAGATCATCAGTATCTTTATTGCCAAATGCTGTATCAAATCGTGCTTGCGTATAATATAAATTAGTATTCTCAACAACTATAGAAGTATCAAGTGTTGATGTAGTTGCTTGATTAGAACCATTACCTATAAATATCTTTCCATTATCTAAGTTAGGAGTAGCGTTGCTTCTTCCAGCACCACCTACTTTAATAGAACCAGCACTTGCATGACTTCTAATTACCTTACCTATGTTTTGTATTTGACTGGATTCACCTGTTGGAGCTGTAGTTGTATAAGCACCTGCTGTTGTAGATACATAAAGTATTTGTCCTTCTGATACACCTGAAGTATCTAATTCTTCAATAGTACCAAAAGTAACTACTTGTAATGCAGCATTATCATTAGCATCAGATAAAGCTAATCCAAATGCAGGCATTTTAGAAGCATCATCAGCTTTAGCTTGACCAACTGTTGGCACATCACCTGATACGCCTGATATATAAACTACATCACCTTTTGATAAAGCACCATCAGCTTTAGCATTAAATCTTATACCACCTTCTAAATCTCCTATAAATTCTTCTGAAGCTGTAATAATATTAAAAGTAACATCATCAGTTGTAGCTACAGCTTGTCCTATAGCAATACTAGGAGTAGAACCTTCACCAGTTCCACCTGTTACTGTTACACCAGTTCCACCTGACATAGATTCAACATAATCACCAGTAGTATCAGTACCTAAAGTAATTGAATTAATTTGAACTAGTGTATCTATATCTATGTTAGCACTACCATCAAAAGAAGCTGAACCTACAACATCTCCTGATAAAGATATAGTTCTTGCTGTACTTAAAGTATCAGCAGAATCAGCATTACCTGTAAGATCACCAGTTACATTACCTGTAACATTACCTGTTACATTACCAGTAACATCTCCTGTTAAATTGCCTGTAAATGTATTAGATGCAGTAATACTAACACCTGTAGTAATCCAAGCATTATCAGCAGCGTTTCTGATCTTTAATACACTGCTAGATGTATCTACCCATAATTGATGAGCAAATGTAGTTGATGGTTCAGTTGCTCCACTATTGACTGTTGCAATAGCTAAAAGAGCATTGTTTAAGTCTGCTCTAAAATCTGCACCTGACTGGTTTGCTATGTTGTAATCGTGTTGTGCCATAATAAAATCCTATTTTATATATCTTAAATCATTCAGGGATAGTTGGAAATATAACATCAGCAATATTATTGACTGACTGATGTGTAGATGGTAAATCCCTTAATGATTGTCTATATGTTGCCCATTCTTGTTTTTTAGAATCAGATAAAGGACAGTCATTTACTTGAGTCCAATCTGATCCTTTTAATAGTTCGTTTCTTTTGTTTCTTAATATCTCTAATACATTATCAGTTCTAACTACAGCTTCACCATCAACTATTCTATATTCGTTAGGTTGATAACTACCCTCAATAATACCCTGTCCTTCTGTTAAACCTACTTCATTTATTTCTGCAACAGTAGAAGTAGAATATTGTATTTCTCCTGTATCTAAATTATATATACTAAATATATTCATTATCTTGTATTATCCATCATTACATTAAGTGAAAGCTGAGTATGATTATAAGCTCCTGAAAAATATACTCTCCAATAAACAGTTGATTGTGATGCAGATAATGTAGTTATCTGTCCTGTATAAACATAAGTATATCCTCTATAAGTTCCAGCAGTCCAAGAGATATTAGTATTACCACTTGCATTAACCCAAGTAGAATTATCTAAAGAATATTGAACTCTACCACCACTTACATCACCTAAAACTCCTGAGAAGATAGCAACATAACCTGCATTGTCTCTAACCTGAGTTATAGTTACTGGTACAAATGAAGCATTACTACCTGTATATGGTGATGTTCTTTGTACATAAGCCTGACTTTCTCTAGCTAATGGGAACTTTGTTCCTGCTGTTACATGACTAACAATAGTTGAACTTACATTATCAAAGCTCTTAACATTTAAAGTATCAACATTAATTCTTGCTGAATCTAATTGATCAGCAGTAATCTTGGTTGCTGATATACTATCAATCTTATCATTATTAACAGCGTTATCTGCTATTTGAGTTGTATCTACACCACCTGATTTAATAATTAGATTACCACTTCCATCAGTATCAATAGTGACGTTATCTATTTGTATTCTATTAGCGTTTAAAGTTCCTGTAGAAACATTGTCTGCATTTATATTAGTAACATTTACAACTGAAGCATTGATAGTTCCAGTAGTAATAGCACCACCTGATATAGATGTAACATTTGAATTAACTTGAGTACCATCTATAAAAGATTCATCATTTGTTAAAGAAGATATATTATCTCCACTAACAATAATGCTTCCTGCTGTTATAATTCCTGATACATCTATTCTTGCTGCTGCTACAGTTCCAGTAGTAATAGCACCACCTGATATAGATGTAACATTTGAATTAACTTGAGTACCATCTATAAAGTTTTCATTATTAGTTAGAGTAGATATATTGTCACCTTGAACAACAATATTACCAGCAGTAATAATAGTTGAAGCTGATACTGCTCCTGTAGCTCCTGCAACTGATTGTACTGGTGCTGCTGAAGCTGCTCCTGATGCATCAACATAACTTGCATCATTGGTTAAATCAGAAACATTATCTCCACTTACTATAATGCTACCTGTAGATATGATGTCATTAACATTTAATCTAGCAGTATCTATAGTTCCTGCTGTTATTTTTACAGCATTTAAATCATTTATCTTTGCATTAGTAATAGCTAAGTCTGCTATCTTAACCCCTGTAACACCATCCGTTGTTCCTGTTGAATCAGGAAGTTTGTCTGTTATCACTGCTCCATCTTTAATATCAGCACTTCCTGTAGGTGCATCACCAATTGTAAATGTTAAAGTAGCTGCATCAGATTCAGAACCTAATACATTTAATGAACTTACACTAGCTACATAATTAGAAGCAGTAGGTACAAAGTTAAGATCACAATTTGTTACATCAACTATTCTATTTAAAACTTGATTGCCTGAACTATCTACAACATTAACCCTATACTCATACTCAGGAAAATCTGTTGGCTCATTCCAAGATAAGAATGGTCTACCTGTAGAACTAGAATCAGTATCAGTAAATGATAATCCTGTTGGTGCTTTAACTGCATAAGCAGAAGGTAGGTTAGCTAATTCTTCTACTGGTTCTTGAGGTGGTACTTCCCATGTATAAACATCAAAGTATTCTATTAAGCTGACTGCAACCAAACCCCTTGCTTGTAATTCTAATGCTTCTACTCTACAAATTTTTCCTGAAAATCCTAAAGGTGCATAAGTTAAATCTACTATATCTCCTACATTTAACTTATACATTTCAGGAGTTCCTAAGAACTGCATAGTTGTTTGATTTCTGCTTCTAGTTAGAATTGCTTTACCCATGTTGTAAGCAATATAAGGATCATTACAATATGGAAATTCGACTTTAATTTCTAATACTTCATCATTATCATCTGAGTAATATTCAGGACTAGCATCGTGCAATACTGTAACTGTATCTAATTCGTATTTTTTATTTGCATTAAAAAATTCAACTACTACTTTATTTGCTTTTTTATCTTTATTGCCATAATCAACTGATATACCAGCATCAGCAATAATATGATTATCATTAATACTAAATGACGATGTACCTGTATCTTCTATTGATAATTCATATTTGCCATCAATATACAGAAAAATACCCCTCATATTAGCGAGAAGCTCTTGGGCATTATCCATTACATTATTATTAGTATCTACCCAGCCATTAGTAGTGAATCGTTTAACTTTTAATAATGAAGAACCATTTTGCGAAGAATAATTACTACTAAAATATCCATTTATAAAAACGATAAATTCTTGAGTTGTATCAAAATATTCGGTTCTTTGTATCTCTTTTATTTCTACCTCATCTAATACACCATTACCATTAGCATCATATAAATCTAAAAGCTCACCTATTTTGTTTTGCCACCAAGCAGCATTTGCACCTGTACCTGTAATCGTAAAAAAATCATCTCCACTATTAGCAGACCAAGTTAATGATTGTGCTGAACCATTAAAATAAGGCTGGTCAACCTGAGTATCACAAACATTAGCAGCCGAGCTATATGTAGACATATTAATTTGAGATGCAGTTAAACCTTTGCCATATTCATTATTTGTAATGTAATCTAAAAAAACTAAAGCTGGATTATCAGAATGTTTATAGGTAGTTGGAGTACCAAATTGTTGATTTGTATCTCTTGGATCATAAACCCTTTTTCCTTTTACTTGAACTGTTAATCTTGGTACACCTGACCACATACCATCAACATCAAACTTAAAATGGGCTGCTATGTAACAAACCCCATCCAGTCTATGTGTTGATGTCCAATTAGGCATAGATGCAACAAGCATAGGGTCTGCTGATTGACTTGGATTACCATGATGAAGATTTAAAGTAATTCTATATCTTGCGTTTTGATTAGTGCCAAATTGTCCTGCTCCAGCACTTATAGTAGAACCTACTTGAGAAACTGTATTTAAAGGCTGATGCCCATTGTAACCAGTTTGATTGTTTCTATCTGAACCAACATAACTACCATATCTAAATTTATTAGGGTCTGTTAGGGGAGTACCATCTAATTCAATTGTTCTATAAAGAATTTCATCACATTCTCCAACAGATAATGCATAGACCATAAATAAATGTCTTGAATCATTGTTAGAGACATCCATATAAACAACTTGAGCACCTACCCTTCTTGTGCCATATACAACTGGAATCTTGCCACCAGCAGAAGTTTTATTAGCCAATATTTGAGCAGCTTTAGCCTGCATATCTTTAGCTTGTCTATAACCCTTGACTCCACTATAGGTACTATAAGCTGTTAAAGCAGCAGTTACAGGGTTGGCTGCAATCCATGCTCCAACCCTTACAAAGAAATCAACAACAGCTTGCCAAACCATTATTTACCCCACCTAACATCTGATTTAACCTGAGTTGCATATTCCATACCATCATCACCTGCACTAAATGCTTGTTGTGATTCTACTGAAAAATGTCTACCTTTAGTTAAATTCCAATTAGACCAATGAGATGCAACATTCATATTTAAAGTACATCCATTTATGTTTTCAATAATAGCTACATTTCTTATTTGACCCTTAAAAAAACTTATTGCACCTACAATAGTTTCGTCTGTATTAAAGTAAGCTAAATAGATATCTACTGTTTTATCTGTAAATGCACCATCTTGAACTAAAGACCTTACTTGATCTGTAACATTAGAAAAACCTAAATTAATTTCATCTACCTGTAATTGACCTGTTTCAGTTGTAGAATCAATAGTTAAAAAAGAACCACCAGCCTGATAACTGTTTGAATCATAGGTTACATTAGAATACCAATCAGTTAATCTAATAGTAGAAGATAAATTAAGCTCAACTAAAAAAGCTGTCTTAGTTGCTGTTGATGATACTTGAGTTTGTAAATCAGTAGATAAACTTCTAGGCATTAGGTTATAACCTCTCTAACATCAAATGAAATACTATAAAAACCACTAGCATCTGTTGAATACATAATCTCATTATTTTCAAGATAAACAGTAAAGCTAGGCTTGTTTACAGTAACAGCTTCATTATCTGCTAGAGATGCTACTAGGTTAGGTGATATAAGAACAGTTAATGCTCCACCACTATCAGAATCAATATCTGATTGCACCATATAAACTTTACTATGATTGGCAAACTTAATCAGATCACCAGCTTTTAATGCACCTGTTTGACTAGCTGAAAAGCCATCTAAAGCAATAGAAGCATCTCCTGATATATGTGATCCAACTACCTGTATATCTGTTTCTGCCTTACCTGCACCTAAATTATCTAATGGTGCGACTATAGTAAAGTCCTCAAAAGAACCTTTTTGTTTTTGTAAAAATGCAAATACTTCTTGGGCTTTTTCTTGTTGTAAAGGTGGCATTTGAACTGTAAAAGAAAAATATTGACTACCTATTTGTCTGACTTGTTTTTTACCTGATAAAGTCTGATTTATTAAAGTGGGTCTATTATCTTTAAAATTTAAACTTCTAAAATTAGGAGATGTTGGAAATTGTCCTGACATTATACGACTCCCATTTTGCCTTGATTATTCATGGCATTGTTTATGATTGATGTTATCAATCCTTTTCTTGATGCTAATAACTGATCAAATCCAGCAGCATCTACTGTTGATATATTAAAGTTTACTGTTGGTGCTGATTGAATAGCTTGCCCTTTAGTATGGTCTATAACAGTTTCTTGAGGATGTATCATAGCTAAACGACCACCCTTGCCATCTAAACCACCTGCTCTAATACCATTACCTGTATAACCACCACCATTTAAACTTTGTATTCCATCTACTGCATCACCTAAACCACCACTACCAACTGTTGCAGCATTAGTTATAGCAGTTGTTGCCATTCCAACTAATTTTTGAACTACAAATATATTCATTAACTCATTTATAACTGCTCTAGCTACTGAACGAGATAAATTTTTAAAATCTAAAAATTGTTTGCTTGTAGAATCAAAAAAATCTGTAAATGCTCTTGTTAATTCACCCTCAACTGTATCTGCAAATTGTTTTACTACAGTTATATTTTCTTTTATTGAATTATTAATATTTTCTTGAGCAGTAACACCTTCAGTCTGTGTCGCTTGTAATTTTTTCTCTATTTCAATCTGCTTTTCTCTTTTTGTTATTGCATCTTCCAATAATTCAATTTGTTTTTTTGCTGCTTCTAATGGTCTTGTATATTGAGGGATCGCACCAAATCTTTCTACAAGTTCTGTATTTCTCTGCAATTTAGCATTTTGCTCATCTAAAGATGTATTTAATTCATCTAAAGATTTTGTAAATAAATCAGGCTTTATTAAACCCATAGCTTCTGCGAAATCAAGAATAGCTTTTGATGTATTAACAAATGCACTTTGTAATGGAACTAAAACTTGTCGTTTTAATCTATTCATAGTGTCGTTAAATGCTTCAGCATTTCTAATTGTTTCTTCATCTATGATGCCAGTAGCAGATTCAGCTAAATCATCCATAGCCATAGCACCACTTTTTATAAGATTAGCCATTTGAATACCAACTCTTGAGCCAAAGACTTGAGCTAATAATCCACTTCTCTGTAAAGGGTCTTGTATAGATTCTAAGGTATGGAAAAATTCTTTGAATAAATCTTCAGTACTTTTAGTTTGACCACCAGCATCTTCTAAAGAAATTCCCATTTCTTCAAAAGCTCTTTTAGCTAAACCAGTACCCATAGTAGCTTCACCAACACCCTTAGCAAAGAATCTAAGAGCTTTAGTAAAACCTTCTGTGCTTATTCCTGATTGCTCAGCAGCAAATTGATATTGCTGTAAGAATGTTGTGCTTACATTTACAGAATCGGCAAGTTTACCAATATCATCAGCAACTTGTAATGCTTGATTACCAAATTGAACAAGCTGTCTAACAGCAAATACACCAGCAAAAGCACCAGCTAATTTTTTCATAGCTGATTGTGTACTGTTGATATTTTTATTTACTGAATTAAAACCCTTTTTACTTTTATCTTGGGCTGTAATTCTTAATTTATAATCAGTTGCCATTTCTTATCTGCCTATTCTTTTCCTCTAAATATGCTAACCATCCTGTAAATTCGGATAAGGTCATCTTTTCTTCTAGTTCCTGAAGTGTGCAATGCAACATTTCAGCTAGATAGTATTTAGCAAATAAGTCCTTATCCTCTACTACTTTTTTGCTTGTTGTTCTACACTTGGAGCAGACATTATTTCAGTTGCGACTCTTGCAAGTACATCTTTATCTACACCATTCATAAGCGTATGTTTATCTGATAGATCAAATACTTTTTCACCATCAGAATCTAAGGCTTTATATATTAAGCAATAAGCCATCAATGCTACATCATCGTCTTTTGCATATCGTTGCAATTTAGACATTTCTGCTAGCGTTAATGGCTTTGCATATACTTTAAGAACCTCATCTCCATCACTCCATTCAGGTATCTCTATCTCTTTGATTTCTAAAGAATCAAAATGAGCTTTTGCCTTATCTATAAGTTTCATGTTCTTATACTGTTGTTGATGTTAATGCACCATTACCTTGTACTGAAATGCTAGCTTCAACCAGTCCATCAAATGATGCACTTCTTGAAACACCAGTAACAATAGCTGAACCAGTATAATAAGTATCACCTGATGCATCTCCTTCAGGATATACATTAAGAGTTACTTCTGAGCCAATGGTTAAAGCACCTTGACCACTAGTATCAGTCTCATCCCAAAATACATCTAAACTTCCTGAGAAAGAAGTCAATGATGACTTATATGAACGAGCAGTATCTCCCATTGAAGTATCTTCCAATGTGTCTGCTGATTCTTCAATAGAATAAGACCTTATTTCAGCTACAGCATTAGAACCGACTTTTACAGTTCCTTCACTTCCTTTATGTGTTGCCATTTTCTACCTCGTCTTTCGACTTTTTCTTAGAAGAAGATTTAATTTTATCTTGCGAATGGACTGCTTCCTCTTTCCAACCCATATTCAATAAAGACTCAACCTTAGAAGGATGAGCTTCTATAGAAACTTTGCCATCAGGACTAATCATTTTCATAACTGTCTCCTATACTGCTACGTCAGGATTAGTTTCCTGAACATAGTAATTTGCTAAGAAGGTTAAACTCACATATCCTAGTGGTTTCTCACCTTCACCATTAAACTCTATTTCTGTTGATTCTAAATAGCAATCTTTAGTTAATCCATCTAAAGTTCTATCTGCTGCTATTGCTTCCTCAACTTCTTTTGATATTGTATCAATAGTATCATCAAAGTCACTAGTAGCTTTTGCATATCCTTCTACTACTACTGACAATTCTCTACTCATAACTCTATCAGTACCTATCACTATAGGTTCAGATGTTTCTGACTTAGTATAGATAACTAATGCTGGTACTGTTTCTAATGGATAAACCCTTGACTCATAGACTCTTGATCCAGTTGTAGTTAGACCAGTTAAAGTAGTACCAAACTTTTCTCTAATTTGTTGTCTTATATGATTTGCCATTATATTTCCTCTAACATTAATGCACTAAAACCTGTTCTATCTGCTTGTATATTAACAACAGTATAGCTTTGTGCTGCTTTGAGTATATTACCATTTGTATCTTTTATTGCAGATACATCTAATCTATTTCCGAATGCAATATTGGGAACATCTATAGTTCTGCAATAGGCTATTGGTTTTAATGCTTCAACACCAATACCCTCTTCTTGTTCTACATATTCATTATTTAAAATAATATTGATTGTTGTAGAAGTACCTGAATTTGTATAGACAGCAGAAACCCCATGACCAAAATTAATATCTAAATATCCAGCCATATCTAATTCAGTTTCTAATCTAAATTGAGACATTATTGCTCCTCTAAAACCAATGAAACTAAACCTGTATTATCAGGTTCTACTGTTTTTACTAAAAAGGTAGTTTCAGATTTAAGAACATTACCTTTATCAGTTGTTATTGCATCAACAATTAATCTATCTTCTTGAGATATATAGGGTACATCAGATGCTTTGACTATTGCTCTTGGTTGATAACCAGCAACAGGAACAGTACCACCTTCTATATTGAAATATTCTTGATCAATTATAATATTTATACTATAGGCATCACCTGAATCAATATCAAACCAAGTATCAATTAATCCTTGTCTTGCATCCCATAGTGATGATTGAACCTCAAAGAAAGTGGCAGTAACACCATGACCTGTTGTTGTATCAACATAGGCGTTAAAATCTAATGCACTCTCTAAAGGCATGATTTATTTTTTAGCTCTAGTCTTAGGAGCTTTTACTTTTGAAGTTTCTAAACCTACGCTTCTATCTTCTTTTTTTGCTTTAGGTTTAGCTGTATGAACTTCAGCTTTTCCATAACCACATAAAGCATGACCTTCATGCTCGTGTAGTTCAACTATATCGCCAGCATGAACCTTAGAACCACCAGCCATTGTATCTGTTAATATTTTGTATTTTTTCATATTTAAGTTGGGGGTATTACTACCCCCATTCCATTTAAGCATCAGTTAATTAGTCGCTTGATTTACAGAAAGATACTGCATGTCTTACAGCAACATCAACAGTTTGTAGAGCAACAATTCTTACTCCACCTGAAGTTGATAATGCATAAGGATCAACAGTAATATCTAGTCCACCATACATACCAATTAATAAGTCTGCAAAGTTTCCAAAGTAGAAATCACCACTTGTTACTTGATTACTTCTAACAACATTATAACCATTCATAGTGTTATCAGGAGAAACAACAAACTGAGCAGTACCAGTAGCTTTTTCAGTAGTTTTTAAAGTACCGAAGTCAGCAGGTCTACAGATATATCCTAAAGAACCAGTTAAAGCATTGTCGTTAGCAACAGCACTTTCCATAGCTACAATCTCAGCCCATGTTGGGTTAGCAGCAGCAAATGTAGTTGTGTTAATACCTGAAGTGTTAGCAATACCAGTTGGTTGACCACTTGAACCTGAACCAGCTAAAGCACCTAAGTCAATTGCAGTAGCGATTGATTTTGTTAGATCATCTCTGATTAAGTTCTCAACATCTAATGAAGATTGTTGTAATAAGAGTCTTGTTGCATCAGTAAAAGCACCGATTACTTTAGGAGACATTGTTACTGAACCTGAAGTAAATTCTGATTCAGAAGCAGCAGTTCCTTCTGTAGCAATCCAGCCAGCAGATGAAGCAGCAGTTTTCTTAGGAATTACAACATTACCTTGTAATCCTCTTAACATTGTTGCTCCAGCTTGCATTACTGAAGATTCATTTCTTAATACATCAATAAAATCTCCACCTCTGTAATCTTCACTTATTAGTGTTGAATCATCAGATGAATTGATGTCTCTTTTGCCCCAAGTTCTTAGGACTTCAGCAGGCAACATAATACCTTGTGCATCTTTACCATACTGTCTAGCAGCTTCAGCAGAACATTCAAATTCAAATTCTGCATCTTTCTGTGCTTGTCTGTCAGATGGGTTAGCCATAGCTCTAATAGCTTTTACTAGACTGAACTCTCTAACTTCTTCTTTAGTCATGCCGATTTCTGAAGGAGTTTCTAAAGGAGTATTGTTAGAAATATTTTCTAATAAAATTCCTCTAAATTCTGCAACAGAGATACCATCACTAATTGCTTTATCAGCTAAATCTCTTTTGTTGTGCTTAACAGCTAAATCTATGATTTCTTTTGAATTTCTTTTGAATTCAG
>Ga0208667_1000252_pt1 | contig 24943 bp, 37 predicted proteins | sample 11BtaG_FD_184085 | JGI IMG/M metagenome (GOLD analysis project Ga0208667, IMG submission 184085) | Marine viral communities from the Subarctic Pacific Ocean - 11B_ETSP_OMZ_AT15265_CsCl metaG (SPAdes) (version 2) | ecosystem: Environmental > Aquatic > Marine > Oceanic | place: Pacific Ocean... | reverse complement strand
CAAGAAACTGCTTCATGGCGAGACCAGATATGCGTTTCTCAAGTAGGTGGAAAGCGTCGTGCTCCTTAAGGAAGTCGTACATTCTTTCCCAGTCGCTAGTCCAGTAGTGAGACTGCACTCTACGGCTTACTGTGCCAGAGGGCGTCCTTAGACTATCGAGGTCTTGCTCTTCGCAGAGCGCAAGCAACTTTTCTACTACCACTTCTTGTTGCTTTCTTATTTCTTTAGCTTCGTCTTCTTTCTCTTTAATAGCGTTCCGCATCTTTATATAGATTTTGGTTAGCTTGTCTGCTGAGTCTTTCATGGCTCCTCCTAAATAGCAGGGATAGCCAGTGTAGAACAGTGAGATTTACATTGTCAAGCATCTATTTCTTGTTTGTACAAATCGACGATTTTAGTGTGGTTGTCTATGTTAGACCGCAACATCTTGTATAGCTTGCGCTCTACTTCGCTGCCCTCTATGTGCACCACAGTCATTGGGTTGTGCTGCCCCGGCCTGTCGATACGTGCGTTGGCTTGTAGGTAAGTCTCCACGCTAGTTACGGGGGCGTACCATATTATTGTGTTAGCAGCGGTTAGCGTGAGGCCGTGCGAGGCTGCCTGTGGCTGAATGATAAGCACTTTAATTTTATCTGTGGTCTGGAAGTCTTTGATTATCTCACTGCGTTTGTTCACCGACACCTTGCCTGAGATTACCTCTGCGCTGATCTTATGCTTTGCACAAAACTCTCTGAGCAATTCAATAGTGTGGGTGAAGGGCACGAATACAAGCACTTTGTGTGACGATTCATCTATTACTTCTCTAATAACCTTTAGCCTGTTGCTAACGTCAAACTCAATAACCTCACGGTCGTCAGAGTACACAGCGCCACCTGATATTTGCAGGAGCTTGTTGAGGTTAGTTGCGGCATTCACTGAAGTGACTTGCTCTCCGTCTGCCTCCATTATCATTCGGTCTTTTAACTGTTTGTAGTACGAAGCTTGCTGCTTAGTTAGCGGGGCTTCCCTGTCTACGAAAGTAACCTTTGGCAGGTCGAGGCACTCTTCCTTGCGGAACCTTATCGCCGGTTGCAACGCAGCGTGCACTGTTTCGCTAGCGTCAGGTTTAGGGCGCCAAGTATATTGTGATACTTTATACATCACCTTGTCTTTGAACTGCCCGAAGTACTGGGGTACGTTATTGGGTGCAACTAGCTTAGCTAGTCCGAAGGCATCGGTGGGCGCTTGTGCTGCGGGAGTACCAGTAAGCATCCATAACCAATCCACTCCCTTGCACAGATCGCGCAGTACCTTCCAACGGTTCGTCTGTGCATTCTTGTAGGCGCTAGCCTCATCCACCACAATTAGATCAAAGCCGCCTTTTTCTATCTCTTCTTTTACTACAGCCACGCCGTCGAAGTTTATGATGACAAACTCTGACCCTGCGTTGATTATCTTCTTGCGTGTCGCAGAAGCGCCGTGCGCTACAGAACAAGAGCGGTGCATAGCAAACTTAAACAAATCTTCCTGCCATGCTGATTTCATAATAGACAGAGGGCATATAACCAGTACGCGGTTAATGACTCCTTGCTGCATCAGGTAGTCTGCTGCCCATATTACAGAAGCAGTTTTGCCTGTGCCCTGCTCGTTAAAACAAAACGCTTTCTTGTTTAGAGTAAGAAAGGAGGCTGTCTTCTTCTGGTGTGCAAACGGATCAAAGCGCCCCGACCACTCGTACTCCCTGCCTATGGGCGACGGCACGTCTTTTACACCCAAACTGTTCAGAACTTGAGCTTCATGCAGCCTCCATGGCAGGGCTAGCTTAAAGTAGCCGTCGTCTTGCTCAGCTACTTTGTAGTTTTTTACGCGTTCGGTTATAAGGTGGGGGCGCTTAGTCTTTACCACCATCGCTCGGTTGTTTACTATCTTCATGCTTTAGAGGTCTTCTTTTTCTTGCGCTCGCGGTCGCTAGTTTCAGATACAAGGTTGCCTTTTGAGTCCCGCTTGAAAGAGCGGTTGCGGCTCGCTGTCTCTACCTTAGTACCGTCAGAGTTCTTGCCGCCTTTATCCATAGCCTTCTTGTGCGCTACGTCTTTGCCGTCACCCTTGCTAACCTTGCCTTCCCGCTCAGCCTTGCGGCGAGCAGCGTTGCGCGCGGCACGCTTTTTCTTTTGCTCTTCGGTGCCTTGGTACTTAGCATACTCGGCTTTGTAATCGCGTTTACTCTTCGTCATGGTAATTCCAGTCCTTTTCTCTGTTACTTAACCGTCTACCCACCCTATGATTTGCTTCAAGGGCGTCTTTTATTAACTGCATGCCCCACTCGGCTGCGCACTCGGGATGAAAGTAAAAAGTTAGCATTCTGCTGGGATATTCTTTTCTATGATTAATGTTTTCTTGTATAGCTAATTTCACTACTGGCGGAAACATAGCATATATTGTTTGCAGGGGGAGGTGCGCGTCCCAAACTACATGCGCATCCCCTTGTTCTATTGCATGCCTAAACCCGCAGTTGGGGTAGAAGCATGTTTCTGATGTTGCTTTATCCCAAGGGACTAAGGTGTCAGCGTCTTTTTCACGTGCCGTCATTAGCTTACCCTTGACGTAATTTTTTAAACTTTTCCATAGGTATGTACACGCATTCCTCTACATCAAGCGCGTCTCCTCTGTCGGTTCGTCCTCCTTCGCCTGATTCGTACGTGTCTTCAATCTTAGCTACCATAAGAACGTCAGTAAACTGTACGAACAGTAAGGCGGGTACTTTTAAAGCCGAGGACAACTCTAGCATCGCTCTGTGCTTTGCAGCGCTTAACATATAAGTCGGGTACTTATCATGTGCGTTAGTGCGTACCTTAAGCTCTGCTACTGCGTAAAGCGTGTTGTTGGCGGTGCATATTAACCTATCAACCACACTTAACGGGGGCAATTTTACACACACGGCTTTGTGTGTAGTCTCAAAAGTTTTAAACACTTCGTGCTCTTTCATTAAGTCTTCTTGCTTCTCGTATATAGGTCGCATTATCTTCTCCTGTTATGCTCACAGCTAGTAACCGGACAGAACGCACACAGCGGCCCGTCGATTGCATTCCACACATCGTTTTCTTGTGCTACTTCTAGTCTTTCTAGCTCATCATTGAACACACTTAAGTACGACTTATACATATCTACGGTGTGCTTTTTTTGTATGAACTCATTGCTTACTACATATGCTAACGCAGACTTAATGACTTTTACTTCGGGGTAATTAACAAACGTAGCGCCCGCCATTAAGTCAAGCTGTTTGGTGTCGGCGTACTTAGCGTTCTTACCTGTCTTGTAATCTATAAGGTAAGCCTTATCGCCGTTTACTATTAACAAGTCGACAATGCCGCGCCACCAAACGTCTTTGGCAAAGAACGTAGTAGGTTTGAAAGCGTTGTCCTCCTTAGCCACAGCCATGCGTATTTCGCAATGCTTCTCGCCTTCGATACGGTTAAACGCATCTAGGATTTTCTTAACGTAGTCAAACTTAGCGGGGATAGGCTCGCCGTCTCTTATGTAGTGCTCGGCAGCTTTATGCACTTCGTTGCCATAGAAAGTCGCAGCGTTACCTTTATCTTTAACATCCTTAGCTACTTTTAGATGGTAGTATTTCTTAGGACATTGCTTGAACGTGCTTATGCTGCTGTAAGACCAAGCTGTCATAGGAGACCCTTCTCTTTTAGAATTTCGTAGTTCGCTTCGTGCTGGGGCTTTGTAATGTACTTGCCCTCACCGTTATAAGTTATGGCTAGGTTTTCGCTTACTAAAGCAGCATTAATAGTTAGCGTGCCCTCTATAGTTATAACTCCGAGGTAGCGTCCGTACTTGCCCTTGTCTCTCGTGGAGAGTTTGTAGGTTCCCCCGACGTGTAAGGCTCTCTCGACAAACTCCTTCGCCAAGAATCCGGCTTTCTTTTCGAGAGCATTTCGTGTGCGGCACTCTGGAGTATCAATACCATACAGACGAATGCGCTCACCGCACTTCCAAGTATCAAAGCCAAGGTCAATATCCACATCGACTGTATCTCCGTCCACGACCCTTACGATCTTGCAGTTATACTCGTACATTAGTTTGGCCTTTTGGTTTCTTCCACAACGTGCTGCACTTAACTACTGTTTCTTTGCAGTCGGGGCAGAACATAGAAATCTTACTTGCCCCGTAGGAACCACACACATCACACCGTGGGCCATTCATTTTTTGTTTAGCCATTAGAAAACTCTCCACAATATATAAGTGCCGTCTTTTTGTTTGCGCATCGTTGCGCCCATGTCGTGCCTACTAAGCAGCATCTGAGCCGCTTTAGCTGCTAACAAGTTTTTCAGCTTTACGCTGTCGCCCTTTTTCATTTCAAGCAACGGTTCATACTTAGAAGTCGGCCCTGCTTTTAGAGTAGTAGGTACAGGCACATCGCTTCTTATTTCTAACTCCATATTTACTCCTCCCCTTTCTTGCGCGGCACGAACCCGCCTATTGTTCTTTTTATTGGGTCAGTTAGCGAGTCGGACGAAAAACTTACTCCGTGCTTGCGCTTTTTCCTACCATCAACATCGGTTTCAGTGTAAGCATTGCGGGGGCACTGAGTTATCTTCCCACCTTTAGCCTCGAACTCTGCTATCTGTTTCTCTAACTCTTTGCGTAATCGCTCACGTTCTTCGGCGGTCATCACGTCGATTCTGGTAGTAGTCATTAGTTAATGCCCTTGTAAAACACATGCTTGTGTATCTTGGTTGTTACTTCTCCGGTGTAAGCCCACTGGGGGAACACCTTTGTACTATGATAATGGGTCGCGCCATCTGTAACGTCATCCACCAAACCGCTTAGGTGCGCAATGTACAGCGCGTTAAACCAAGCCTGCCTGTTGTGTGGGTTGTCGCTCTTGCCGTCACAGTAAAAACTAAACTGGCATTTGTGCCGGATAGGAAACCCATTCCAGTAGTACCCTTGCTTAACCACGTCACACGCATTGTCTGGGTAACGTGGGTCTTCAATTCTGTTTTGTATTACTTGAGCAACTGCAATTTGTCCGGCATCGGGTTCGCCCCGGGCCTCAAAGTAAACTGCAAGTGCCACGCACATTAGGGAAGGCGTCATGGCTTCCTCCTACTAGTGTATTGTTTGTTCTTCTATCTCGTACTCGTAGTTAACGGTTTCTTCGTTAGTGGAAAACGGTCCTGCGCCGTTAGTTAAATGGAACTTCATAGCCACAGCCGTGTGCGGAGACATAGTTATTACTGCGTCTACTTCAGGGTGCATAACGGGCGTGGCTTCTAGTAAGTTACTAATCAACTGGCTGCCGTGCCCTCTCTGATAAGACCAGATTGAGTAAGGACATAGCACTGTACCTAATGCGCCGTGCATAGCCTCTCTTTCTTCTAGTGCTTCTTCTATATCAGTAAGCCTGCCTGCGGCTATAAACTTTAACTGCGTCTCGGACTGCGGTACAAACCTACATACCACTACACAAACAACTGCGGCTATCTCACCTGTCTCGTCGTTCACTTCTGCGTAGACATGAAACGGGTCTTCAAACCGCACGCTGTCGTCTTTAAACATGTTCGGCCTTACTGGGTCATCTTCTATTAAATACAGATGATCTGCGGCGTTACACTTTATCAGCATCTTCAAACTCCTGAAGGATGGCTTCTAGCTTTTCTACTGCTTCGCTAGCTCGTTGCAACAAAGCCATAATCTCCTCTGCATCTGCGCCATCGACTTCGATTGTTATTTTCATTTGACGTTATGTATCTCAATTAGCAGGTCGATGCAGTGCTTCGCCTTTTCCAAGTCCGATAAGGGTTGCCCCTTTAACTTCCAACGCGTAATGTATTTCACTACGTTACCTTCTAGCAGGGACAAGCCGTTCTTCTCTGCGTACTCGGCAGGTTGGATCGCCATGTTCTTATAGTGAGTCCCGCCCGTCTGTTTTTGGAGCGGTGTCTGTTCCGGCATCGGGTCGGTCGGTTTTGCCATCTGTGCTGTCAGCATTCTTTTGCTTCTCCTGTTTTTGTTTCTCAAAGATTTTTGCCCAGTTCTCCCCGAAGTCTTTAGCAGGGATAAGGGATGGTCTACGTCTACTACCTTTGCCACTCATTAGTCCTCGTCCTCCCAATCCATCGAGTCAGCTAACCACTCTTTCCGCGCTTGCTCTTTATCAAACGGGTCTTCGTAGTCTTCTTCGAGCGTGGTCAGGTACCGATTGAGATCAGCTATTACTGGGTCTTTATCATTCATTGGCGTGCCCCATGCTTTTCTGGCGTAACTTATTTATAAGTTCACTGTTGGTTGTTGAGCCTACGGTTGTTTTCCAATCTCCTTCGGGAGGAATAGTTTTGTGCATAATTACAAGAGTTGCTTCGTCCCCATCAAACGCGTCGAACAGTTCAAACCCATCGGCAGATTTTTTATTTAAGTAGTCTTGCAGCTCACTGGGAACGACATGTTGTACGCTCCATTCAACATTTTTAACTAAACTCATATCTATTCTCCAAAATTAATAAAGGCCCGTAGCGTGGGCTAGCCGGTGTACACACAGTGCGGAGAACGACGAACCAAGCGCGCTTCGCAGCGGGCTAGGACGAGTGATGATTGCTCCTGTTGTACACTGCGGGTGTTGTGGTCATGATGAAACCTACCCACCGCCCGCTGGGGTATGCGGGGGGAAAAACACACAAAAACCCCCGCGAAACTTAACACTCTCCGTATGAATTCCCGTAGCCGCCTTCGCAATCTAAAGGCAAGTCGGGCGCCCAAGTCGGTCGCACCTTCATTATTTCTTCAACGTGGTGCATCGCCTCTTCTACTTCATCTTCTGGGACGATACAGCCTATCGCATCGTGCACCGTCATAACAACTTTGTATTTCTTAGCAACTCTAAGAAGCTGCTCGCCAATCACAATCCTTGCCAATGCTTGACAAACGTTCTCAATAACCTTCCCACCGTAGATGCGGTTGGGGATTATAGCTCTACCCTTACGGGTGTCGTAAACCGTCTCGTCGTACCCGTCTTCCTCTTCTGCCTCCTGCACTCGCAGGTTGGGGTACTTTATGTACAGCCCGTTCGGTAGCCGTATACCTGTATCACCCTCAACTGTAAGGATACCTGAGCGGCCTAGCTCCTCCACCTCGTCGTCCATCATAGTCTTGAGCGCCTTGTTCGCAGCTCTCCAAAGGGCGGGTATCTCTGGGTATGTATCACGGTATACGTCGATGATCCTTTGGCATTCTTCCTCTTCTAAGTAGACCCCGAAGTTTTTCAACTGTGCTTGGAACTTAGCGGCCCCCATGCCGTAGCCTGCTCCTAGTATCGTAGTCTTACCAACGAACCGCTCGTCCTTAGTTATCTCAGTCTCGGGCTTATCGTAGATAGCTGACGCCATGATCTTATACACGTCGTCCCCCCTGTCGAAAGCCTCTACTAAGTCCTCTTCCTCGGCTAGCCATGCTAGCGTACGTGCTTCGATCTGCGACAAGTCACAGTCGATAAACTTGTACCCGCGTGGTGCGCACATTGCCTTCTTCAACTGCGAGCCTCGGGGTAGGTTCTGCATGTTGATCTTATCGTCCCCACCCCACCGTCCGGTGTGCGCCGCGTAGTAACGCAAGGGGATAGGGAGTGTGCCACGTTCTGCAATGTCGATAAACCGCTGCGTGCGTGTCTCTTCAATGGTAGAGCGCACCCCAAGTCGGGCAGCAACTATAGCCTGTACCTCTGGGTTCTCGTGCTCTTGCAGTGCCTTGAATGCCTCGTCACTCTTAGCGAAGGCGAAGGTTTCCTTGCCCGTCGCGGGGCTTATCTTAGTCGGCGGCTCGATTCCATACGAGCGCAGTAGCTCGGCAAATTGTGGGTTGCTTGTTAGCTTTTTCTTGTCGTGAGTGACCTTAGCCATTAGTGCTTCTTTAGTATCCTTAACCTCCTTCAAGTGGGCCTCCAGTATGTCTTTATCTAGCACCAGACTAGGCTCGCTAAACATGCGGATGGTCAGGTCAATAAGGTTAAGCTCGAATACGGGGAAGTCTTTGACTAGCACTTTGAACAGTTTGTAGGTCAGCTCCACGTCCTGTTGGCAGTAGCCTCCGTAGGCTTCCATTTCTGCCTTGGTGAAGTCGAGGCGCCGCTTGCCTATTGCATCGTGAACCTCAGTTCCTTTTGCGCCAAGCTCGTAGTATTCAGAGAGGGCGGCCAGACTGCCACCTACTTCGATAGAGTGGATAGCCCGTGCCATTGCTAGAGTATCTGCAATCTTCTTGGGCTTAATACCAAAGTGCCAGTTAAGAATTGCCATATCAAACATGGCATTATGAGCGAGAGCAATTGAGTTCTCCCAGTCAAACTGAGAAAGGAATTCTGCTACCTGTTTCTTTGATCCTGTAAACCAAAGTGGGGCAGCAGCTTCTTGCTGTGCGGAGTGATGATAGTTCTTGACCGCAACGCCAATCACCTCGAAGCGTGGGTCGCGTATGTATTCTTCTGTAGTTAGCTTGCGTAGTCCGTAGTCTTTCGCGTAGTAAGTCTCAAAGTCGACCACCAGTAAGTCCATCATTAGTATCCTTGCTCATCACTGTAGTTAAAATAGATTCAAGCTCGGCCATGTTGTCCTCGTTAATCACGCAGGATACGCCACCGGCTTTTATAATGTCTGCAAGTTCTTTCTCTTGCAAGGGGGTAGGTTTGTTCTTGCCTGCTTTGCACTCGATGCCAATGAAGCACCCGCGTAGGCAGCACACTATGTCAGGGACGCCGCTCCTGCCCATGCCGTACGATGCGGGGAAGAAGTAATACGCGCCGTACTCTTTGAGTAAGCGCACTACTTTGTTCTTAACTTTCTTCTCGGGAGTCATAGCCATTCAAGAAGAATAGCGAATAGTTTGGACTTTGTAAAGGCATAAAAAACCCCGCACTTGGCGGGGTCAGGGGAACCTACAAATTGTAGGTTAGTTGGCGGGTTCGTCTCCGAAAACTAATTCGTCATCTACGTGTGCTTCGAGCACCCTGCGTATCTCCGCAGTGTAGTTAGTGAAATTGTTTTTGAAGTAATCTACTACATGCTCTGGCAGGCGCACGTTGGTATGCACCATAGCGGGCTTAGTACCTGCGCCTCTGCGTCTAACTGTTGAATTCATTTGCAATCCCCTCCATTACCCAAAATTTATCTGCTTCATATTTGAAGCCTACGTTATCTACAAAGCTGTTGTTCTCTGAGAGCTTAAGCATACCCAAGGCGCCCCGTGCTTTGTCAGACAGTTGCTCACGTCTGAATGTGCGAACTCTGGTGTCGCCCTTGCGGTACACGTGGAACTCTTCTGGCTGCGCTAGTACATACAAGCCTGTTTCTCCGCCGCGCATGGCGTACGCTTCGGTCACTAGCTCGTGGGTATCTGAAGCATCTATGTACGCATCCAGTACGTGGGATTTGCCTTGCTCTTGGAAAAACTGCGCCACTGCTTGTGATAGCTGCGAGTTGCTTGTGATAGCCTCCTCTAGTTGTTCCATCACAGCGCTCTTAGCTCTACGCCGCTTGTACGAAGTGTCACTGTGCGCCGACGATATAGCCGAAGTTATCTTGGACGCTACTGAGCCAAGTTTTTCTATCTTAGTCATGCCATAGAAATACTTACGTATTATAGCCGCGGCCTTGTTCACGCTAAGCGTTTTCATCGAGGTTCTGCGTAGCATGGTCTCTCCTATCCGTGCATTACGGAACTCAAGGGCGCCAGTGTCCGCAAAGTCTACGCGTCCCACGCACTCTAGTCCGTCATACACAAACATCTCTGAGAACCCAACGTCATAGTCGAGGTCGAGGCAAAAGTTTAAGTGCGGCATCTTCGGTGCGAGGCTTCGCAGTAAATTGTAGACCAGCTCCTGCGCCTTAGTACCTCCTGCGTAACCAAAGGTAGGACGCTTAGGTGAAAACTCCACCGCAGTCTCAAAGGTGCGCCAATGAAAAACATTTGCAGGCATGTTGGTAAACCTGTGCATTGTGTTGTTTTTCAGCCGGTCACTGATAAGTGCTGCTGCTCCTCTTGCGATATATACTTCTGTAAAAGCCATGTTGTTCTCCTTACCACTCGTAGGTTTTGATGATTTCGTCTACTTCTTTCTTAACTTCTTCACGCACTTCGGGCTTATCCTTGAACATCTCCTTGGTCTTGCCCTCCATGATCTCCTCTAGCTTCTTGCGTGCCTCTTCTAGCTTGGGGTCTTTGGTAACATTCATGTGCTTAAGCATGCGGCATAACTCCAATGGGTTAGATACAAAAGTATCATGCCACCGTTTGTCATCGTCGTCTGCCCCCGCGCACTTCTCGCTGATGTGGTCGAGCTGCTTACGCAATCTGCGCTCACTCTCCTTCACCGCTTCCTGTACCCTGCGTTCTACCTCGTCATCACAGGCGGAGCGTAGCTCTTGCATCTCCTGCTCTGGCAGGTCTATGCACAAGTGGCCCCCAGACGGAACAGGTGCAACGGCAAAATTCCAAGCGTACTTGCCCATCACCTCCTCCACCGGAGGGTAGTCAGCCTCGTTGAATATGTCACCGCGATACTCTCTGGCCACCTCCCGATACACTGCGTACTTGTCTCTGAACTGATTGACCTGCCGCTCGAACTCTTGGCGCTTCCAGTTGTGCTGCTGCTTGTAGTCTATGAACAGACTAGTCGGGCATAGCCTCCACCCTTTGTCATCCCATGGCAGTGTCATTGCTGAATGCCACAGTCGAGAGTTGCCTGCGTACTTCTGTATGTCCTTATGGCCCGACGAACCCACCATGAGTTCATCGTATGCACGCGTAGCTTTGGGGTCGGCGTTCTTACTTGCTGCTATCTCCTGCTCTAGCTGCTTGTTGCGCCTAGTTGCGCCCCACACACTGATGTTTAACTTAACCAATACTGCACTGTTTGCTATTGCACTCATCACTCTTCTCCAACCTACAATTTGTAGGTTTAATCAATTTGAATTGTCTTGCCCACAGGGGCGGTTATTTTCGTGTCGTTAGTTATTGCCCACAGAATTGGAACAGTCCAATTCCCCCAGTTGTAAATCTCACCATCGGTCAGCATGATTACACAGTCAGGCTTGATGCCCTTCTCTTTTAGGTAGTCGGATACACACGTCGGGTCTGTCCCGCCTCCACCCGTTGCAGTTTTCATAGCAGGTGCATTGTTCAGAGAGTCACTAGAATAAACCTCGTGGTTCTCCACCTGCCCGTCCCAATCAATGAAGTGTATCTTGTCGATAGAGACTGCCTTAGCAATACCAATGATCTCACTGGTCACGTCTCGCAGTCGGTCTGCGAAGAACATCGAACCCGAAGTATCACGCGCAATCACCACCTCGTTGATGCTGTTACCTTGCAGTGTTGGCATCACAATGTCTTGGTGCAGAAACCTACGGCTTGGTCGGCGCCAAGTAGACTGCTCCTTCTTTCTACATGTCGAGTTCATAAACATGCGCAGCAGTGTCCGCCAGCTCACCTTGGGTGTGACTAGCTCGCTTAGACCGAGAGCGTCCTGCAGGCTGTCTTGTCCTGCTTTAGCATCTGCATGGAGTCCTTGGCGGATAGCTTGCTTGATGTCCTCAGCAAGTTTCTCCTTCTCCTCAGTACCCATGTCCTTTGCACTCTCCCAGTCGTGGTTGTCGAACCCTGCGTCACCGTCGTCGCCCTCGCCACCACCGCCTTCCTCTTGCTCCTGCTCAAGGTCTCGGAAGATGCGTTTGACCGTCCACTCGTGATACTTCGGGTCGTACAGTCCTATCGCTTTGCCCGTCCCATCCACAGGCATTTCGGTCAGGGCGTGCTCGGGGTCAGCCACAATGATGCGGTCGTTTATCCAATAGTCAGTCGCCATGTTGGTACGCATAGCGTGCTGCTCGGCAAGCCTACGGTAAGTCACCATGTGCATACCTGCCTTGTGCAGCCACTCGTGCACCATGATAAACGCCGCGCCCTTGTCGTCCTCATTCTTCACTGTGTTGAACAGGAAGTCTGGATTGAACCAACAGTCGCGCCCGTTAGTTGCTGCGGTAGGCACGTCAGTAGTCAGGTAAGTGTTACCGTGCATAGCCACACCGCGCAGTAGACCGAACTGTTTAGAGCGCATAAGCCCGATCTTGATCGCTTTGAATTTTCTATCTACAAGCATAGTTGTTCTCCAACCTACATATTGTAGGTTTACAGTAGGTCTTCGTTGTCAGCCGCCCACAGTGCGAACTCGCTGTTAGTGAACGCAATCTGGCTCTTAGTCTTGTGGCGAGCCAGTGACACACAGAAAATCACTTGGAACTCCTCCTCCATGCGGCGCAGGTACTTGAGAATATTACTCAGGTTGTCCTTCTCTACATGCTGTAGCAGTCCGAACGTAAGGACAGCCCGTGCACCGGCATCTTCTGGTATTAGCGCAGTGGCAGGCGTGGTAACAATAGAACTTACAGACGGCAGGCTTTCTTGGAATCTAATAAAGGAAGAGATAGATTCCGCAAACGACGCACCGGCTGCACCTGTCAGCGAAGCAGTAAGAGAGTCAGAGTCGAAGTGCTCCATCTGCCAGATGATGCGACTAGCTATCTCAAGCGTACGAGGCGAGACCACGTTGTCCTGCGGGTTGGCAGGGTGGAATATGAACTCGTTCTTAGCCCCGTCTAGGTATGACGCGAGCGCCTGCGGGTAACGATCTACCCATGCCATAACAACAGGATGGATGCCATTGCCCGCTGCCCACTGTAGCCACTCAGTAGAGTTAGGCTTGCGCATCACAAGCTCAACGACACGCTGCCTCGTATGCTGAGCGAGACCATCGCCCACACCGTCAGTGTCCATGTTGCCCGTCATAAAGATAATGCTTCCCTCGGGTATGTCGAGGTCACCTAGTCTAGGTCTAAATACTTCTAGCATAGGGTGAAGCATGTTCTTCACCGGCTCAGCGCCCTTGGTAAACTCATCGAGGCAGATCACCACAGGCTTACCTGTAGTCAGACCGAACCGTGCGTTGGGGTAGTAGCGTGTGACCTTCTCGGCATGGTCGATCACAGGCATAGCCACGTCACCGAGGTCTAGGTTGGGTACGTCAACCATTGATAGGTCGTAACCCGTTGCTGCTGCTATAGCCTCAGCAATCATTGATTTACCCACCCCGGGTTCGCCGCGTAACATGTATCGCACGTTGGGGTTGGCGAGGATAAGTGCAGCCGCTTGCTTGTGGCTTACGGTGCGTGTTTCGTTCAATAAAGATTCACTCATGGTCGTTCTCCAGTTGTAACCTACAATTTGTAGGTTGGTTAGTTGGTCTTACAGTTTTCAAAGAGTCTTACAGTTTTCAAAGAGTCTTACAGTTTTCAAACTACAGGTACATTGTACCACAGTGTGGTACAGAATGTCAAGTTAACACCTCACACCCGAACTGCTCGGGCTTGGCTGTCATGTGTACCTTGCGCTCGTCCATCGAGACGACGAGCAGCTTGTTGTTGTGCATCCCTCGAAGGTACATCTTGCGACCACTTGCATCGCTTAGTATTTCTCCAGTAGTCACAAGGGTTTGAGTCTTAGCTTTGATTAGAGTGCTCATTCGATTACCGCCTCCGCACCGGTGAGATACTTGGCGTTGTCGTTAGATAGCGGGTTGTTAGTCTCCCGTTCCTCGAACAAGTCCTCCGCGAACATATACTTGAGCACGTCGTCGACCTTCTTGGTCAGCGTTGCAGGCTTTATTGATTTGACGCGCTTATATGTGTTGGCCGGAGGCGCATACTGATACTCCGAGTGCAAGGCCATAGGTAGCAGGTAGTCTAGCGCCTCGTCCCACTGGGACTGGTCTAGCATGAGGGCGTGCAGCTGCCCTGCGGTTATGGTCGTGCGCCCGTCGAACGTACTCCAAGTCTTATCCTCGTAAGTCTCTGGGTCGATCATCTTGGCCGCGGCTCGGGCGAACTTGGTGAACTTCTCCACCTCCTTGCGCCGCATCCCCATCTGGGCGCGCTTGAGGTAGTAGCCGTACTGCTTGGGTGCATCGACAAACTCGAAGTATTTACCCTGCGTGTCCGTCCCCTCGACCATGCGTATCTTCACGACGTTGTCGTCCTTAATCACTGTTGTAGCATTCTTAAGCTCAATGACGGTGTTGCCCTTGCGACTGTAAGCTCGCACTAATGAGCGGCTGTAGTAGGCGGTCGGCATGAATAGGCCATCGATGAAGCTATGCGTGGTGTTAGTGCTCCACCCTTCGAGGTTGATAATAATCTCCCCATTAGACAGGAAGGTCACCACGTCAGTGTCATACAATCTGCAAGCCACCGCATCAAGCGCACCCTGCTTCGACGGGTATGAGACTCTAACGATCTGCATGTGCTTCTTGCGCCTTCCGTTGGCCGTGTTGCATATAGGCCGTAGGTTGTCGCTGCCCCGTATCGGGGTGATTGAGTTGTAGTGCATCAGGGCTGCACGGTAGGTGTGCAGTTGGGGTAGATCAGTTACGTTTCCGAACATTGTCGTTCTCCTGTTGAACCTACAAATTGTAGGTTAGTTGGTTGGTTTACTTTCTTTTCTCTGGCACTTCCTGTGCCTTGTCTGCGGCATGTTGGTCTGCCGCCCACCGCTTGAGCACGCCTAAGTCGTACTCCGCCAGTAACTCACCTAGCGTTATGCCTGCTTTACTATTAGTAGCTACATCATCTGCTTCTGGCAGACTGTCAGCGTAGGTCTTGAATCCTTCTCTCATAGCAACATCCCCAAAAACACTAGGCAGTAGATGCCTGTCAGAAAGCCAACGGTGAACAGTGCGCGGCCTGCCCATACCAAAGCAGGCACAGGTGCTGCCTCGTCTGCCCAACGGTAGCGGTTCTCTGGGTCGTGGATGTTAAGGTCACGCGGGAAACATATCTGGTCGGTGCGCCACTTGGTCATGCGCTCGTGTATCTTTTCCTTACCTTCAGCCATCTTTCGCAATTCTTCTACTTTCTTATTCATCATGTCGTCCTCTTAGGGTTGGTTGTCTTAAGCGTATCTGGGTTGGTGATTAACTGGTAGTTACCCTTGCTGTACTCTTGGGCAACGCACCATCCCATCCGCGCTTGCTTTGCTGCACGCTCACCGCATGATAGGCAGGTTGTGAATCCCGCTGCTCTGCGCTGATCGTGGTACTGCTCACTGCACACTCTGCATGTCGCCATAGTGTTCTCCTGTTTAACCTACAAGTTGTAGGTTGGTTACGCCTCTTCGACTTCCTCGAAGAAATAATAGTCGGCGGCGTAGTCATACCAAACCTGCACGCCATTGATTGGGTCGCCCTCAGCTCGAGAGTGGGTTGGCTTGGGTTGCTCGGTTACCTCGCTTTCGCTGAATATTGCGCCGTCCACACAGATAAGCTGTGCGTCTACTAGGCTCGGGTCGTTCTGCAAAATGAAATCAAATAACTTCATGGTCGTTCTCCTGTTGAACCTACAAATTGTAGGTTGGTTTTCTGTGGTACTGCTTAGGTATTGTTATACGAGAGCGTGGTACGATTCTCTAGTATTTAGTATATTGTACCACAGTGTGGTACGTTTGTCAAGTCGGGCGGGGTATTGTTATAAATAAGCGGGTATTATTATACGATTATTACGAGGGGCTATAATAATGTGGTACGTGAAGAGGCCGCGTAAACAAAGGGCTGTAGAGGGTTTTTCTTATATTATTATATTATTATGTAAAATAGAGAAGAGCACGACATAGTTTCATACTTAATGGGTTTTCCGACTTATGCGAGAGAGGGGAAGAGACTAGGTATTTATGGGAGTACGCTCTAAAAACGCATAATAATGTAATAATACGACTTTCTCCTTGTACTTCAGCAACTTACAGGCGCAACTTAAACATAATGTTAGGATTACCGTGTAACATTGTGGTACAACAGCAGCAAACAGTGGTACAGCAGCAGCTTCTACCTGCAACAACTATCATCAACTACTATCACCGCGAAAATTTCGCGAGAGCCAGACACAAAAAAGCCCACCGTTTTACTGGTGGGCTTGGGTGGGCGAACACTTAGACAGGCTCTTTCCTTACGCGTTACAGCGGCGCGCTCCTATGCTCGTTGTCCCTAGCGAGAGTTACTCGCCGAAATTAAACCATCGCAAACACTCCGAAAAGATGCCGCCCCGTAGGGCGGCGGTTGAACCTACAACGTGTAGGTTACTCGGCTTCCGTCCATCCATTTAGCTTCAGCGCTTCGCGGATCGCCTCGGCGGTGCAGATATTGCCGTCAAACTCCTCATGCGTAGCGTAGCGCAGCGCGTTTTCAAGCGCGGCTTGGCACTGCTCGGCTTTCGTCTTAGCGCTCGGCGCATCGCTCTCGCTTTCCTCGGCTTCGCTTTCCTCGGCTTCCGGTGCGTGCGTGCTGGTTTCGGTTATATACTGCCAGCGGCGATCGAATGAATACAGTTTGACGGGATTGCCGTTTTCGTCTTCCGCGTTGTTCCAAGCATCGCGATACTCGGTGCGCGCATCGCGGACGGCCTTATACTCCTCGGCGCTCATGCCGCAATTTTCCGCCTTCTTGTTTCCTTTAAATAGCGTCCAATTGAAAGGAAAGCGCGCGTCATATGCAGCGGCGACTTCGCGGCCGGATGTCATAGATTTGACGGCGGTTTTAACATCGTTCGCAATAGCCGCTTGAAACTCAGTTAAATCAGCAGCGGGTACGGGTGTTACAGTAGCAGTAGTTTTTTTAGTCATGATTTCGATCTCCAAATGGAACCTACAACGTGTAGGTTTGATTATGCCAAGCGCCGCGTGCGCTCGACTTGGGTATATAATAGCAAATCGTGGTACAAAGTCAAATCGGCCTCGGCGACCCCCACCCCTCCCCCACCCCCCACTTGTGTCAGTCAGGTACCATAGCTTGTATATACATAATAGTTTGCACATTACATCACACACCCTGACAAACTTAAAAACCACTTCCCAATAAAATCAATGACTTAGCGTAGGACTTTTTGGATAGTCCCGCCTTCCCCGTAGTCCTACTTTCCGTCTTACTAATAAAATCAATGACTTACGCGCAACAAAAATTACAGAAAGTTTTCACAGCAAGCAACTCATCAGCTTACCTCTCTTTACCCCCCACCCCCTATCTTTTTATTTCCCATCTGCCAGACCCCACCCCCCGCGCACACAGAAACACCCCCCGTCAAGGGACCCAAAGGGTGAGTTCGAATCCCTCTAAAATATTTTTGTACGTGTAACTTATTGATTTTATTACCCACGACATACCCAAAATGGGTACTAATACCGTCTACGTACCCACCAATGCTTTCTGTACCCAGAACGCTTGCACCTGCTGTAGCAATGACTTACACTGCGCCCAACTCGGTATTTTTACCTGCGAAAACATATGCCTACTGTAAAAGTGGAGCCAACTAAGGACCACAAGGTCCCTTACGATCTGGCCGAAGAGAAGCCTAGTACTCTCTTGGAAGAGATGGCTGTTGCCGGAAATACGGCAGAACTTCAAGAATCATTGGGTGCATCCCTCGATATTAGCGAAGGGGATGTAGAGCGGGAGAAAGAACTCCTGCGGGCTGTGGCGGAATCCAAAAAGCCCACCAACCTGTCTAATCAGACCACAGCTTTTGCTGCGGCTGCCTTTTTACGCTCCTACGGCCAACAACTGGCTATGGACGCGGCCCAAGCTCGCGCTGCTATTACGAATAAGCTCATGGAGATTGCCGACTGCGGCGACCCAAGGTACGAGCTGAAAGCACTTGAGCTACTCGGTAAGCATAGCGACATTGGTATCTTCACTGAACGCAGTGAGGTAACGATAAACTATAAGAACCCTGAAGACTTAGAAAGCGCGATTAAGGAGCGGGTGAAGAACCTGCTTAACGCAACTGTGGTAGAAACAGTCCCCTTGGACGAGCAGTTGGGCGTGCTTGAAGACGATACGAAGTCTAGATTAGACGACGCTTTAGGAGTGCTTGGCGAAGATATAGAAGATGCAGACGTAGAAGAAGACGTGGAGGCAGAAGATGACGAACTCGACGTCTCCGTTTGACGGGCTGTCTTTAAAGGACCTCCCCACTGTCTTACCTCTGCTATCGCAGTCAGAACAAGAGAAACTGCTTGCCGAACTTGAGCATTTAGCGAAGCTCAAAAAGCAGAAAAAAGCGCAGACTAAGTTCCTAGATTTCACGAATCAGGTCTGGCCTACGTTTATATCGGGTAGACACCATGCAAAGATGGCCGAAGCGTTTGAACGAGTGGCTCGGGGCGAGTGTAAGCGCCTTATTATCAATATGCCTCCTCGTCACACTAAGTCTGAGTTTGCTTCTTATCTTCTGCCTGCTTGGTTTTTGGGTAAATATCCGCACAAGAAGATTATCCAGACCTCACACACTGCAGAACTTGCGGTAGGTTTCGGTCGAAAAGTACGTAACTTAGTGGATCAGGAGATATACCACGACATATTCCCTGATTTGCACCTGTCAGCCGACAGTAAGGCAGCAGGACGATGGAACACGAGCAAGGGTGGCGACTATTTCGCTATCGGTGTGGGCGGTGCGGTAACTGGTAAGGGCGCGGACCTACTGATTATTGATGACCCGCACTCGGAACAAGAGGCGGCGCTAGCTGAGACTAGCCCAGAGATATACGACAAGACTTACGAGTGGTACACCTCGGGTCCTCGTCAGCGTTTACAGCCGGGCGGAGCTATCGTGATCGTAATGACGCGTTGGTCGCTCAGGGATTTGACAGCTAGGGTGCTCAAGTCTTCGGCCCAGCGAGGCGGAGACGAGTGGGAAGTTATTGAGTTCCCTGCCCTGATGCCCTCGGATAACCCGCTGTGGCCTGAGTTTTGGTCGGAGGAAGAGCTTAAGGCGCTACGGGAAGAACTGCCCAACGGCAAGTGGATGGCGCAGTACCAGCAGCAGCCGACATCCGAGACATCAGCCATAATCAAGCGAGATTGGTGGCAAACGTGGGAGAAAGAGGACCCACCACCGGTAGACTTCATCCTGCAGTCGTGGGATACGGCGTTCGAGAAGACTAACCGGTCGGACTACTCAGCCTGTACTACGTGGGGTGTGTTCTACCAGCCCGACGCAGAAGGGGTGAACAGGGCTAATATTATACTGCTCAACGCGTACAGGGAGCGAATGGAGTTCCCGACGCTGAAGAAGACGGCAGTGGACCAGTATTACGGGTGGGAGCCTGACGCTCTCATTGTGGAGAAAAAAGCCTCGGGGTCGCCGCTGATATACGAGCTGCGAGCGATGGGTATACCGGTGCAGGAGTACACTCCGACCAGAGGTAACGACAAGATAAGTAGGCTCAACGCGGTATCAGACCTGTTCGCTTCGGGTATGGTCTGGGCGCCCAACAGTCAGTGGGCGGAGGAGGTGATTGATGAGGTTGCGAGCTTCCCCGCAGGCGAGCATGATGACTATGTGGACTCCGTGTCTCTAGCAATGATGCGGTTCAGAAAAGGTGGATTCATAAGGTTGCCTTCGGACGAAGAGGAAGAAGATGCAATGTATAGGCGCAGAGGCGGATATTACTAATGGCTATTGAAAAAGGATTGTATGGCATGCCCGAGGGCATGGACGACGAGTTGGTAGAGGGCATGAGCGAGATGGGCGAGCCTGACGCCATGGTAGGTGTCGATGTGGTAACCGAGGGCGACCTGCCCGTGATGGTGGAGCTTGATGACGGAAGCGTTGAGATTAGCTTCGGTGAGGAGATCGAAGAAATCGACATGGCGCCTTTCGATGCGAACCTTGTTGACTACCTAGACGACCAGCAGCTCCAATCTATCTCTGGTGATTTGTGTGAGGCCATCGAGGGTGACATGGCTGCCCGCCGTGACTGGGCCGATAGCTACGTGAAGGGCCTCGACGTGATTGGCTTCAACTACGAGGAGCGTGTCGAGCCTTGGGAAAACGCCTGTGGCGTGTATAGCAATATTTTGGCGGAAGCCGCTATCCGGTTCCAAGCCGAGGCCATGAGCGAGACTTTCCCCGCCGCCGGGCCGGTTAAGACTAAGATTCTTGGTGAGGTAACCAAGGACAAAGAAGACGCAGCGCTCCGTGTGAAAACGGATATGAATTACGAACTTACAGAGGTTATGGTAGAATACCGCCCTGAACACGAGCGTATGCTGTATAGCCTTGGCTTAGCCGGTTCAGCCTTCAAAAAGGTGTATTTTGACCCCAATATTGGCCGTCAAATCGCCCTATATATCCCAGCTGAAGACGTAATTGTCCCCTACGGAGCCTCTAATATTGAGTCTGCGGAGCGTGTTACGCATGTGATGCGCAAGACAAAGAACGAGATCATCAAGTTGCAAGCTGCTGGGTTCTACAAAGAAGTCGAGCTGGGTGATCCAGTTTCCTTCTTTAGCGATATAGAAGAGGCAAAAGCGGAGCAGTCGGGTATATCCCTGACTTCAGACGACCGTTACACCATCCTTGAGGTCCACGCTGACCTGATTATTGACGGTATTGACGGCGCTGACGAGGAAGGTGATTCCGATGACCTGCAGATCGCAAAGCCTTATGTGGTAACACTTGAGAAGGGTACCGGTGAAGTGCTGGCTATACGCCGCAACTGGAACCCTGACGATTCTTTGACGCTAAAGCGTCAACATTTCGTGCACTATGTGTACGTCCCCGGATTTGGATTTTATGGACTCGGCCTCATTCATATTATTGGTGGTTACGCTAAAGCTGGTACTAGCCTTATCCGCCAGCTCGTGGACGCTGGAAGCCTATCCAATCTCCCCGGTGGTCTCAAATCTCGCGGACTACGAGTTAAGGGCGACGACACACCGATTGGTCCGGGCGAATTCCGTGATGTAGATGTACCCTCTGGCAGTATCCGCGACAATATTATGCCGCTGCCGTATAAAGAGCCTAGCCAAACCCTTCTTGCATTATTGAAGCAGATCACAGAAGAAGGCCGCCGTTTAGGCGCAATTAGCGACATGAATATCTCTGACATGAGCGCAAATGCTCCTGTTGGAACCACACTCGCTCTACTGGAGCGTACTCTAAAGCCAATGGCTGCGGTCCAATCCCGTGTCCATTACGCGATGAAGCAGGAGTTCAAGCTCCTAAGAAAGATCATCGCTGAGTACGCGCCTGAAGAGTATATGTACGTGCCTGATCGTGGTGAACCCCGCGCGCGACGCGCCGACTATGCCATGGTGGAAGTAATTCCCGTCAGCGACCCCAACAGCAGCACGATGGCCCAACGAGTGGTCCAGTACCAAACCGTGTTGCAGATGGCGCAGGCCACCCCACAAATCTACGACCTCCCACAGCTTCATCGCCAGATGATCGAGGTCTTGGGTATCAAGAACGCCGACAAGCTCGTCCCAATAGAGGACGATATGAAGCCTACCGACCCGGTAGGAGAGAACATGAATGCGCTGGTAGGAGACCCTATCAAAGCGTTTATGTACCAAGACCATCAGGCGCACATTGCTACTCACCAAGCCTTCATGCAAGACCCAATGGTCATGCAGACTATCGGGCAGAACCCCATGGCCAACCAGATCATGGCGTCACTGCAGGCTCACATCGCAGAGCACACTGCCTTCCTATATCGCCAGCAGATCGAAGAGCGTATTGGTGCGCCTCTGCCTGCTCCGGGCGAAGAGATGCCAAGAGAGATGGAAGTACAGCTAGCCCAGCTACAGTCTAAGGCGGCTATACAGCTCACTCAGGCACACCAACAGCAGGCCGCGCAGCAGCAGGCACAGCAGCAAGCTCAAGACCCGATTATCCAGATGCAACAGCAAGAGCTACAGTTGAAGCAAGCAGAGCTACAACGCAAAGCCCAGAAAGATCAGGCAGACGCAGCCATTGACGCCGCTAAGCTGGACCTTGAGGCCAAGAAGGCTGAGGCGTCATCAGCTATCGAAGCAGCTCGCATAGCTTCTCAGACAGACGCGGCTAACGCTAGGCAAGACCTAGACGAGGCCAAGGCTATTTTGGATATGGCGAAAGCCAACAGAGAGGGGCAAATGCCCCAGTAAGGAGGTGATCCGTTGTCTACTACCGTCTTTGACGTGCTGAACCAAAAAATTACGGAGCTAAAAGGCTCCAGCGAAGACTTTCTTAAATCCGGCGGGGCTAAAGACTTTGCCGAGTATAGGGAGGTGTGTGGCGTGATTCGAGGTCTTAACGCCGCATTACGAGAAGTATCAGACCTTTCGCGTAACTATATGGAAGATGACGATGACTGAGACTGTAACCGTTAGCGGGGTGGGGGCTGACGCCTCCGTCGCCCCGGCAATGACTGCGTTGGAAGAAAAGCGGCAGAAAAAGATAGCTGAAGAGATCAAAACCCAAGAGGAGTTAGAAGCCTCGATTCCGAAACCGGTGGGGTACAGGGTGCTTATTGCCCTCCCTAACGTGGAGGAGACGTTTGGGGACAGCGGTCTTATTAAGGCAGACCAGACGCGGCGGGAAGAATACATCCTGTCTACGGTTGGTGTCGTGCTGGACATGGGTGCAGAAGCCTATAGCGACAAAGAAAGATTTCCTACTGGGCCTTGGTGCGAGGTAGGTGATTACGTGATGTTCCGTGCCAATACAGGTACGCGCTTCAAGGTTGGAAAGCAGGAATATCGACTAATGAATGACGACTCGATCGAAGCAGTCGTTGACGATCCGCGAGCGGTTTCGCGTGCATAAGGAATAGATCATGCCTAGACAACAAGTAGAGTTTGAATTTCCAGACCCCGATAAGGAAGAAGCAGCAGCCGCAGAAGTAGAGGTTGATATTGCTGAAGAAGAGGCCCCCTTAGAAGTAGAAGGTGCGGTCGGTCGGGAGGACATGAAGAAGCCCTCTGCAGATGACGGTACCATCAAGGCGGGTGACTTAGAAATTGAGGTAGAAGACGACACTCCCCCCGAAGATAGAGGCCGTAAGCCGTCTGAACCACCTAAAGAAGTAACCGACGACGAGTTAGAGAACTACTCTGAGAAGGTGAAAAGCCGGATTAAGCACTTTAGTAAGGGCTATCACGACGAGCGTAGGGCTAAAGAAGCCGCCCTTCGTGAGCGAGAAGCTCTAGAAGCCTATGCTAAAAACCTAATTGAAGAGAACAATAAGCTGAAGGGTTCGGTAGATCAGAGCCACAACACGCTTATTCAGTCTGCTAAGAAGCAAGTGGAAGGTGAGCTTTCCATGGCTAAGGCCCAGTATAAGCAAGCTTATGACTCTGGCGACCCTGACGCTATTTTAGAAGCTCAGACTATGCTAAATGCGGCTCAAATCCGTATGGAGCGAGTAAATGGGCTGAAACCTAGAGAAGTACAGCAGGCTGAAACTTCTTTACAATCAACAGGTAATCCTGTAGAACAGGCCCCAACGGCACCTCAACCGCAAGTCGAGCGTGATGAGAAGGCTGAAACATGGCGCGATGATAACCCATGGTTCGGTTCTGATGACGAAATGACTGCCTTTGCGTTGGGACTGCACAACAAGTTAACGAAAGACGGGCTTGACCCGCGATCCGACGAATACTACGAGAAAATTAACTCTCGTATGCGACAAGTATTCCCCGATCAGTTTGATGATGGGATAGAAGACGAACCAGAGGTACAGGCCAAGCCTAAATCTAGCAACGTGGTTGCCCCCGCTACGCGGAGCACAGCACCTAAGAAAATTAGGTTAACGCAGTCACAAATAGCTATTGCGAAAAAACTTGGAGTACCACTGGAAGATTACGCCAAACAACAGGCTGCATTAATGAGGAAACAGTAATGACTCAGAATAGACAGAATAGAGAACTAGAAACCCGTTCTAAGAATGTTCGTAAGAAGGCGTGGACGCGACCTACTGTGTTGCCTGATCCCACCCCTGAAGACGGCTACACTTATCACTGGGTTCGTATTTCAACTAACGGTCAATCTGACGCCACTAACGTCTCCTCGAAGATACGTGAAGGCTGGGAACCTGTACGTGCGGAAGACCACCCCGAGATATTTACCGATACTGTGTCAGACGACCGGTTTAAGGACAATGTCATCGTTGGCGGTTTGATGCTGTGTAAGGCCCCAGAAGAGCTTGTCCAAGAGCGAAATGCTTTCTACCAGCAACAAGCTGAATCGCAGATTCACTCGGTGGACAATAACCTGATGCGCGAAAATGATCCTCGTATGCCCCTGTTTCACGACAGGAAATCGAAGGTTACTTTCGGCAGCGGAAATTAATTTTTAGGAGCTATTACAATGGCTACATCTGCAACCCCTTACGGGCTAAAGCCTGTAAAACGTGCTGACGGAATGCCCTATGCGGGCGCCACGTCTCAGTACTTGATCGACCCTGCTGGTGAGGCAACTAACCTGTTCTATGGTCAAGTTGTTATTATCGGTGCGGACGGCTACATCGCCCTCGCTACTGGCGACGGTTCTGACCTGACTACTAACTCTATTAGTGGTACTAGTGGTGTTGGCGCAATCGGCGTTTTCGTTGGTTGTGAATATGTCAACGCTCAAGGCCAGACTATCTTCGCTCAGTACTACCCAAGCGGCACTGCTAATGGCGGAGCTATCAAGGCTTACGTTGTTGACGATCCAAACGTACTTTTCCAAGTACAAGCGGATGCTGCTATGGATCAGTCTGACATCGGTGCGAACGTGTACTTTGCTGCGGTTCAATCCACGTCTACTGGCGATACAGCTACAGGTAACTCAACTTCTGCGGTAGTTGGTGCCACTCAAACCACAGCAGCGGCATTCCGTGTTGTTGCGGCGGTATCTGATTTGACTGAGTCAAACCCAGATATTCTGGTTAAGTTCAACCCCGGCGGTCATCAAATGACCAACAACGTCGGCATTTAAGGAGTATTTAACTAATGGCTATTTCAAGAGCGCAACTCCTTAAGGAGCTACTACCGGGTCTAAACGCCCTCTTTGGCCTCGAATACCAGAAGTATGGTGATGAGGCTGCTGAAATCTTCGAG
>Ga0208667_1000237_pt1 | contig 25462 bp, 45 predicted proteins | sample 11BtaG_FD_184085 | JGI IMG/M metagenome (GOLD analysis project Ga0208667, IMG submission 184085) | Marine viral communities from the Subarctic Pacific Ocean - 11B_ETSP_OMZ_AT15265_CsCl metaG (SPAdes) (version 2) | ecosystem: Environmental > Aquatic > Marine > Oceanic | place: Pacific Ocean... | reverse complement strand
GTCTTTCTGCGGCAGTTTTAGAGCAAGTCTCTGCGGTCTTGCGTGCTACGAAAATCGGTATGCAGAGATATGCCCCAAGAATGCAGGCCGCGACTATTAATATTTTTTTGATATAACTCGTAAATTCGTCGAAACCACTCGCGTGTTTGGCCATGCCCTGTTGGACGAGTTCCGAAACATCTCCATGGGTCAGTGCGTCTATGGTTTCCTTTGCTTCGGCCACCTCTTTGTTGCCCTGCAAAACTTCCCCAACTAAAGCTCCGCTCCCCGCTCCTACTGCCGCTATGCCAGGACCACCAAGCGCCCCCGCTCCCCCTCCCACTACGGCCCCCATAGTCGGATACCATTGCTTCATTGAGCATCCTGTGAGGATCACAATGACAAGGAGCAAAATGGCATCGACTGCAAGGACTACGTGGCATCGCTTCATTCACCTGGAGGGCCATCGGGGTCAGTCCATTCGGGGCCGGCGAGAATAGTAAGAATTTCCGAATGATCATATTGGGTTTTGCCCTCAAGAAAGCTTGGGGTCGATCCCTCGAACTTTACGAAAGTTTTGGAACCGTCGAGTGAATATCTCAGCGTATCCGCCGAGGTTTCCATGACCTGATCGAAGTCGATTGAAGAGACGTCTGAAGCGTCGATGATTACGTAATTTTTGCTCATAAGATTAAGATGGTACAGTTGATGAATAAGTCGGGCCGTTCGTTCCTGTTGCATTATTACTACCCGACCCTTGGTCAACAACGGTGCCAATCGTGTCACCATTTGCAGGCGTTCCACCTGCCGAATCCGTGTCGCCTGTTCCATCGCCTACACGCCACCATCCTACGGGATTGAGAGACGAAATGTCGGGAGGAACCCCGCTGTTGTATATTGCTGTTACGTCTGAAGCGGAAAGCGCTGAATCGAATAAGGATACCTCGTCTATTAAACCGTTCAAATAGTTACCCGTAAAGTATGAACCTACTTTTGCCGAAACCGCTGTGAAGTAGGTAATCGAACTGATACTAGCGGTACTCGTCTGAACGCTCCCGTTTACGTAGAGTTTTGCAGTCGTACCGTCCCATGTGCTAGCCAAATGATACCATTGACCGTCCACGACGTTGTTGTCGCTTTCTACAGCATACCAAGTCGTTCCTGAGTAGAAGTAGCATTTCCACTTGTTTTGATTGTTTGCTAGCGCGATGCCGCCGTTTGAGCCGCTAGAATCTTTACTCGATGAGTAAATAACATCGTATACGCCAGGAGTATTAGTGTGAGAATCCGTTTTTACCCAAGCCGAAACCGTAAGGCTTGAAGTCGGATTCAACGCACTCGCGGTACCAAGGTCCAAGTAGTCATCCGTACCGTCGAATGAGCCTGACAGGGTGTTTGCGAATGCGCCTCCGCCTCCGCTTGCAGGCTGAACGAACCCGCTGAATGTTGGTAAAACCAAACTCATTAGCTTGCGGTATCTCCTGCTAAAACGAAAACATCGGCGGCCGTAGCGATCAAGGATGCGACTCCATGTTGGCCGGCAATCTTAGTGTGCGATTGCCGATTGTTAATCGTAGTCGATGATGCGGTGAAGCTAACCTGGCCCGCTCCCTTTTGGATGACTGAGCAAGTGAAACCCGCACCGAGGCCCGAAGGGACCGTGACCGTCACGGCCGAGCCGTTGTTGCAAGTTATGACTTTCCCCGCATCGGCGGCTACCAAAGTATAAGCCGTACCCGTTTGATCGTTCAGGGTTGCGTCAAATCCAAGGATTGGATTCCCATCGAAGTTAAAGTCGGCCAAGTTGCCGGCATCAATCGATACCACACCCGTCAATGAATTGACAGACGTGACGGGAGCCGAAGCGCCTGCCAATAAATTCTGAACCGTGACTTTTTTAGTCGTACCTTGGGCGGACCCTGATGTGTCCGAAATATCCGTGATTGGAATAATATCGTCATTGGCGGGTGTTCCGCCCAATGAACTCAGTGAAGAAATACGTTTGTTAGCCATTTATTTGTCCTTTAGTCGAAGGCAAGGATGCTCCCGTCCTCGCAGTTTAAAAATGGGCCTTGTTCAGCCCTCAATGCCCCGTCGATTGGTGGGGTGCCACCACTTGTAAATGACCTTGGTACTCCTACTATGAGATCAAGTGAAATCATCTTACATCTTGTACGCTATTACTGCGCCGGAAGTTAACTGGATTGATTTTATGCGTCCGTAAATAGCGCTATTTGCTGACAGAACAGTTGCATCTTGGCCCGTGCAAAGGTCAGCAATGTTGTCAATATTACCTGTGACACTTGCTAAAACAGTGTCCTCAGTTGCAAGAAAGCAAAAGAAGTCTCCTGTGTGATTAGCAGTATCGTTAATGTAGGTTCCCCCATTAAGTCCGAGGCCGCGATATTCTGATGTAGATGCCATAATGTTATGCAGTTGTGGCAATGGTTGTGCCGTATGTTTCGATTAAAAGTGGTTGGCTTTGTCCCTCTTGTCTTTCGAGTTTATCCAACTCTACTTGCAAGACGGATTCCGCTTGTTGGTAAATTGCTTGTGCCTTGTCCTGTTGGCCGTCTGAGGAAAGCCAATCCCCGTATGCTCCGAGAACCACGTACTCTGCAAAGAGGTACGGGAAGTCAGTAGCGTTGCTTGCGTAGTTTGGATAAGGACTCCGATAGTACACCCAAACAGGCGAGGTGGATGAGCGTTGTGGTAGGATTGCTTCTCCGTATTCACTCGCTCCGGTGACGTAGACGTTGCGGAATGCGATGTCGCTTGCATTGCCCAAGCCATAGGGATCTTGTTCGGTCACTCGGAAGATTTCGCCAATCGTGGTTCCAAAGTCCAGGTAGGCTAAGAGGTTGGCAGTTGCAGTTGCTCCACTTCCACCACCTCCCGAAAAGGACACTGTGGGAACTCCCGTGAATCCAGTGCCGTTGTTCGTCATCGCAACTCCGTTGACCTCACCATCGGAATTGATCGTTGCGGTTCCTGCGGCCGAGCTACCCCCTCCTCCACTGAATGCTACGGTAGGGGCGGAGGTATAGGATGCACCACCACTCCCAACGTCTACGCTTCTGACTCGGACATCGGGGATGACTTGAGTTAACCGAGAAGCAAGGGGCCATGCAGTTCGTTCCCATGCCAAGCGTCCAAAGCGGTTAAAGCTTCTGACTGCTGCGGTGGACTCTGCGGTGAGCAAAGCATCCACGCCAACCATGTTTGTCAGGTTAGTCGTAAGTACGCTTACCGCGATTGGCCTCATGCTAGTTCCAAGCCTCCTTGGAAGGTTTTCTTGTCAAATGATTTTGCTCTAAGGGATGGGTTGTCGCGCAAGAATTCCTTGACGAAGGATTTGTCACCCCAGCATCCAGGTTTGAATTGTTGCCAACGAAAGTATTCGCGAGCGGGGATGGTTGCTTTCAGTTGTCCAACGCCTTCCATTACGCCAGCGTGTTGGTTCTCCTTGCCACATTCTATTTCGCGTTTCTTGGCCTCGTACTTTTCAAGGTCAACTTCGTATCGCAAATGCCGTTCAAGATTTTTCATGAACGACGAACCATTACCTTGGTCTTTCTTCCACTTGGGTACAAAGATTTCGGACATAGTGTTATAGGGTTTGGGTTGTGCTTGTCGTGTCCAAGGAGGTGACTCGGATGAGCCACCCCCCGGACAACAACAAATGTTGCTTGGAATTAAGCAAATTGACCGAGGTCAACGATGCGTAATCCAATAACGATTTCACCTGCGGTAGCTGAAGCAATAGCTGCGTCAGTAACTTCCAAAAGAACGGAAGTTGCGGTGTTGGTTCCGCCTACTGGTTGTGATTGCCCACCCGTGAACCCGTCTCCAGTATTGAATACTGGTGCAGACATACCGTCCACATCGAGAGCATCGATGAACTCGTCGGGATCTCCTCCGGTTGTCCCTACGTCAATGACGAGGGAAGTCGTTCCGGCAAAAGCTACGGACTCGTAAACTCCGGCCATTTCGACGGCACCTCCTGCGGGTATGGTTGCGATAGTGGCTTGGCCACCATTGCCAATCGTTTGTAGATCTTCGTAGGTTGCGGTGTAGATGTGTGTAAAACCGCGACCTGCTTCGTTGTTAGATAGTTCTGGCATGTCTAAATCTCCTTAGTTATTGATTATCAATTAAAAAAGCCATGGGCTTTAGGCGAGTAACATGCCAATCCGCAAATTACGTCTACGAAACCTCTGCGACCTCCGCCTTGATCTTCCAACTCGGTGGCAGACTCGGCTTTGAGCGAGTGCATTCCGACGTATTCGGGATCAACGAGAAGTCCGGCATCAGCGTCGATGGTGTCCGATCCGCTTGTGCGATTCACAAAAAGCGAAGGCACGATTGCAACGTTACCAAAGTCACCTTCGTAGAGGTTCACGGTAAGCGTGATCTTGCGAGAATCGGCATCCTGGTTGACAACGTAAGTGCCATTGGCTGCGGCAAGCTGACGAGAGAAGTTCGAGATCTCTTGCTTGAGGCTTGGACCTGCAATTAAGGTAAGTTGACCACCAGGCATTCCGTTGGCTTCGTAGAGTTCTTGAAGAACGCTGTTGAAGGTAGCTTCGGTCTGGGTTCCCGTGGTGTCGTTGGCAACGCTTTGGTAAGCGGCAGGTATGTCGGAAGGTTGACCACCCGATCCAAGCCACTTGAGCAATCCGCGAGTCTTGTAAGGCGTGCCACTTCCGGCTTCGGCCTGACGGTCTTGAGCGGAGCAAAATGCACTTTCGATTGAACGCTTAACGTTGCGAACAGCTTTGGACTCGGCATTGGCGAATTCGGATGCGACTCCGGCGGTGTCAACGAGTTGCTGAATGTCGGAAACCTGAAAGGTGTCGCGAAACTTTTGGACATAATTTCCAAGTCTAGCGCGATCCTCGGCTTGATTCTTAAAAGAACTTACGTCCTCGCCTTCATTCACTCCCGAAAAGTCAGGCGTGCTGAGTTTGTCTGCTTGCCATTCGACGAATGTGCTAGTTGCGTTACCCTTTTTCATCATGCTGACCAGGGGGCTAGCCTCCGGTTCTAACACGGTGATAATGTCTAAAATCTGCTCTTTATTGCCAGCAGTGTTATATGATGTACTTGATGCCATCTAATGTATCCTCCTTGAATTTTTAAATTATGCGGTTGCCCGCTTGAGTTTAAGATAGTGTTGGTAGTCTCCCATGTCCCCGGACTTATCAAATTTTGCCTTGGCCGATTCCAATGCTTTCTTTCGTTGCGAGTTCTCCGTCCTTGGCTTGGCGCTTCCTGCTTCGACTGAAGCTACGGGAGCCTTGGGCTTTGGTTTCGGTTTGCTCGTATTGACCTGGCGTGCTTGGAGTGCTTTCATTCCCTCAATCATTAGTCCGACCGCAAAGTTGCCGTTGGGCAAATGCTCGACTAGTGGTTGATAGAGTGGGTTGCTCTTCACCTGCATGAACAACTTGTAATCCTCAGATTCTCCATCACTAAGGAAGTCGAATGTTTGGATTGCGTGTTGGTCACTTTGCGTACGCTCCTCGATCCACTTCTGTCTCGCGGGTGCATCCTTTCGTAAAACCTTACGGGCGTTTGCCCTAATCCTACGAAGGTCGGCTTTGGTATAGGTTTTGTCCCCATCCTTGGCTACGTACTCGTTTCCGGCATCGTCGTACTCAACCTCGTTCTCCAACCCTTCTTCGGCCCATTCGATGAGCGTGGTTAGGTTCTCGACTTCTTTGGTGAGTGCTTGGACGTCGTTAACGTTATGCAGTGCATTATCCTTCATGAACGAAGGACTCTCGTTGACAGGTTCGGGCTTTGCTTGGGCTTGCGCTTGTAGCTCGGCATTCTCCAGTGCCAGTGCTTTCTTTTGTGCGGTCAAATCGCCAAAGCGTTTGACTGCACTCAGGGAAAGCGACTTTGCGAGTTCCTTGGTTTCTTCTTCGGACAATGAGTCCAGGTCTATATTAAACTTAGAAAGAACAGTATTCGGTTCGGCGGCTTCGGTTTGATCCGATTCTTCCGGTTCCTCAGTAGACTGTGTCTCCTCCGGTTCTTCAGACTCTTCAGCTAGATCAGAAGGTTCTGTTTCCTCTTCGGGTGATTCGGGTTGCTCCTCCTCGGACTGAGCTTTGAGCAAATTGCTCGCATACTCGGCCATTGTTAGATTCCCCGGATCGGGCGTTACACTACTCTCAGCAGGTTCAGAGGTAGCGACTTCGGCTTCGATTGATTCGACTGTCATGTTTAGTAGCGCTTTTTTCGCTGTTACAAATTGTAAGGCACATTACCTTACAGGACAATTCAAAACAAAAAACCCCCTGCAAGTTGGCGGGACTCGCAGGGGGCGCATACACATCCCCATATGTTCGCACTGAAAGGTTAAAGTCGGTAAAAGGTATCAAGTTCCTCGTCGATTGCTTCGAGTTTACCGCACAACATGTAGTGGCGATTTGTACACTCGACTACCTCTTTTACCTGGAGTTGACGGATTACATCCTCACGCATGGATTCACGCATCTCGATGTACTTTAGAAAATTTGGTTCACCCTTTAAGAAGGTCAATGCTTGGATCGCTTCTTCGGGGTCAATTTCGTGGTAGGTTTTTTTCTTACGGGGCATGTTATTTTCTCCTTACGGGTTTGACTCTTCTACCCATCCCCACCTTCGACTTCTCCCGCTTTTTCTTTGCCAGTTGGCTTTTACTCATTTCGGATTTTGTCTTCGGGGTCTTGGATGAAACTCGTTTAGTGGGTCTGCAATATTCATTTTTTCCACCCTGACCGCAGGGTTTACCGGACTTTGTGTCCTTCCACTTCTCGGACTTCCAACGCTTTAAGGATGCACCCTTGGCCGACTTCTTTACTTGGCCTTTGGACTTGCGACACTTCGCAATCTGTTGGGAAGCACGGGCGGAAGGGAATACCTTTACCCGTCTCTTGACCTTCTTATAGCAAGCGTCCTTGGGCATGTTACCACTTTACCTTGTTGGCCCAGTAGGCAGCCGAGGTTTTACCTTTAGCGATATTCTTGGAATGCCGAGCTTTGAAGGATGCTCGTTTCTTCTTCATCGTCTGCCCTTCACCCGCTTTGGGTTTACCCGCAGTGGATGCACCCTGTTGGCCAAATCGAATCATACGGTCCTTGCCGTTGTCCTTGATCAGAACGACATGGGATTTCTTGGGATGCTTTGGGGTTCGCTTTGGTTTGTTATACCCACTGAACCTTTCGCCACGGTACTCAACACTCACCGTCTCTTCAGCATCTTTTTCTTTTTCACTGGCATCTTCTTCCGTGCCATTGCTTTTGCTTTCTTGGAAGGTCTTCCAACCTTCGATCCGTATGTACCTTTACCGTAGGGCATGATGTTTCCTATGCTGCGCTTGGGGTTTCCCCAAACTGTGTTGGTGCGGCTCCGAGTCTGCCAATCTGAGCATTCTGTTTCTGAGTTACTTGCATCTGTCTTTGTTGCAGGTAATTCTGAATACGCTCTTGCAAGGCAGGATCTTGTTGAACCTTTTGAGTGACGTCGGGTTGTTGTAACCACTGTTGAAATACTTGGAGTTTCATTTCGTGAGCGTCATTCGGACGGACGTTAGGCGGAACTCCCGCATAGATCTCTGCAATAGTTTGACGCTCTTCCTCAACTGCTTTCTGTGATGCAGTCTCTTTGGGAATCATTATGCTCTCCGCAGCACCAGGCATGATCTGTCCAACTGCGATTTGAAGCAACCTCTCGGTATCAAGCGTGCCGTTCTTGTCCAACATTCCACCTAGCTCGGCAATCGCTTTTACACGATCAAGCATTTGGGCGGGATCTTGTGAAGCCGCATCGAATTGAAGTGAAAAGTCAAAGCGTTCACCGGGGTTACCTTTACTGAACTTCTGCAAGTCCTGCATTCCCGTAACCCGAAAGAATTCCTCATCGGGTCCGTACTGTTGATAGAGGCTGAAGATTTGATCAAGGACTTGTCTGAGGTGGCTGAATACCTTGTCGATGATATGCTGCTGCTTCATCTGCGCTTCAACCGGATCAACGCCAGGACCGTTCCTTCCGAAGTATCGGTTTACCTGTTCTTGGATATACCTGCGGAGTTCGACGTTTACCGTTGAACCACGTGGCGTATCCGCAAAACGAACCTCACCAGGAGTACGATAAGGGAGCCTTACACCCGGTCCAAACCGACTTGGGGATCTTCCAAGAGGATGCTCAATTGGTGGAAGCGTAGTCAAAGACTGAGCGTCTATTGCTGAGTCTACTTCTACCTTTAATGCCTGTTGATCGGGTTCTGCAATGGTCGGTATTGAACGGGACGAATAAAGTCGCTTGGATGTACGCTCCCACGTTGTAACCGTGAACGGGTACTTGCCATGAGCGTAGTCCATTAATTGATGCTTTGCATATGTCTCAGTCACACTGGCATGAAAGATCGTGCAGTAGATACCCGGAATATTGTCCTCATCCAAAAGGCGTTGGTAGCAATAGACGATTTTTACATACTGATCATCGGAGTGAACGAATTCGTCTTGCTCGCGAATATTGTAAAGGTTGTCCTCGGCCTCGGCATTGTTCGCAAGGTCAACTACCTGCTCGACAAAGTTCTTATCCCATCCCTCAGTGTTGATCTTTGCCCGAATCTGTTCGGGTGTCATGTTCACAACATGGAAGACATAGGGAGCCTCTTGCGGATCAATCGTGTAGTTTGGCCAAAACACATCTTCGTCAGGGGCAAGTGCTTTGATCTTGGGGCGGCTAATCACTTCGCGTGTAACCGGAACGGTAGTCTCACCGTCTTTGCGTAGTTCTCGGAGCATTGCCCTACCCTTGGTCTTGGATACTCCGAATTGTTCCTTGAGGGTTTCACTCAACTCATCGTCCATCGATCCGTCCTGGATGACTTCCGCAATGGCTGGCAAAACTTGGGCTATTTCCTCAAGCTTTATGGTCTGTTGTTGTTTCAGTTCCTGCTGATCGTAGTAGGCGTAAGTAACGGTCATCCCCTTCTCGAAGAGATGATTCATAGCAAGTTCCATCTCAGAGTAGAACTCAGTCATCTTGGTATTGATGAGCCAACGAAGGAAGTTGCTTATGACGGATGCCCGCTCAACGTCGTTCGATTCGGTTGGGGTAGCAACGATATGCGCTCGCCTTACCGCATTCATAACCATCGAAACCTTGCATCCGATTATCTCGTCCGCCATGCGGATTTCGCTATCACTGGCACCCTCCCAAGGAAATACTTCTCCGGTGGAACTTAGCGATGCGTGCTTCTTAAAGTCATCGCTCTTTCCCGCCCATTGGCAATTCCTTACGTCGTAGTCGCGTTGCTTGCGGTCTAACCACTCACCCAAGTCGGACTGTGTTTCCTTATAGGTCTGAGCCAAGTAAGCAATATCGGGCTTCTTGGATACATAGAGAAGTTCGGGATCTGCGGCACTGAGCATTGCGTTACAGATTGTAAGGCAATACGCCTTACAGGTCAACGCAATCGTAGTGTGGTGTAGTTAGTACCCTCCGCCACCCGTTGCTTGGAGGCTTGATTCGCTTATATGGTCTGCCCCGCTCACCATTAAATAACGGAGACAGTCGATTTGGTCTTTCCAATGTTCGGACCTGCTCTGCCCTGAGTATTCCATCATTGAACTAACCGTATTGTCACACCTGTCGCTGACGAATAGCTTTGGGGTATTATCAACCGTCATGGGTTCGGTATCATCCCAACTGAGTGCATCGTTAATTTTCGCAATCCCTGCCTCGATGTCCACTCCAGGTGCGGCACGGAATACGAACCCAAGGTTGCTCATGGTATTGATAATATTCGACTCACCCTCTTTGGTTCTCACCGTGGCCGCTCCCATTCGCGGGTCAACGATTCGTTCAAATATGTCCTCCCCGTCTTCCAAGTCCTCGAAGTGATTCTTGTAATCAATATAACCCCATCCGAGTGGACGCTGACCGGGACCAGGCTTGCCTACGCTCTTTCCTGCTCCGTTCACATGGGGTAATGCCCAAGCACCCATCGTGCTGTCGGGGAACTCGCGGTAGATGAATATTCTACCGTCCCGCATGACACCCGCCCATAGGGCAACCCAAGGCTTGCTACCACCCGGATCGCAAATGAAGTAACGGGTGACGTCAATGGACGGATCTTTGATGAATGGGATTTGTTCATGCTCAATCACATTGGACTCGCGGTTAAATTTTGGGAAGCGGCCTTGGAACGACTTGGACGGGATTCCGTACAGGCGAGCAAGCTTTACTTCTTGGGATTGCCGTGCATATGTCCGTACCAATTCTTGTCCGTCAATGAATGGATTATCTTGGGTCCATAGGAAGTGTATCCGGCAGTCAGGCCAATTTGCAGAGATTTGTTCAACTGGTAATTCCCTTTTCAAGAGTTCACTATACCTCGTCCTTACGGTTTCCGCACCCTTGAGCAAACTATCAACCAGTGGAGTGAAACCTTGAAGGGTTGTGAACGACAAAATCAAGCGACCATGATAGTCAACCGTTCGACCCAACAGCGTTTCGTAAATATTATTGGGAACCTCTTCCTCAAGATGGATGCAATGAGCGGACCATCCCTCGAAGATTTGCGGGTCTGCCATGTACTGGCGATAATTATTGAAGTATATCGTTGAGCCACGCTCTGCGGTTGGGTCGGTAGGTGGAAGGATTGCCTTTGCGGAATTGAATCCGTTCTTCTGATTATATTGAAGACTATGATTCGGTCCCTTCTTCTTCGATCTCTTGTATCGAGCAGGAAGCGCAGCCCATACCATTTTCTGCGAGTCTTGAATTGATCGCTCTTCTGTCACATGCATCGAGCGAATCTCCGCTTCGGGGATAGTCTGAGCCAAATGCACAAGCATACGGGTTGAAAGAATAGACTTGGACGAGCGATTCCCTCCAAGTATTACATGGATCTTGTCCTTGTCGAATCGTTCCATCACGCGCCGCCAACCGGGCAATGTCCATCCCCATTGGATCGGGTCTTCCTTCTCGCTACCAGGTTGATCCATTAACAGACGAGTAAGGGTTTGCGCTCGCTCCGGGTCTTCTATGGTCAAGCGATCTATCTCTTCGGGACTTAATGCACAGACAAGCTCGCCCTTGTCGTACTTCAAGTCATCCGTCCAAGGGATTCCGAAGTGAGCGTTTACTTCGTCCGTGTAGGTTATCTTAGGCATCGAACCATCTAAGCTTGTCCTGCGTCAGCGCATACCCTACCCCATGTCCCAAGTCGGTCTTGTTCTCCTCGCGAATAAGTTCCTCTTTGAATGCCCATCCCTTGAAGTCGAGGGTCGATCCATCGACCACGCAAAGGACGTAAACATCCACGTCGGGGTTTACCTTGAGGGTGGAAAGCAATCGGGCGGTCTTGTGCTTGGATGCTTTGATGTCATAGCGTTTGCCACTCGCCATTACCCCATCCGCAGATCCGCTCCTTGGAGTAAGTCCAAGATCAGGGAATACATTCATCTGCTTGGCAAATCCATACTCCGCCATCATGCCCATCACATCTGCTTCCGCTCCGTCCTGGTTGCCCATCTTCGCATCACGCACCCCGTTTCCACGGGCAATCAATGTACGCATCCGGCCAATCATTTGACAGACCTGGACTTCGTCGGGTTGGAGGGTGAGCTTCATTCCCTCGCTTGGATCTCCATGCCTACGATAATCCCTTCTTCGAGCGTTTGGACCGCGATTTCTTCCGGCCCAACCGTCCATCCCTCCGTATCCGTTCCAACGTCTCTGGGCTTAATTTCGAGCATGGTGGACCCAGCTTTTTCAAGTCGCACCGTGGTAACTCGGCAACTGATATGGGTATTGCTCGCCCGTATTTTCTCCAAAAGATCGGGTTGAATCCTGGTGGACATTTCACGAATCACTCTTTGCCCTTTCCTCAGAAAGTTCTCTCCATAGGTCGGAACATCTTCTCTTGAGTTCCAAGTTCTCCTTGCTGAGTTCCTTGTTCTCCTTGATCAATTCATCCCGCTCCTTGGTCAAACGCACAACCATTTGCGGCCAGGAGCTTATCTTCTTAGTTGGTTGGTGAACGTTCATTCCTCCTCCTCGTCAATCTCAGACTCGAATTCAATGACGTCTTCATCGTAATACTCATTCAAAGCGTCTTTAGTACAGTCTAGTATGTCATCCTGTTCCAAGTCACTCTCCTCTTCCCACCTATGGAACAAAGCTTTTAACTCATGAATGCACTGTCTACTGGCCTCACTCATTTCTTCCTGTTCGTAAAATTCAAACTCCCGTAGTTCTCAGGCATGATTCGTTGGACGTCCGTGCGAATAGCTTGCTTCTCCCCATGCTCGTCCTCGGTGAATCCGAGAATTCGAGTATTGCTCCAAAAGCGTTCCCACGCCTTGTGTGCTTCGGGCAAGGTAAGCAACTTTTCACTCTTCCTCTTCTTCGGTTTCGTCATCCTCGTCTTCCTCGACTCCCCACATCTCGTCGCATATCCAATCGTCGTTCGGTTCTATTGGGTCAATTTTCATAATGTTTCGCTACGTCTTTGATAAATTCCTCAAGTGGTTTCCGGTAGAGTTCTCGAACACGGGCATTGCCAACCTGGGCAACTAAGGTCTTTAAGTCGCTTAATGCCTTCTCTATTCGAGTCTTGTCTATTTCCATTGCCTAAACTCCTTGCGGGTGACCGTTGAGTTACTTCTAAGTTTCTTCATGGCTTCCTTCTCGATCTGATGGACTCGTTGCTTGGAGATGCCGCAAAACTCTCCAATCTCCCGGCAGGACATGGGAACCCCTCGCGGAGCAGATAAAGCCAAGATAGCAAGCAAGCAATCGGTCAGTTCCTTCTGTATGCGACTACTCTTCTCAAACGGGTCAGTCTGACCTCGCAAATACTCACCACAGGACACTCGATGAAATCCGGTCACCCTGGACATCTGTAGGGCTTCACTCATACCAACCGATCCTTCCTGTCGTACCTACCCACCAAGCGATACATGTCACCCTTCTCATGGGCTAACTTTACAATCGCACCCAATACGAACTTACCAGGTTGAGCCTTGAACTTGCCATGGCTTCCATCCTTGAACTCAACAAGACGCAAATACGGATTCTTGGGTAACATATACACCTTGCCCATTTTCTCCAAGGGTACTTCCAAAGTCTGACGGATCATTCCCTCCTTCACCATTGCCGCCTCAGAAGGTCCGTCCTCCTTGTCCTCCTTCAGATCAGCTTCCAACTCTAAGAGTAAAGCCACAGCTTTCTTACTCAACCGTCCCATACTCAGGTTCATACGAAAGCTATTCGCCTTAATGCCAAGCCTCTGCGCAAATACAGGATGCTCAATACCCGAATCCGCCAATATCTTCTTTGCCCGTTCAGTATCCATCTGTAGTCACTCGTATTCTTTTATATTGCTATGTCAACTAAATTGAACTAAAAGACAAAAAAATATGCCAAGAATCTATAGAAGAAGAAAAAAACCAAACTCCGTAAGAGGCTTCGTTGACGATATGACTAAGAATAAAATAATCAATTCAGCCGCCAAGATCGCGGCCAAGCAATCAAACGCAACCGAAGAAGCACGGGAACTTAAAAAGGTAGACCCCGAACTAAGGCAGTCAGTCGCCAACTTCCTCCGTTACCGCCTGGACATGACGGAACAAGAATTTCTAAACCAAGTAAACGGCAAGCTCTCGAACATGGTAGGGGATTCACTCAACATCCTACACTCCAAGCTGGATGACATACCTCCCCAAAACCTAGCCTATGCAGTATCCATCATAATGGACAAGTTCCTCACAGTCTCAGGAAGACCATCAAACATTACAGCATCCGCAAACGTCACACTCGGACAATCAGACATGTCACCCGATCAAGTACGCAATATCCTCAAGGGTGCATCCAAAACAGTCAAAGAACAACCCACTGAAGCTTCAGAACAAAAGGTAGTCCACCTAGAACAGGACGATGAATAACAAAAATCTAGGGCCGAAGATAATACGCCTCAGAGAACTCGGTTGGTCATACAATAAAATTCAACAGCAATTAAACTGTTCGAAGTCCACAATCTCCTACCACCTCTCTCCCGGTCAAAAAGAAAAGGTTAGACAGAGAGAAGCAAGACTAAGGGAAACATCACCCTCAGTCCTACTCACGAAGCGTATATGGCACTTTCAACATCCACGAACCCAATCACCCCCAAGGCAACCGTGGTATCAGCACAAGTCACCCAGGCAAATCAAGAAGGCAATCACCCAAAAATCATGCCAATTTCAATCATCCATGACTTTCAACTATAAAGACGTTCATAAGATCTACGGTGACCACTTCCCCTGCGCATTAACCGGAAGACCACTCAATTGGAATAACCCCGAAGACTACCAATACGATCATATAACCCCAATTGCCCGTGGCGGAGACAATACCATTAACAATCTCCAAATACTATGCTCAGAAGCAAACCAGGCAAAGGGACAAATGACGGACGAAGAATTCATCGACCTCTGCAAAGAAGTAGTCATCAACAAGGGCTACCAAATATACAAACCACTCGATACGACTACGAGTGGCTCATAACACTCGCCCATCTCTATGACCAAGGGTGGCCTACTCTCAGGCATTCTCATAAATGCAACACAGAAGCACAGGACCATAGAAACTCAGAAACCCATCAGAATAAATAGCAGTCACCCAGTCTTCGCTACGGGTGGCTACTAGGGCGCGGATAGCGCGGATAGGACATATAGCGCGGATAGGATGGGATACGCAAGACACGGGACCAGGGGGGGCTTATTGCGAAAAAAGTTGTGGGGGAGGTAATGATAATACAGAGATTAGCGCGCTATGACGCGCACCCCCGCCCCCCCCCTCTGACCCGCGTCAGTAGCTCGTGCCTGGGTGCGTCTCACTAATGGGCCAGTTTCCGGTTCGTTTTGGTAGGCAAAAGACTTTGAGTCTTCTGCTAGTTGCGATAGTTGCTGGGCTTGCGTCAATATGTGACAAACCGAGGGCAAACTTTGCCATGGATTCGCGGTCATGTCCTTCAATCGCTCGCGCTCACTACTTGGTACAGTTGCTCTAATTATTTATTTGCTGAGAATTCGCGAATTCTTTTTTTGCGACTCAAGGGCGAAATGAATTGGCAAGCGATAATCCATCACATTGCGTTTGCTCTGCTTTTATTCATTCGCGACCTGGTGGCATTCGCAACCCTTTTTCCTTCGAAACTCAATAGCCTCGGTTTCACCGATTGTACGCTATTGTAAAATAATGCATAAATATGTTTGACACATACTACGGAACGTGACAATTTGCTCATATCCAACGGGGCTTTCCCGTTTCAACCACACAACAAAAGGACTAAGACAATGAATAAAGTATTATCTAATGGAAATGAATCGTTTTTCTTTAGCTCTGACTTGAGCAAAGAAGATTCCCTAATCAACGCGCATATCCTTGAGACCGGGAGAGTCTCTCTCATGCATGACAATAAGCTTCGGCAAACAGTGCGTGCAAAGATTCGCGAAAAGAAATTCGGCTTTATCCTTGGCCACCTATGGATCAAGAAAGCGTAACCATTCAACCAAAGGACAAGACAATGAAATTATCAGAATTCGATTCACTTATTGATTCACTCACGGAATCCGTAAAAGATTATAACCTCGACGATTCTTTCGACCATTGGAGCGCGATCCATGAGATCTGCGCCAATTGCGATCATTCCTTCGTTTACTATAAAGCTTGGCGCTTGGTTGACTTTATCAGATTTGAAAATCGCGAGCTATTCGACAAGGCCGAAGATTCCCGCATGGAGAATGACCATAATACGGACAACGTCAGATTGGACGATTATATCTTGAGTCAAGCTTTCCATATTCTGCAGATTGCCACTCTTGAAAAATGGACAGAATCCCAAGGCAAAAACTCGTAATTCTACAAACTACCAAACACGTCAAAACGCTATCATGAATTACGATATTCTTATTTTACTCTGCCCGTGGCTTCCAGTCTTTTGGGTTCTCCACCAATCCATTATCAACAGTTAATACTATGAAAACACTTACCGAATATATTAAACACGATGCCGATTTGCCATTGATTCGCAATGGCCTTGAGCTTGGGCGCTGGGACATCCCGCAAGTAATTGAAAAAGCATCAGGATATTGGCAACGCGAATTGATTAAAAGCAAATGGTACAAGGCGAATCAAAAGGATATCGCACTTATGATTGAAACGGTTGAAACGAATAAACGTGAAGCCGTGCAGTTTCTCAACGGAGGCCAAGACAATGGATAATCTCACTGAACGCGAACGGGTCCTTCTTTGGATGCTCAAAGGAAAGGCGAAGTAATGCCACTATATAAAATGTCCGAACTCGCGCCTTTAGCCATGGCAGAAATAAACGCAATTATCCGCTTGGCAACGGAGAAGGAGAAACTGGCGGCACAATGCGCGGATCGTGGAACGATCACCGTAAATAGCGTTAAACGCGCGAGGCAAGGCAGGCAGTTAGAGCTACAATTACAACAATCAATCAGGAGAAACTAGAACTATGAAAATCAAAGAACAATTAAAACGCTATGCATCGAAAAAAATTCAGCTTGGTAGACTCAAAGACGAGGACTTACTCGATGCGTGCGACCTAAACGACCTTGGCCTCACAACTTTATCCAAGGGCCGAATCATAACCTTAACCCCAAAAGGGGTTGAGGAATTAAAGAGACTGGAAAGGGGGGAAGGATAATGAGTTACCCGTACGAAAACACAACTCAAGGCTCAATTGAAACTCTTTCACGCATAGAGGAAAGATTGAAGAAAGAGAAGCAAACATTGACTGAAATGCAGGAAAGACTTTTCGAATTGATGGAAAAGATTGTAGCGAAAAAAGCCTTAATCAATGACCTGGAGCATCATATTGAATGGAGATTCGAATTGAACTAGAACTATGAAAAACGAAACAATCACCAAACAACGCGCTGAAGAGTTGCTAATGCTTTGCAATCAATCCGCATTCGGCCCGAATTCGCGTTGTGATAATATCAAACCGGAAACGGAAGCAGAAAGGGCGAGAGTTAAAGAGATATGGAACAAAGACCCAAGCGGGTATTCCTCCTATTATTCTACGCTTTGCGAGATCAAGAACGGGAGGGTGGAAGGATGAGTGAGGACAAAGAGAAACGCGCGACGTTCACGCCTGGACCGTGGCATTGCGGTCAAGGCAACGGAGAAGGGAGTATTTTCGCAAACAACGGCAAAAGGATGACTTGCGAAAAAGGAGCAACGGCACTGCATCCGATTTGCCTAATGCAAAATAGCTTCGAACAAAACGAAGATGTTGCAAACGCTCGCCTAATCGCGGCAGCCCCTGAGTTGCACGCCCAGGCGAAGATCCTTGAGCGATTGCTTACAGAGCTTGCAATGCAAGGAGAAACGGGGACGGACGAAGCACTCGAAGAGGTCCGCTCTGTCCTCGCAAAGGTAGACGGGGGTGAAGGATGAGCCTAAAAAGCAAGGGAAAAATCAAAGATTATGATGGCAACGTTTGGCACGTAATTCATAGAAACCCTTACTACATTGATGGCATTCGAATGCATGGCTTGTATCGTGTTTACTTCAAAAAGAAAATTGATGACTTGCTATCCAAAGTATGCATTCTCGGAGAATGGGAATATCAAGACGTAATTGCAGGAAAGGGTAGAATACAAGTGAGGGGGGAAGGATGAGCGTATACGAGAAACTGCAAAACCTTTACCTTGACTGGTTGAATAACTTTTTAACCCGCGAACGGTTTGCCTCCTGGTATGACATAACCGAGGAACAAGGGAACCGAATCATCGAGCTTGGCCGCAAGGTCCACAATCGAAGGGTACGCATCTACAAGGAGAAACGCGCCTAACACTTTTGTTCAGTCCTATGCCCTCGCGGGGCGGGATACCTCGCGGGGGCTTTTTATAGGGCTTGAACGGAAGGAGAAACGGCCCAAACCGCACCCTCCTGAGTGAGGCCGGATCTTTTACCTGGTCACGCTTAATCCCTTAACGCCCCTTAAAAGCCTTTTGCTACCCTTGCACGGGTATTGACCCTCTTTTTTCCCGAAACGCACGATTAGACCCCTTCTTGCGTCTCCTATCGTATCTTTTGGTCGCGTTCTGAAGTCTACCAAGACGGTTGCGAAGGAGAAACGGGTGATTCTTCATTCAATCTGCTTGGAATGTGGGTCGAGAATCGCCCTACGCTTTTGTCGAACTCCGCTAAGACGTATCCAGTTTCCCCGTTTCGATTCTTCGCAAGGTGAATTCGGATGATGTCCTTTGAAGGAGAAACTTCTTTTTCTTTGGATAGGAGCATGACCACATCAGCGTCTTGTTCTATGGACCCGGACTCTCGGAGATCCGACAAAGCGGGTTTGCGGTTTTGTGCTTCCAGGTTGCGGTTGAGTTGGCTTAACGCGACCACGGGCAAGTCAAGCTCCAGTGCTTGGGCTTTCATGCTACGAGAAATCGCGCTGACTTCTTCATGGCGGGAGGAGAAACCGGGAGAGGTGAGGAGTTGAAGGTAGTCTATCACTGCCAAACCTAGTTCTCCTTCCAAGCGCTGCTGAGCGAGAAATGCGCAGAATGCCTCAAGGGTTGCCTGGTTATCGTCTTTGAATGTAATCGGCCAACCTCGTAACGCTTTGACGGTTTGCTCAATCTTTTGCCTGTCGCTGTGGGAGAGACTGCCCTGTGCGGTTGGACGGGAAACTCCGCTTACGGAAGTGAGTAACCTGCCAGCGCATTCCGGTGCTGTCATTTCGAGACTGGCGTAAGAGGAACGGATTCCCTTTTGTGCTGCTTGGATTGCCAGGTGGATCGCAAGTGCTGATTTCCCGATACCTGGTCTTGCGGCAATCACGTACAAGCTTCCGTTTTTCAAACCTCCTTGAAGGTGGGCATCCAGTTTCGAGAACCCCGTGGGGATTGCGGAGACTCCGCCTGCATCGATATTGTAAAAATCCGCTTGTGCTTGGGTGGCGGCATCTTTGAGAGAAACCTGCCCTTTGCGTTTACTCAGTGCCTTGGCTACGGAGTGCGTGAAGGAGGAAGCAACCTCTTCTGCGGTTCCACCCTCTTTGATCGTGTCTTGTGCCTTGAGTATCGCTAACTCAATTGCACGATGGTTGCGGTGTTCGATTAGGTAATCAACGTAACGCTCGATTTGTCCACCTCCGTACTGCTCCGAAATAAAAGTAATGCTATCCGCCAAGGATGGTTCCGCAATGAGTATGTCTATCTCGTTACATTTGGGTGCGAGCTTACCGATTGCTTCGAATATGCGTTGCCTTTCGGGGGATGAGAAATCTTGGGGGGTTAGATGCTCTAATGCGGTAGCCGATCCTCGGCCCGACTCATCACGCATGGATGCGGCAAGGACCGCAATTTCCGCCAGGTCGTAATCCATGCTAAAATTCGTTCTCCTGTTTGGTCTGCAAAATCTGCGGGTAGTTTTGTACGAGGTAACCGTTCACCGCCAATGCGAATGCCTTGTTCCAATTTACGTAACGATAATCTTTTGCTTCCGCTTGGGCTTTGAAAAACCTAACTGCTTTTTCGTGGTCCACTCCTGCCTCTTCGCAAATCGCTTTTGGTGGATCGAAATCTTCGGGCAGTGGGGTCTTGTTTTTCTTGCGAGGTTTCGGTTTTTGCTTTGCCGCAATTTGCGGCGAATCCGTACTTTCTTGGCTATGTATATTATATTCATTCTGTAAAGAATGACGCGACGCGCGCGAGGGATGCCGCAAATATGCCGTAATTAGCGGCGATATTGCGGCACTTGGTGTCATGCCGTGGAGTTCACAATACTCATCCAAAATGGCAAGCGGGACGGGTGCAAAACGGATCCTTTTTTCGTTGCTTTTACACATGATTTAGATCCCCAATATGGTTGCGACAAATCCCCATGCCATCCATATAAATACAATAATGGACAACAGGAACAAGCAGTGAAATATAGCTTTCTGTAGTATGTTTTTCATTGTTTTTTTAATTCTTTCTTTAAGTAATCTGTTCGTCTTCTGAGCTTCCGCAGGGCGGTATCCTGGATCTGCCGGACCCGTTCTTTGGAGCAGCCAATACACTCGGCAATCTCATCGAGTGTGTAGGTGTAACCAGGTAACGCAAAGGCCATCATGGCCCGTAAGTTCTCGTCCATCTCTCGGCTCTTCTTGAGCCTCACCAAACCCTTGAGCGGGTCTTGATGCCCCAATACCCAATTCCGTGCCGTGGCAGCCTCCACTCCGTACTTATCCGCCAAACGGAGGGAGGCTTGCCTTACAGACTCGTCAGTTTGTTGTTTGAATTCGGAAAGATCAGGCTCATGCATTGGCCTTGTTGATCTTCGGGATCTTGGTAATCCGTCCAACCCTGCACGTGTTTGTCTTTTGTCCGGTCAACCAAGCATTGTAACTGAGAATTCCACCACGGATGATGTAGTGTGGACTAATCTTCTCGTTAGCCGACATCATGCGCAGGAGGTGGTTGCGGTATGGAAGAATAGGACTACCCTTGGACAAGTCCAGTCCACTGCAAAGCGAGTCGAAAAACTTGTCTGCATTGGAATCCGCACTCTCGTCATCGAAGTCGAACAAGTGTGTCTCCGATCTTCTCAGCATGTAGTGAAGCGTGGAGGACGGTCCTTTCTTTAAGCGGAAGTTCTTATACCACGCCTGACACTTCTTAACGGTCAGTCCCAAGTGCGGATACTTTTTAGCCCACTCGTTGATCTCATGGTTGGGGATTGAAGCCCTTGTGCCTCCACCGAAACCTTGGAACGGTAACTCACCTACTTCGTCAATCCTTGCAAGCATCGTAATTGCTGAATTCAAAACGGAGACGTTTGCGTGTCCTTCAATGGACAAAACATCTGCGGGATTTCTGCGCTTACCTTGGTTTAGAGTCTTGAACGCGCCATCATCCTGCAACTCGATCCATACAGACTGGAAACTTTTACCTGCTTGTATGCACGCAGTCAGACGATGTTGCCCGTCGATTAGCTTATTGCCACCGAAGATAATGGGTTCGCCATTCATTACCCATTGATTGCTTTGCATGAACTCCTTGTATCGATTCACGGAGAATGGAGATATGTTTCGGTTCTTGTGCTGTCCGGCAAGTAACTCCTTGGCCATGATTGGGTCGATTGTTCTGATTGTAATGTACACGCCAAGTTGGGGATCGTAGAAGTACGTGCTTGGTGCGATTTGTGTGTTGTGTATTGCTGTATTCATATGTGCTTATGTGTTGTTATTGTTGTGTGATAATGCCCAATCAGGACCGCATCTGCTGTTGCCAGTGTTACAGTTTTGCCGAGCTTCGGATAAAGCCTGAGTGCATGGTCCTTGAGGATGCGCTTCTTCTTGGCGCCACCCTGCCCTGCCACATTGGCCAAGCCTTTTTGCCACGCTTGGGGTCTTACCATGTGGCAGGGCAATTGTAGTCCACGGGCTACGCCTTCATAGAAACCACATGATTTGCCAAGCTTGAACCCAGTGGACGATGGTATGTTCTTTCCCGCAAAGGGCGGCACGTCTTCCAAGACTATCTCCAACGAGTAGTCTGGGTTCTCCTGCAAGTCCAAGATGTCTGCAACAAAGTCTGAAAAGGTCGTAAACTTCCATGCCCACACTGCTTTGCCATCCACAAATTGACAGAAGCCACCGGATGCACCGGGATCAATAGCTACGATGCACTCACTCATCTTGGCAATCCTCCGTGAACGTTATGTTTACGTCGGGATCACTGTGATGATTCAAGTCCTCACCCTCCACTACCGCCAGGAGTTGCTCGATCAATGCTCCTTGGACAACGATGGCCGCCTGCCAATCGCGATTATCCGCATGTTCCTTTGCAAATACAATACCCTGTTTAATCCGCCTTATTTGTTCTAGTCGATTAGCCATTTTTCTTGTGTCGTTTGATGGTTATCCTTCATGAATTTATTCAACTCCGCCACACTCCAGGCTTGGTCGATTCCGCCTTGTCCTCGGCCGCCCTTGATTTTGTAACAAGTCAATGCAACGTCCTCCGATTGATGCAGTTGTATGAGCGAGTTGATTGAGCGATAACCCGTCAGGGCCAACGCTTTCTTGGTGTTCATAAGTTTGATTACTTTACCGCTCATGCCACTTTCCTCGGTGTGTTTATTGCCTTCGAAAATTCAGCAAGGGAGATAGTACGCTTCTTGCCGTAGTATTCACTCTTCAGCTTGTGTTCTGCAATGAGTCCGTAGACGCGACTCCTTGGCACCTTGAATTTAGCCGCCAAGTCCGTGATCGAGTATCGATTCTTCGCAACCTCGAAGCGTTCGGTAGTGCCAATCGTTTGGATGTGGTCACCATAACCTGGCCATACGCCTGACTTCATGCACTCCTTCCATATCCTGCAAGCCTCACCCATGCGTGGCTTCTGCTTCTCCAGTTGGGATGCATCTATGGTGTACGCACTTGTAAGAAAGGGTGGTGACTTCTCAACGACTAGGAAGATGAATTGCTTGGGATCGTACCCCATAGCTCGCAACCCTTCCATATACCAACAGGCTTGGAAATCATACCCGTATTTACGAACCGAAGATGCGAATCCTCGCGGATCTCCCTCTTGGGTAGTTTTCAAATCAATCACCACACCCGCGCCTTCGTTGAACAAGTCAGGACGGACCTTGCAGTCTGCTCCTTGATATCCAAAGTATCCGGTTCCCTCGATGATCGTATCGGACTTGCCCAAGTACGTCTTTAACAAGGGATGTTCCCGTGCGGAATCCGCCATACTCATGCAAAGATCATAGTCGCTTTGAGTTAACCATCTCTTGTCGGGAGCATGGTTTTGCATTTCCTCAAAGGCCGCCTTGTACGCATTGGTTCGTGAACTGTTACCGTCAATCGTGTCGGGCTTGACCGCATACTCGTCTTCGAGTTTGAACGGTTCAAGCGTTGCCGTGTGACCGCATCCACCGATCACAAAATGTTTCGCGTCACTAGGTGTCGGAAACTTCATTTCGTGCCACACCCGCGCCGGGCAGGAGTCGAGCAATTTTCTTGCCCGACTCGAACCCAACGCAGACTCCGCATGATACGCAGAGTTTGATATGTCAGTTTTTAACATCTCAGAAAGGTGCAGGTTCGTCACCACCACTGGGTTCTGCGCTTGGTGCTTCTTCCGCAAAGGGATCGTCACCAGTAAACAACGCATTGAGGTTCACCTTCATGGCTTTAACCGCAGCATTGATCTCGTCGCTCCGTTTCTTGTGGGGCTTAGGTGTCATGACATAAGAAGTCTCAAGCCCTTCACCACTACGGATGATCGAGATGTCAAACTTGCGCAGATCACCCCAGTCCTCGTCAGCATCGAGCTTGATCAACTCATCCTTCAGCCCTGCTTGGGTCAACTCAAGGATTTGGATGCGTTCCTCGGCATAGTTCCATACGATCATCGCAAAGAACTCCTTGGGCTTATCCTCGAATGTCTGCGGGACAGACTCTCCGGTTGTATAGCGCACTGGCCGACGTTGTCCCTCTTCGTTTGTTGTCCATCCAACCATACCTACAATGAAGCCTGGTGGTGTGTCCTCGATGTCTCCAACGATTCTGAACTTGTTTTCGCCTTGGAGCAGTTTAGCGTAGTTGCCTCCGCCTCCTCCACCACTCGACGCTCTTTTGATTTTACTTAGTTTTCCCATAGTTAATGTATGTTAATGTATTTTATTGTTGTATTAGTTATTTTGGTGTGAAATAGAAGGGTCATGCCAAGAGACACATCCAAATCAAAACCCTTGTCGCTCCGCCTTTCACCTGATGTGCGGGAGCGTGTCAAAAAACTCGGAGATGACACCGGGCTTATCCAAGCCCAGTTATACGATCTGATTCTTCGTGCTGGTTGCAAAGCGATCCAAGACGAGAACGACGAGATTTCACTTCCCCTGAAGTTTCGGGTAGTAAAGAGTTAAGCTCATCAATCAAATCGCTAATCGCGATTTCAGTCGGCGCTTCGGAAAGTAGAAGCACTGAGTCGCTTCCGTTGTGTTCAATTTTAAGCCCATTGAGATCTATTGTTGTCTTCATATGTGTAGTGTATTGGAGGTATTTGTAGTAGGTACAGCTGTATCTTTGATTAGTGGGCAATGGTTGGGGTAGGTTTAGTGCTAGAAGCTTCGGTTCACGCTTGGTAAGCCTGAGTATATCTTGCTCGTCATCTCAATTGAGGAATGTCCGAGTGCTTTGCTAGATATAAATATGTCGTTGTCCTTCATGATCCGGTGGCCGCAATACTTACGGAGCCTGTGGACAGGACGGTGGTCGTTGATTCCACACTGCAATTTCAAGAACTTCGGGAAGTCGCGAGTGATACGGTCCTCTTGCACCGGAACAATTAAAGCATTGTCCGTTGTTTTATTACTGAGAATCTCATCCCACCAAGCAGGATCGCATGGCCTGTCCTGGTAGCCTCGGCCATTTACTTCCGAGTCGTTAACACCCTTGGGATTCCATATACGAATCAATTTGTTTCCGTCAGACTCCCAAAGATCTTCGTACTTTGCTCTCTGTATCTCAGAGCTACGCAATCCAAGTCCGTACGCTAGTGCGTACGCCAAGTACAATTCGGGGTCCAATACCTTGAGGAACCCGCACTTCTCTTCAATCTTCTGCCGTTCACGCTCGTCGGGCATAAAAGGTTTCACTCGAATGGAGTCCAATTGCAATGCGATCCAGTTGGCGAAGAACGAGGTGTCTATGCCGCATCTGTCCTTATAATAGCGAACCCATCCCTTCGAGAAGATTGACCGTGCCATGCGAACGTCAGCAGGTTTGCGCTCAAACTGAGCGTAGTGTTCGCAGATCGGTTGACCGTCTACCTTCTTGGCGAAGTAACGAATGTCGTGCTTTTCGGGATCGATGCCGTACTTGGCCAAGATCCTTACCATGCACACAACATTTTTGCGCTTGGTATTGTCGTTCGCTTGCTTGCCAGTCGCAAGACGATTGAACTCGTAGGTTTTTAATAATACAGAAATCAACGGAGTTTTTTTCTCAATCCGCTGATTGATTATTTCGAGTAGGGCTGGTTGAACTTTTTCGATAGCCTCATTGGGGCAAGAGGTCTCCAGAGATTTACGAATCCGCTCCTTATCAAGTTTGAATTCCATGACTTGGGTGACTCCTTTTTTGCCGTGCCGTTCCTTTAATTCGACGCGTATGGGGTTGGTATTGTTTAATTGCAATTCACTTGCATTAGGGTCAACCTTACCACCGTTTAGTGCAGAACGAAGTATAATATCGTTCTTTTTTTGTAATGCTCTTTTTTTGCTCATAGTTATGGGGATTAGCGCACGACTCTTGTAGTGAAATAAGTCACAGGATTAAGAGTCTTCTGCTCTACCAACTGAGCTACGCCGGCCCATGATAGCTGTGCCAAGCAAATTCATAGACATTTCCTTAAAGAATTCAAGGTTATTCTGTTCGGCGTTGCTCATACTTGA
>Ga0208667_1000229_pt1 | contig 26194 bp, 30 predicted proteins | sample 11BtaG_FD_184085 | JGI IMG/M metagenome (GOLD analysis project Ga0208667, IMG submission 184085) | Marine viral communities from the Subarctic Pacific Ocean - 11B_ETSP_OMZ_AT15265_CsCl metaG (SPAdes) (version 2) | ecosystem: Environmental > Aquatic > Marine > Oceanic | place: Pacific Ocean... | reverse complement strand
GTAGTTGTCGCAGGCGACGACATAGTTGTTGTGAATGTGTCGCGTTTAGCTAACTCCTCATAAATCTCTGTCCATTTATGATTGGGATAGTGATGAAGAAAACATAAGATAGCATTCTTGATGAAGTAATCATCATCTAATGATTTAGATTGCATGGTTAAATGATGTCGTCGGGTTTGATGTACTGTGCCTTGAGAGCCTCTGTACGCTCTCTTAGCTTCTTTAGTTGTCTTTGTACCCACAGCGTTTGAAAGCCTGCTGTAGGGGCTTGTGGGCTACGCTGAGAGGGTGTGAAGTTGTCGTCATGTGCCATAAGTCAACCTCTTGTCATTTTGTTTTGATCAATCATGTCTACTATCTCTTGGAGTTCATCCAAGAACTCCTTGGGATAGGTTTCATCCATACTGAGAGACGCCCAAAACCACTCATAACACTCAGTGTAAGGATCATCACCAGGCAATAGAGCGTAACCTTCATAATCACCGGCCATTAAATCACTCCACATGTAGAAGTTACATTTGAATGAGTTAAACCAGGCAGGTATTAGATGTCTAAAAATGTAGTTAGTCCAGGTCATGTGTTGTCCTTCTGTTGTTGTGGTTGGGCTTGTCATGAGTCGCTCTTAATAGAAAGCGGGTAGAGTTGATTGATTGCGTCACGAATTAGCAACGCATCCTCTTTGCTAACAGACAGTTCTATTTTGCCTTTTAAAACGTTCTCATCAAAATAGGTAATTCTTAGGCCTGTTTGAGGATCGGGATAATCTGTGGTCTGAATGTCTTCAACTGTGAACCACCAGTCCGGCTCAGACTGGCAGCGCTTGATTGTTGTAATGGGCATCAGTTTTTCTCCAGTTGGTTGACTGCTTCGATGAGCTGTTCTCTATCGGCACCTTCATCGATCAGGCGCTTAAGTTTTTGCTTGGGGGCTTCAGCAAAATACCATTTGCGACCGTTAATCTTTCCCCAGACAGCGCCATGGACATCGCCGCAAACGTCCCCCAGCACGGAACTAACACGCCATTCCGGTGGGTGAGTCAGATATTGAACATACTGAAATTCAACGAGGTTAAGCGCTTGATCCAGTGTGATTTGTCTGGTCATCAGTTGTTCTCCTCAGTCAATAAATGTTCAGTCATGAGTTTAAAACTGCGTCCTTGATGAATGTGCTTATGAATGTGAAATTTCCCAAATGTATTAATAATACTGAGGGATTACGATTGCAAAGTAATAATAATTAAATAGTGCAATGTAATTATAATTAAACAGTGCAAAGTAATAATAATTAAATAAAACAATAAAAAATTGTAGACTACAATAGTAATCTACAATAAAGAATGTTAATAATTAAACAGTATTGTTTAATAAATAATGTTAGAAGTTACGATTGAAGAAATAGTATTCACTATCATGATAGATTGCAAAGTAATCTTTTTGCATTGTTTGATGCCATACCAATTCCCAATCGATTGCAGTCTGTAAGAATATTGGCATCGATGCAATCTCATCAGCGAAAACATCACTTAGAAAGTCTTCACAGAATGTTGCTTTGTCACGATAACAACCCATGTATGCATCATCTAACTTTTCCTCAGTATCTATACCATACCCTTCAAGTTCTTGAATGATGATATCAATCAATGCAACGTTGTCAATGTTAAACAACTCGCTTATGCGTTGTTGCATGTCAGTCAAAGTAGTGGCAGTCATAATGTTGTGAATGTGTTGTTTAATTAAAGACAATAAATCAGCCGACAACAGTAGTAAGATTGCCCTTGCAATATGCATTGACAAACTTACCAAAGGATGTAATCTCTCCAAAGAATACTTCTACAATTGCTTCTTCGCTAACATTATCATAGAGATAAGTCTTAGAGTTGTTCTTGAATTGTACCATCACTTGATTAGTAGATGGGTTCAAAAGAATGTTACGTACAGTTGAAGACTCGATGGTGTTAGGCTTGAAGAACATGATGATTAGGTGAATTAATGTGTGAGTTGAAAAGGGTTAAACTTAGACAGCAAAGTAAACTTTGTTTGTATCAAACACTAGTGAACTTGTAACGTTGCTGCTGTTTACACAGTTACGGTTGAACCAGAATCCAAGAGATATAGACTTATTGAATTCAAGGTTAAGCAATGCACGACGTGATACATTGTAATACGTGTAGAACTTACCATCCTTAAGTTGTACATCACACGTACCACGAAGTACGTTGGTGCGGATGTAGCTGATGAATGAAGATGATTGATAGGTAAGCATTGTGTATGTGAAATAAAGGGTGAATGATGTAGTGATGAACACTACAGAGAGGATAGTTATCCTCAGTGTAATGATCAACCGTATGTTGACATAAAGTCAGACAACGTAAAGTTGTCATCAGTATCTGTTCTAGATACTAACTCAGCGTGAGACAAAGTGGAGATGTCTGCACGGTAGTCAGCTGGTGACATGTCAACGTCAGGATCGAAGTCATCATGACATAAGAACTCGTACTCAGCAGACAATGCATCGACAAGTTGTTGATGTGAATAGTCAGTTGGAAGTGTTTGCATGAATTAATGATAGCAGATGAAGGAAGGAAAGTCAAGCGGTAGTGGACAGAGTTGCGAGTGTCACGAGCGACGACTCACTCAGTCATTGTCTGAGATGTTCCAATCAGTAGACTCACAACGCTCAACCAAACCATCACGAATGGCTTGACGGTAGTAATACTCACGTTGCAATTGCTCTTGGTATTTGCGTGTAGCTAAGGCAATGAGCTGTTCTTTGTTCATACTGTTAGTATGGCACGGATTGGCTGGAAAGTCAAGCGACGGTGGACAGAGTCGCGAGTGTCACACGAGTGACGACTCACGTTATCTAAGTGGCTGGTAGTATGTATGTTCTACTGACTCACTGATTTCATGATGCTGTACACCGTTAATCTTTGCTGGTTTGTTACGCTTACCCTTTGGTACTTTGTTACACCATAACAGTGTCTTCATAGGTTTGTCGTTGAGCGTGAATGTGACGTTGGATAGTTTCATTATTGAATGAATAGTGATGAACAAGGGTAACGATCAGAGTAAGCATCAAGCGCTAAGTCTGCTTCATCCAGTGTAGAATAACAGTCAAGCAATTGTGTTACATCGTCATCATTTGGATCTGTTGCTTTAGCAATAATTCTGATTAATTCATACATAACTTAAACCCCCATTAGTTCAGACTTAGCGTCATCTCTAAGTAACTCTAACTCATCGACAACATCATCGACATAATGCTCTGCAATGTCACGCCAGTCAATCTCACTGATAGCAGCGTTTAACATGTCATTCATGAACCCATGTTGTAAGGCTGGCGAGAATGAATACTCAACAACCTCTTCAACATATTCTTTGATGTAGTTCTCAATGATATCTAAGACATCACAGTTGTCTTCACAATTGTCAAACATGTCCATCATGTCAGTGAAGTCAAAATCATTGAACCACATGTTACATAACCATGTTTCATAGTTAGTCCAACCGTTATACTTAAGTGTGTTCATTAGGGTTGCTCCCTTGATTTGTATGAATACAATATAGCATAGCTTCTTGGTATAGTCAACCCCTTATTGCATCAATCTCAGTTAACTCATCGTTTGCTACGATCCCATCACATATACTTATGGCGACGAAGTCGTCACCTATACTCGGATTCTCAATAAAATCCATTTATTAAGAATCCTGATAACGTTTCATGTGTTCAGTAAGATCTTGACAAAGTTCTTCAGTCATTCGATGTTCAGTTGTTACACGATTAACGCACGTTAATGACGCTAACACGTAACGAGTTAGTGTTACTTAGCAATCCGCAGACAGATGTTTTGAGAATCATTATCATTATCGTTAATTGATACTGATACGAATTCGTATCGTAACACATAGATCGTGTAATCCCTCCGCTATCTAACACTAACCCGTTCGCGCTTCGCGCTCACTCCCCCCCCCCCCCCCCACAATATTCACCCAGTAAAAATATTATTTACACTGTGCAATATTATATCTAGCGCGGCGGAGTGAGCGTAGCGAACGGAGCTAAGTAATATTAATACTTATCAATCATTATTTATTAATAATAACTCGTACTTGCTACGAATTCTAATTATTATTACCCCCTAATGGGGGATTAATTCTTAATTATAATTAAAAACTAGTGCTCAGACATTTTTGTCATTTTTTTACGACCACATTGCTTGGTAAACAGTAGGAAATTGTTCAATAAGTAACTGTTTAACCCCGTTAGCGATAGTTTGGTGTTCAAGTTGGGTCCCGTTAGCGCATCTCAGGTCAGTATAATGTAACCAAGACCGTAAAGTACCATTCATATAGAGTTTAGTAGGTGTAGAGAGTGGAAGGACATCACGAGCACATTCTTTAGCGACACCAGCGGCTAACATTTCGTTATAAAGGGTAAGGGATTGATCAAATAGGTCTTGAGTACGTATTTGAAACTCTTGTTGAGTATATTCATTAAGATCATCAATACTATTTTGTCTATTTGAAGTATCTTGACGTCTAAAGTTAGGGAGTGATGGAGTATTAACGACTTGAGCGTAACGTTGAGAGAATTCTTGAAAACTAAAAGACCTATGTCTTAAGATTTGACTAGCAACACTTCGGGTTGTGTCTATTTGTACACACATATTAACCATTTCAAAGGGAGACCAATGATTATGTTTAATAAGGTACTTAATTAATTTAATACAATCAGGATTATCTTGGTTAGCGGGGTTAGATACTCTAGCCATATAAGCTATTAATTGTTCAGCATCAGGTGTTACATGAACAAGTTCTACATTATGCATACAGTAGTATAAGTTGTGGTGGGATTAATGTTTTGTGTTGGGATGTTTAATAAGTTCTCACGGGATTCATCATAAGTTAAAGTTTATGTTTTAAATTAACATTTAAATATAATATGTTAAGGAGGTGTTTTTAAAGAATGAAGAAGAGGGAGATGTTTGTCTTTTGGTCTTTGGATCCTCCTCACGCTTCATTAAGAAAAAGGAGGAATGAGAGCTTGTCTCGAATTCCTCCCAATCGGGGAGTCGGGTCCACCCTTCCCTTCCCCCCTATACATCCGCCCATAAAAAAATTAGATATTTAAACCCAGGTAGGGACTGAGTTTTTAGAGTTACCTTTAGCTTGTTGTCTTTGTTGTAAATTCATACCCAATACAAGATGATTAGCAGAGGCTTGAGGATCATCAAAGAACTCTTCAAGCATTGAATTCCATTCATTACGTTTACGATCTTTAATAGCTTCTAGGGCAGAGATACCCATAGCATCTGTAAAGTATTGAACACCTTGAGCAAGACAATCAATTCTATCGTCGTGACGGATTGCACCTTTTTCACGACACATACGACTCATTTGATAGAATAACATATAAAGGAGTCGTTCTTCTGGTGGGCTATCGGGGTTGGACTTAAAGTCCCACTCAATAACATTACGATCAACGATAAGACGATGCTGATTGAGAATAGGCTCCAAACTATCAATGATTCGGTCTTCTTTTCTAACATTAGCACGTACCTCTTCAATATCTATACCTTGTTTAGTTTGTACCATATGTTTTTTAAACAATTCAGATACAATACCATCACCAAAGTTAGTTTCAATAAGTAATTTAGTTACACCATATTTTTTACAACCTTTTAAAATATCAAGTAATGTTCTATCGGAGTACCCATCTTTGTAAGCACGCATGTCGTGCACGTACAAGAAACCATTACGTTGTGAGATATAAGCTGCTGCCGTTTCATCCGAACCACGACCCGACGGATCAACTGAGCAGATTGTTTCTTGGTAAGAATCCCATGTTCCTTGTAACTGCATTGGAGAGTAGAAATAGTCTCCAGGGAGTCCAACAGTGGGGAGGTCTTTGATAACGTTTTGGGGATCGGAGCACCAAACGATTGATTCGGGAGCAGTAGTGGGGTTAACGCTAGTGACGATAAGGTCAGAGCATTTAAGAGGAAACTTTTCAGCATCGGATAAACTCGTATCTAACATGAACTGCAACATAAAGTTGCTACGACCCATTGACGCTTCACGTTCAATCAGGTCTTCATTATCAAACCTATCATCTGTTACTTGCCAAGGTTCAGCACCACCATCTATATCTTCAACCAGTTGAGGCGCTAACAGGCCTTCGTATTGTGTTACCTTCCTAGGATACCTAGCAGGCCAAACAAAGGGCTTGTAGGCTCTCTCAGCTAGCTTACGATAGACGGTGAAGGTTGTCTGTGGTGTACCAAGGAACATAATACGACTATCATTCTTGGGAGTAAGGATAGATTCAGCTTCAGTACATAATTGTAATAGTTTTTCCCTCATAAATTCTGTCATTGAGTTACCAGGAACTTCAATGTCATCAAGGATCATCAGGTCAGCACGACTACCGGTAAGCTGACCAGTAATACCCACTGATTTAACAGAAGGGGCTTGGTGAGGGGAACAAGCCACATCAAATGAGATACGACTCCAACGGGAGTCATCAGATTTAGGGCGCAAATGAGCCAACCAGGGTGTTTCAATGATTAATTTTTGTAGGAAGATTGACATGTTATCTGCTCGTTCTTTAGAAGCAGATATGATCATTATTTTCTTTTCGGAGTTATTAAATAAAGTCCAAAGAACAAAAGCACCAGTAATCCAGCTCTTACCAACTCCCCTAAATGCTTGGATTTGTAAACGCTTTGGACCATGTTGAAGGTAATCAGCAATTGCATATTGAGCACGTGTAGGGTTTGGTAAGTCTAGTTCACTCCATAATGCTTGTAGGAATAGTTTGAAATCGTCTCTAAGGAGGTCTAAAGTGTTCATAGGTAGAATCTAGCGTGTAGGGGGTAGGAAGGGCTTGTAGAGGCTTCTAGACTTGTCCTGTAAGCTTTTTCCAGCCCCATTCAAGTTCATTAAGAGGATCAGTTACAAACTTTTCTATTGTGTCTGAGTCCATAATTGGTTTAGGTAATTCTCTTTCAACAGCAAGCTGCTTAGATTTTGCAGCACTTTCTACTGCTGCTTTATTAATTTCAGCAGTTCTTTCTTTGTCTTGTACTTGTTTAATAGTACCAACAAAACCTTCTCCAGTAGAACCTTCTAAAATAGCATCAGTTAGTTGATAACCAGCAACAGCGCCTCCAACTGGGCCTGCAAATCTAGCAACTCCTCCAAGCATTGACAATGCTCCAGGTATTTTAGAAGCAACCTTAGAGACAACAGGTGTAGCCTTTTTAACACCTTGTTCTACTAAAGCTCCAGCACCAGCACCTATAGCAGTTTGTTCAGCAGCTTGTCTATAGTCACCTTGCAACGCAGATTTAATAGCTTCAGGCTCTATCATTGAAGCAGCACCAACAATGGATCCTAACACATTCTTACGGACAGCTTCTACTCCACTAGCAACAGCAGCACTTATGGGATCAACACCAAACATCTGTGCCCCTTTTAAAGGAGGTAAACCCATTTTAGATAAACCTATATTTACCTGTTCTCGTGCTAAAGCAGCTCCACCACTAGCCATAAACTGTTCGACACCTGGTTGTGGATTAAACTTAATTGATCCGGCTTGAGCAAACAGTTTAGGAAGTGGGCCTTTTCCGGTAGCTTGTTTAATTAATTGTATTGTTTCAGGTCGTGTTGTAGGATCTACAATTTCACCAAAACCTGCTTGTGTAAATACACTACGTTGTTGTTGAACTTGTGGTGTTGCAGTAGTCTCTGCAAACCTTTCTTGCTGTTGTAAGATAGAAGGGAGCAGAGCTTTAACTTGTTCTTCAGCACTAGCTTGAACCAATTTTGGATCTAACCCAAGTTTATCAGCTAAATTTTGACCGGCTCGATGTAGATAAGGAAAATCTTCTGGACGTATAATACCAGTTTCTGCAAATACAGAACCTTTAGCACCTTGACGACCCTGATGCCAAAGCTCATCAAAAGCTCCAATAGCATTTAAATTGGCTTGGTTATCTCCAGGTGTTGCTCCTGTTAAATCAAAGATTCGTTTTTTAGTATCTTCCCAAATATCAATTGGTGTTCTAATCCCGAGGTCTCCGCCAGTTCGATCTGCAATGATATGATGAAGAGGGATTTTATCAACATATTGAAACTTTCTCATCAAACCTTCTTCAGTGTTTCGGAGCTTTCTAATTAACTCTTCAGGCTCCATGTAAGGTTTCTCTAAAACGTCTTGAAACACTGAAGGATCCCAAGCAAAAGCAGCACCAAACCTACGCCATTTTTTTAAATCATTAACGTCAGCACTACTAAGTTTTTGTTTAGCTTTTTGCGCCGCCATTAGACGGTCTAAATTTTCTACAATTGTATTTTGAACAAGTTGATACGCTCGTTTTGTCTCTCTATCCATTAATTAACATACTCCATAATTAGTTTTTCACGGAGTCTATTAACTCCAAATTTATTTCTCATCCACGAGATAACGGGTGTACTTCCTTTATCCTGATTACATCTGGTACAGGCGCATACAACATTTGTTGCGACATCTTCTCCGCCACGAGCGCGAGGATGAACATGATCGATAGATAATTGACTAAGGTCATAAGTTTTTCCGCAATAGATACAAGTATGGTCAAAGTGTTCCTTAATAGAGCGTCTCCACAGACGCTTAGCTTCTGGTGAGGTCATGGCTATTAAGTTAAATAAGTAATCGTTAGGGGTAGGAAGTAGGGGTGTCATGCGCGTCCTTTACGTGCTCTGTTTTTTGATGCTTTTTCGAGGAATGTCTTTCCATTTTTCTTGTGGGATACATCCTTGCCATCACCGTTACCGTAGGTGCCACGTTTACGGTTTTCTTTATTTAATGCAGATCGTTTAGAGATCTGTAATGCACTAGAATCATATTTCTTTTGATATGATTTATAGTTACCATTAGCGTATTTAGCACCGCTATAATTAGAGCTTCGTGCCATAAAGTCTCCGTTGTACAAGATCAGGGTCAACAGTTGGCATAATACTAGCTAGTTTATCTAGTGGGCTACCTTGAACAGCGACACCACTAATATCATTCTTTGATAGCCAATCACAAGCTGCTTTTAAATCTTGTGTGGAAGCCTCACCCGATTTAACACGGGTAAGGAATTCCTTTGTGACAAGATTATGCAACTCATTGAACTGGTCTTCAGTTGCTTTCTTTTTTGTCATGCTTCGTTAACATTGTTTGGTCCTTTTAGCTTTTTAGCTTTTTTAGGCTTCCATTGGTAAGGATTTACATTACCCTTTGCAGGTTTATTCATATCACCACCTGCTCTCTTTCGATTGTCATCAAACATTTGCTGAATGTAAGACTTTTGTCCATCTCTTGGCATGTTAAGAATTCCTCAATACAATTTGATCTAATTTGTTTTCAATGCGGACCATATGATCCTCCATACGTTGTACCATAACTGAAAGATCAGCTTTAGATACATATTCTTGTGCAACACTTAATTCAAAGGTATCAACACGTCTATCTAAAACTGATATTCTATTGTGTATACGATTTGTTAAAGCAGCTCCTGCTGCAATTACTCCAATAAGAGCTGATACCGCTGCTTCAATCATTTAAAGTTCACCAAATAATCCACGTTCAATAAAATCTACTGCTTGATCATCAACAGTATTATCTGTATCTTTTACAAGTTGACGCAATAAATCAATGATCATACGTTTTACTTGTGGTGAATTAATAAAGGTAAATAGGATAGGACGAATAAGTTTAATCATGATAAATAAATAATTGTTGATAAAGTAGATTAAATATTACTGTAGTAATCGATGCTTACATAACCATTGAGACCGTAAGATGCAGATGGATTTGTAACGTTAGAATAAATAAATGAAAATTGACTTACAGGTAAAGAGCTGCTAACGTGGTCAACTATTATTTGACCAGAATTTCTTGTAGATACACCACCAGCGTAATCGCCTGTTTGACCTTCTAAAGCAAGTGAAGTTGAGCCAGTACCTGAAAAATAATTATTACTTGAATCAGTTATTCTGAATAAAGTAAGAGTTCCGCTGTTTGAATATGCGTTACTACTTCCCCCTCCCACAAGTCCAATTGGAATAAATTTATCTTCAAGTGTTGAAGTTCCACTAATAGCTTGGTCGGTTTGATCGGTGAGGGAAAGATCAAATTTATGAGATACTTGGTTCTGTCCTGTAGTCCATAGACCATTACTATTACCAATGTTAATTCCTAAAAACCTAGTATTTGAATCTACTCTAGAAAGACGAAGAAAATTTATAACAATACGTTTTGCATTACTTGGTATTGAAAATGTATAATCATTAGCATTAGTAGTACCTGTAAAAGTAGCGGAACTATTTGAAATAAAACCATTACTAGTACCGGTTTCAAAAGTTTGACCAGGATCAAACACAATGTTACCAGTCATTGTTCCACCTGCTAAAGGTAGATAATCATCAAATAAGTTTGTTACTGAAGTATCTAATTTAGCAGTAGTAATAGCATCATCAGCTACTTTATCAGTAGTAACAGCACCATCAGCTACTTTATCAGTAGTAATAGCATCATTAGCTAATTTATCAGTAGTAACAGCACCATTTGCTAGTTTAACTTCAGTAATAGACCCATCTGCAATTAAATCTGCACCCGGTGCTAGTTTATCAGCAGTAACTGCACCATTAGCTATTTTAGCAGTAGTAACAGAACCATCAGCAGTACCACCAGATATAACATCTTGGATTTTATTTTCTTCTTCTTGTCCAATAAAAAGAGATTGTTCAAAATTTCTATTTAAATCTTGTGCTCTAATAGCTGAACCTGGAAAGAATGTTGAAGATGTAGCTGTTGTATCAGTCTCTCGAAAAATACGAATAGCTACACCATTTGGTGGTGCTACAGTAAAATCTACTTGTGTTGGCGTGTTATCATTAATTGTGAAAGCAGTCGTACCTATATTATCTAAGGTAACTTTTACGTCTTCTTTTTTTATGTAAGGAAATGAAAAAGTATAACTTGTTTGTGTTCCATTTCCTGTATAAGTATTTTCAGTTGTTGCCATGATTTTTTAGTACCGGATGTTAAGTGTTCTATCTACTCCAGGCATTAAACCTTGTTCAGCTCTTTGACCAGCTAGTTGTTTTTCCATGATGCGTTGTTCAATAGAAAGACGTACTGGTGATTCTAGATCATTAAAGGCCAATTCTTCTGCATTTTTCAATGCTTCATCTATCATAATAAAGATTTGATCGTATTTATCAATAGGTACCTGTTTAGAAGAAATACCTTGTCTTCGTGCTTCTTTTAGTTCATTAATAGTATTACGTGCATCAGCTGTACGCATAATATTTTTAATTTCATCTCTAAAATAACCTCTTTTACCCATAAGGCTATTAAGTTCAGCACGTTCAGTATTTAACAATTCAACGCCATTACGTTTCTTAAATGCACTAGATACATCATACTCAATATCATAAAGAAACTCTTCTTCTTTAGACATTGCAGGATGTACTTTAACTGGTGAATAAGAATTAAAGATACGTTGTAGCATTGTATATTTATTGGGTGCTTCACCTGTTACAGGACTGATTACAGTAGGTAGCCGGTTAGCAGGATCTAAGACACCAAGTAATTGGTTACGGTTTTTTAAGTTACTTACTATATCATTATTAAGATCCTTAAGTCCACCATCAATAATCTTACCAAATTCATTACGTAAGCCACCTAAAGGTCCAAGTGAATTTATTTGACCTGTTGCAAAAGTAGTTGCAGCAAATTGATTACCACTTAAAGTTTCTACAAGAGGACGTAAAGCAGACAAACCAGCTTGATCAGTTAAACCAGCTGCAAGTATAAAAGCTGCTTTTTGAAATAAATTCTCTGTTGCTGCTTCACCAAGCATATCAAAGTTATCAGCAATGTTAGCTACAGTAGCAACCCAATTACTTAATCCAGGGCCAAGTAATTCATCATATGTAAACCTAACTCCATCAGGTCCAATAATTGATCGACCTTTCCAATTACTATTTTTAGTACGTGATCTTTGTAGTTGTCTATCAACACTACCGTCTCCTGTCATACTAAACAAACCATCACCAAATAGCTTATCTTTAATAACAGAACCAATAGCTAAAGAAGTGACAAACGTACCAATTGCTTTTTTACCTAGTGTTTTATTTTTAAGGTCTACAATAGCATTTAGCCTAGCTGTTTCATCCATTTGAGTTAATTTATAACCACGATTAGTAAGGATCTTTTCTACTAATTCAGGTTGTTCCATAAATGTTTCAACTGACGTATAAGCTAGTTCATTTACATCACGTTGGAATGAACGTAAAGGTGCAGGAAGATAATCATCAGCTACTCTAACCATATTTGCCATAGTTCCAGGGAACATGATAAAAGGTCTTAGTCCAGGTATTTCTTGTAGAAGACCGTTTAGTTGAGTATTTAAACCAGTATCAAGGTTTAAAGCGATCTCTCCTGTATTATACTTAACTGCTTCATCTACAATAATACCGTTTTCATTAAACATACTATCATATTCTTTATTGGCAATCTTTTTAATATTATCAGGTGTTGCTTCTTTACCAAGACGTTCTAGTTCATCCATAGCACGGAAACGTGCAGTAGCATTGGCTAAGGTAGCACTGGTAAAACCATCAAATCCAGTAAATAGATTTGGTGTAATCCTAAATACAGGGTCAGCTGCCATTGCTTGTAAATTTTCATATTGATCTACAAGAAATTTAAAACCGTAATTACCTTTATCTGCTTCTACTCTAGCAATGTTTTTGTATTGTGCTAGTTTCTTTTCATTCTTAATTACTAAGTCTAATCTAGTTGCACCTGCCACACTGTTAGGGTTTTGGGATGCTTTCATGAACAACTTACCAGCATAAGGTAATGCTTTCATTTGTGTATCTAAGATAGCACTATAAGCCATCCAACCACGTTGTACGGATTTAAGATCCCCACGTAGCATAGAACCTGCAAAATAAGATACTGGTTCTGCAACCAAACCACTTAAGTTACCATATAAAGCTCTGCCTGCTGTACCAACAGAAGACAAAATAGAATTAAAGAAATTAGCTCTAACAGCTTGATCTAAGATATTAGGAGCATCAGGAGCATTATCAATAAGTGGACGCCAACGAGTAAAACTATTAAGAATATCTTCATTCATTTTAGTAATACTATTGATCTTACCATCACTAAGTTCATATAACTCAAGAAATGAATCAAGAACTTCTGGGTTATTTTCTTCTAAATACTGCCAGCTTTGGGTAAACCGATCACTTTCGTCTTGAATAATACGTAAAGCTTGTGGTGTCTGCTCTTGAATTTCTCTTGTTAGTTGTTCTGGTGTCTTACCAAATGCACGAACACGCTCACCTAAACGCATGATACCACGTTTCTTATCTAAGTAATACTTAGTGGTTCCTTGTAGTTGTTGTAGATATGCTAGGTTATCACGAATTTGTTCTTTAGCTTGATCAACAGCAGCTGATCCTCGGTTAAGTCTAATACCTTCAGATAGATCAGCAATTTGGCCGGAGATTGACGTAGCACTATAAGCTTGTGCTTTAGCAATATCCATGCCAGTGAATGCTTTAGCTTGATCATCAATCATCCTAAAGATACCTCTGTATCCTTCATCAGTTAATGTTTCTACACCAAACTCATTTTTTACAATGACAGGATCAAGAATCTTACGAATTTCATCTACACCAACAGTAGGATCAAACAATTCAAGTACTAAGTTATCACCTTGTTCTTGAATTTCATCAAAACTAATTGCCCAATCAGCTGCATCAACACGATAACGATCAGCATCTTTTAGTTGTTTAGCAAGACCAATTGAAACTTCTTCAACACCACCTGGTGTACTGATGGCAAACTTACGTGCAGGTTCACTGATAAAGTTACCTAAACGACCATAAACTGATCCTTTGTTTTTAGCAACACGTACTGCATCAACACTAGCACCAATGATACCGAAATCATCAGCACTACGCATACCAACTTCATTCCAATCATAAAGGTCATTTACACCTTTCAGTGGGACGTTAGAATTAGGATTCATAGCTTGATTGTAGTATCCAAGCTCATCAAGATCTGCTTCTTGTTTAGCAGCATATCTTGAAAGTTCTTCTACTGCATCATCACTTTTAGCAACTGGTGTTAGATCATTAATAATTTTCTGTGCTTGAGGTGTCTCACCAACAATTTTTGGACCTTTAGAAAAAGTTTGACCTACTTCATTAATTGCAGAACCAAACTTACCAAGAAAACCTACAAAAGGAATAAGAAAACCAAGCCCTAAATCTTCATTAATGTTTTTAATACGTTTTTCATCTGGACTATCTGTATCTAGTGTGGCCCAGCTATCAGGGATAAAGTCATATTGTGGTGGCAAAGCTTTCTTAAGAGTACCAAAAGCATTGTCTTCTTCATACTCAGAGCTAAAAGCGCCGACAGCAACACTAGCACCTGCTTCTACACCCCTGGTTCCAAGGAACTTCATAAAGGCAGTATTACCTAACCTATTGATGACGTTACCTGCTCCAAGTGCTTTAGTGGTTGCAGTTTGTGCTTTAGTTGCTGCGGCCATACCAGCACCTTGAAGGGCTAATGTAGGAACAACAACAGAAGAAATAGCTCTTACTGCTGATGATACACCGTTTTCATAAGGTGTTACCTTAGGAATCTGTGCACTTTTTGGTAGGAATTTATTAGCTAGATCAGTGATTGGATCTAATACACCACCAACAGGAATAGCAGTCGCTAGTTCCGCAGCGTATCTAGGATCAGTAGCAAAACCTTCTACGTCACTTCCAACCCCACCACTCATTTGTAAACGGTTCCATTCCCCACGGCTCATACCTTGGGCTTCATAATAAGAATAATCTTTACTTGGATCGAATGGTTCAGCAGCCATTTCAGGTTGCATTGTAGCCTCACCCGTAGGTGCAGGTTGTTCAATTGTTGGTGTAGTTTGCCCTACCGTAGGAGGTTGTGTCTCTTGTTGTTGAAGCTGCTGTTGTTGTTGTTCGTAAGTATCAACTCTCTGTTGAATTTCTTCTATTTGTTCATTAGAGAGTTGCTTGTTACGATCTTCTTCACTCAACACATATTCACTACCAACATTTGAATAATCTAATGGATCGTTCATGTTGTTTGTTTTTTAATTTAAATACTGCTTGTAGATACCTTTAGTGTAAACTGTCCAATCATCAAAACTACCTCTATTATCATAAAGGTATTTTGCAGCTTTCATGTTTAACACGGGATCAAATAAATCTTCTCTACTATTAATACCTAATTTTTGCAGCCATCCACTATCTTTGTGATAACCCCAATTAATTTGCATTAGACCAACACTATCTTCACCTGTAGCGGCTTCTAGACCTGATCGGCGTGTACTGTTAGTAGGGTCTAAACCACTTTCTCCTCTAGCAATTGCAGCTACAACTCTAGCATCTTCTGGAGTAAACCCAGCTTCTAAAGCATACTGCCCTGCTTCACTCATACTAAGTGCACCACTTGAAGGTGGATCTGTAGAAAGAGGTGCCATACTAGCTCTCACAGTACCAGTTGTACCTGTAACAATAGCAGTACCACGATTAAACCTAGTTTGTGATGATTTGGTAAAATCAGTGAATAGTTTTTGAACTGAAGGTACTTGATCAAATACAGCTTCTTCAGCTGGTGTTGGCATAAGTAAACGACGGTTTAACCCATACTTTGTATTAGAAGCTTGAATCTGTGCATTAATAGATGCTATAGGATTAACACCTAGTATCTTAGATGAATATTCCGCGCTTACTGGTATTCTAAAAGTACCATTATTAGCATAATAAGAGCTTATACTAGTCTCAATTTCTTGTTCAGTTAAGATTGAATTTGGTATTGAAAATACACCAGAATCATTTTTCATTAAAAGTTTATTTAATTCATTACGACGTTCTTGAGCGGCAACGCTTAATTGTGTTGCTGTACCTTGAATGTTTGGAAAAACAGTTGCGTTGTTTGGACCTGTTTCAGAATAAAATTTGTTTTGTTTATCCCCTGCCACACCTTTAGCAACATAAGCTTGAAGTTGTGTATAAGCTTCTTTAGAGGCTACTTCAGGTGGTACACCTTTATCTATTAAAGTTTTAAAGAAAAATTTGTATTCATTTTCTAAAGATTTTTTTACATATAAAGTTGTAGAATCCATACCTTCTGTACCAAGCTGAAACTTTGTCAAACCTTTAGCATCTGCACCTAAAAGTTTTCTTGTTTCAGCATAAGTAGGTCCATACTTTTCTACTTCTTGTTTTTTGTATAAATCAATAGCTTGAATTTTATTTTTAGGATCTTGTATAGATTCAATAAAAGCTTCATCTATAGTTTTGTTTGTATATTGCTGAGCAATAAGTGATAATTCTGTTGTTTTATTACCTTGCAACGCTGACTTTTTTGCATCTAGGTAACGTTGAGGTAAACTTCCATTAGGGAACCTTTCATAAAATTCTCTTTCAAATGTAGCAGCACCTTCTAAATCTCCTTCTGGATCAGCATTATCAAAATAAGCTTGCATTTTTGGTACAGCACTAGCTGCAAAATCTTTAGCTTCAACTCTAGATCTAGCTTGATCCTCACGCATGTCGTCTGTTATAGTTTGTACACGCAAGCGCTGTGCTTTTATATAACGAGAACTATTTCTTCGTTTTTCAAGAATAGTACCATCACCTAATAGGTTAAGGTTATCTAAATATTCCTTTGAATAACGCAATGAACCATCAGCATTTCGTGCAGAGTATAAATCAAAGACATTCTGTAAAGCTTTTTCTCTACCAATAAGAGGGTTTTTTAAATCTAATAGATAAGCTTGTACAATTTCACCACTATCTCTTAAGCTTTGTCCTTGACTAGTAAGGGCTTCATAGTTTTGTTTTGTTTCCCCTTGTATAGATCTTTGAATATAAGCACTGCGGATTTTATCAACAGCATCATTTGAATCAGCTAAAAATCCAGGTTCAAGTTCACTGATATTTAAACCTGTTGATCCATATAGATTTTTTAATACAGTATCTAATACAATAGTAGTTCTTGCTGGATCGTTAACAGCTTCTATACCACTAAATTGATTACCGGATTGATCAGTAAAAAGAGCTTCAGTACCTTGAAATGCTCTATTTAAAAGCAAAGGTGTTTGTTCTTTTACCAGTTGGTTGTAATAACCTTTCTGCCAATAGTAACCTCTACCAGGGTTAGCTAGTAAACTTTTAGATGTTTCATTAGGTGTTTCTAAACCTTTAGCTTCAGCTAGTTTACTATCATTATCATACTTTACTGTTTCAATACCTATCTGACTTTCAGTTGTATTAAAGTCATTTTGTATTTGAGGGTTATTACGGTATTCTGTAAGCCTAGCTTGACGACCTTCTTCAGTTTGATCAATGATCATCTGCTTAGTTCTTTCAGCAGCTACTTTACCAGCAGTTACACTGAAATCAACTAAAGCACCTACTGTAGACTTAAAGGCTTGCTCATCAGCTTGTGCTTGCGCTTGTCTTGATTTAGCTTGATTTTGAATAGCAAGCTGTTCGTTTTCAAAGTTACGGTTTTCAATGTCTTGATTACGATCACGTGCGCGTCTTTCATACTCAGAGTTTTCCTTCATATCTTGAAGGTTACTTTCTCTTTGTCTTATTTCAGCGTCACGTTGACGCTCCATACCTCGGATAATCCTGTTACTTTCTTCTTCCATTCGAGCAATACCAGCCCTACTAAGTTGAATAGGTTGGAATCCTCTTGGTCTTGTAGCGGGTTGGTATTGTAGTCGTGCCATAGTTTATTGACCTGTCAATGAATTTGCTAAAGAAGTACCCATGTTAAACCCAGCAGCAGTGGAAGCCGCAGCAGTAGTAGCACTAATCGCTGGAGCACCAAAGCCAAGAGCCTTAACAGCAGCTGCGCCTGGACCCAGGGCAAACGTTGCAACCTGTGCAACACCACCAATAAGTTCAGCGGTTGGATCACGGCGTGGTCCTCTAGGAACTGTTGGAGCTTCCTGTTTAACAGGTTTAACAAACGTTCTTTCTGGTCCCAATTGTGGTTCAGGTAGTGTAGGTAGTGGTTCTGGGAAGATACTCATCTGGGCTTCAGCTCGTAAATCTTCTCCTAATTTTTGTAGTTCAATTTGTTGGATGTTACGTTCAGTTTGAGCAATCTGGCTATCCATGTTAGCTTGTAATACTCTGTTATTAAATTCAGCTTCTTCGTTAGCAAAACTAATAGCTTGATCAATTCTAGCAATATCAATGCCAACTTGTTTTGTTTGAAGACCTGCCGTAACTCTAGCAAATCTAGTTGCTTCATCAATTTTATTAATATTAAGATTAACACCAGTCTCTCTAATTGCTGAGTCAACATTTAGATTTAATAGTTGAACACCAGCACTACGTCTAGAACCTTTTAAAGAAGATTTTAATTGAGTTAATGTTCTAAAGGATTCAGCTTGAGCAGATCCTATACTTTTAGCTGTTGATTTACCAGCTTGACCTAAAGCAGCTTGACCGGCAGCTTTCAATCCTTTAACAAATTCAGCTTCTTTTTGAAATGAATTAGAATTAGAAAGATTTTTTAGTTCAGTTTGAATACTTTCAGTTTGAATACGTCTATTACTTTGTATGCCAAATAAATTTGCTTGTTGTTGTAATTTATCAATACCTAGATTAGTAAGTTCATTTTCAAAACCTGTTTTAATAGTTTCAGCTTTAACTTCTTGTGTTTCTCTATTTAAACCTTGGTTAATTAATTCATTTTCAAGATCTGCATAAATAGCTTCACGTTGGAATGCTTGTTCTAATGCCACATCTTGTAAAGCAGCTTCTTGATCATTAATAGCTAATTCACGAGCAGCTTCGTTATAATCAAGTTGTGATTCATAAATGCCAAGATCTTTTTCGTAACGTGCTAAAGATTGAGCGTATGAATAGTCTTGTATTTCTGTATTGTAATCATATTGTTTTAATGCAGTTTCAAATTCATACTCTCGTTGAGTGTAATAATCGTTTTGTTCTGCTTTGAAAACTTCTTTTTCGTAGGAGTAATTGGCTTTTGCTTGCTGGTTTAATTTTCTTTGTTCTTTGTTTTCTTCCTGTACTCTTCTTCGATTTTCTTCACCAGCTCCAATACCAAAAATTTTCATCTCAAGACCAGAAGTTTCTAACTGTTCTTTAAGAAAACTTTCCTTAGGATTAAATTCAATGTCAAACATTAAGCCCTCCTATAATATCGAGGTGAATAGTTTCCTTCCCACATCATCTCTACAAGAGATACAGGATATGGATAATTACTTGTCATTTTTAATTTAAAATTAGTGTTACGTTGATGTATAGGTACATCAAACCTATATTCAGGCTTTACAGGACTTGTACTAAATGCATAATCATCACTTACTGTAACCTCTTTAATTAAAGTCCATTCTTTAGAACTACCTAATTTAGTTTCAAATACCAGTGGACCTGATCGACCAGTAGATACTTTAATTCTAGCAATAGTTAATACAGCACTAAAGTCAACAGAGTTACCATCTTTTCGTCTAAAATAAAATGTAGGTAATTGTACTTCAAAGTTATAGTTGTAGCCAATAATAATACTATCAGCTGCATCACTTAAATTTCCTACAGCTTCAAAATAGTTATAGTTTGTATTGGCTTCAATTTTAGGTGTTACTTCTACAAAAAAGCCTTCATCTTTATCAGGTTTACCAATTAAAAGTGCACCTTTTTTATTTTTGATAGGTTTATAAGGTGTGTAGATTTTAGTTACATTGTCAGTTGGGATATAAACAACTTTATCGATAATCCCATCAGGAGATTTTGGCAGTGAAAACAAATCAAGACATGGATTACCTGTCACAACAAACTCATCATCAGAATCGAGTACAACAGAAACATCACCTGTAGGTAACTCATTAACTGTAATTGAGTTTAACAAATACGCCTCTTCTTGTTGTGTTACAACTACAATGTCATCGTTTAAAACGTAAGCATCTTGAATAGTACCTGTTAATTCCCATTTTGTCCAAGCTTGGAATAGATCTTTTTCACCATCATTATAATAACTATACATATAGATATAAGACGATTGTCTATCTACAAGTAAAATAAAAGAGTTTTGTGGGCTAGAAACTAATCTATCAATAGTTTCAGGAATCCATTCAAGTACAACTTTACTGATGTCTACAACAATAGGTGGTTGTTCTACATCTCGTAACTGCATACTAAATACTTTAGCATAATCAGGTACTTTATTGACAAAACCTACAGTAGTACCAATATCTACAGGAGATATATTACTATCCATTTCATAGCTAGATACTGTACGGATAATAGAAGACGTAGGTGTCAATGTATTTGCATCAGTAGCTGATAACATAAATTGCTGACGATCAGCAAATAACAAAAGACCTTGTGCTGTGGGTAAGACATCAAATAACGTAACAGGTCTTGTACTAGATACGTTTAAATCAATAGGATCTGAAGCAATTTGTGTTAAAGCTGATTTAACAAAGAAGTTAAAAGGTTCATTAGCTACACTTAAGATTACATTATCTTCTGATAACAAACCAAATCTGTTGTTATAAAAAAATGTAGCCTTGATTGGTTTGCCTATAAAAGAAGGTATTGGGCTTGTAATGTCATCACCAGCTAGCCTACTTACAAAAGGTATAGGTTCAAATGTAAATTGATCTACACCATTAATTTCACTAGTAAATACAAACCTATGTGGCATTGTTGCTGAATCTAGTCCAGGTGAAGCATCTCTAGCAATTGTTTCTAGCCAATAACCTTTACCACTTATACCGTCATAAGCTATGTATTTAACATAGTAATCATCACTATCACTATTAGTATTTAAGATGCGTAAATTATGGCCATCAAAAGATTCAGCTGGTAATTCAGTTACATTATTTACTTGATCTAAAAATGCTTCAATTGAATCATTATTAAAACCACCTACTGCTGTTAAAGTAAAAGGTAAAGGTGTGCCAGTTATTGTACTTGGTGTATTATTTAGAACAACTGCATTAGCACCACTAAATCTTCTAATAACTAAACTGTTAACATAAGACTCAATATACCAAACACCATCAAAATTAGCATTACTTGCGTTTTGTTGTGTTTCAATTATACTTTTTACTTCACCAGATAGTGAATTATTAGCATTAACTCCAGTTAAAAAATCTTGAAAAGTTGTACTTGATGGTGCACTAGCTGTATCAGATATACCTTGAATAGTTACAGTATAATCGTAACCATCAACAAGTGAAATTAATTTTAAAGTACCTACTGAATTAGCAATAAAAGTCCCAGCTGGTAGCATTGCTGTAACTTTAGTTTGGTTAGTAATAATTGTAGTATCTTGAATACTACGGAAATGAAAATGATCTGAAGTAGTAGCATCTGTTAAATACGAACCACTATTGTTTGTAATATTACATGCTTTACCTGTTAATGCATTCCAAGCATAAATATTAGCACCTTTAATAGCACCAATATAAGAAGTGGTTTCACTGCGATCCAGAAAAAACCATACAGCATCTTCTAAAGCAGCTTTATTATAAGCATTGTCGTCTGTATCTTTTAAGTGATCAATAAATTTCATACCAGGTCTTTTTAGTAGACCATAGGTAGGGTCAGGATAACCATTAATACATTCTGATACCTGACCAGCTAGTTTTTTGTCATCGTTTTGTTTAGAGACACCACCTAGGAAATTAGGTGATAGTTGTGTTACTACTGGCATTAGCGATACAGTGCGTTAAATGGTTTGTAACTACGGTAATAATTACCGCCTTGTGGTTGACCAAAGAATGTATGATCACCTTGATTACATTCGTATTCGAGAGCCATTGCTCTTGTATACGCTTCTTTTTGTGATAGCATTTGGAATTGCTGTCCATCACCAATCACTCTACTAGAGAATATAGAAGATGCTCTAGCTACAATATAAGCTTGAATAGGTTGTGGTAGATACTCATAATTCCATTCCCATAGTACATCAATGTAAAGAGTTTCGTCTTCCCATTCATCTGTATGGTGCATAGTATCATAGAGATAACCTCCACGATTAACACTATTTCTTCCTAAGTTAGCTACATAATCTTGGCTAAGATCATATTGAATAGCATTATTAGGAATAACTACTTTCTTTGTAGTTGCATCTGGTGTTACTTCTAAATTTAATTCTTTATTAAATGTCCAGCCTTCAGACTGAACTTCACGTGATACTTCTTTTAAAGTATTAAAAGCAATCGCAACGTCCGGGTTAGTTTGAGTTTCTACTTTATAAGAAACAACTGATTTTAGGATTGATATATTACCTGTTGATGAATGTGAAATATTAACAGTGTAATTATATGTTTGTGGGTTTGATGCTGGAACAGCTACACCTGTTGTAGAAACAGCTGTGTTAGGGATAATACCAGTACCACTTAAATAAGTACCTACAGGTATGTCTGCTTCTTCAGTAGTTAATGTAGTACCAGAAATACTACCAGTAAAAGCAGTAAGTGGTTCAAGTACAAAAGTTGTTTCAGTTGTTAGAGTATTCACGGGAGCCTGACCAACTGACGCCAGGATCTGATTAACAGCTTGTAGCTCAGTATTGGAGCCAGTAGTAGGAAAAGGCATAATTTGATAATGAGTATTATTCTCAATAAAGAATTAAAAAAAAGGAGTCCCCGAAGAGACTCCCGATATAACAAATAAATTAGTTGTTTACGTTACCGAATGCAGTAGGAGCAGTATCACCAACATACAATTCGACAGCAGCAGCAGGATTAAGGTAATCAGCACCACAAGCCAAACGACCAAGCATGACATCACCTTGATAAATCACGGAGACATCACCACTGGTTACTTGAACCTGAGGACCAATAGCTTCAACCATACCACAAGCTTCACGCTGGAAGATCAAACCACAGGACTTATCCTCAATTTGAGCAGCAGTACCATAGTCATTGTTAACACCATCTTGTGCGTTACTTTGGTCTTCAATGGCTTCACCAACGAAGTCACCAGTATTACCAGGATCTTCAACACCAGTTGTACCACCATAAGCAGTACCATACTTGCCAAGGAAAGGAATGTTCATGGACTTGTAGATCTTGATACCTGCAATCTCCATGATACCGTTACCGGATTGCAAAGCAGTACCTTGCTCATCACGGTTAACAAGGTAAGCACCTGAACCTGAACCACCAATACCTTGAATCAATTCATAGTATTGACGTGGGTTAAGTACAGCAACACGACCTTCCATGCTAACACCTTTCTCATCCATAGCAGAAGCTGCGTCATAGAAAGCATTAACAAGGTTTGTTGCAACATAAGCATCAGAATCGGCATCAGTATTACCTACACGAATCTGAGTACCACCTGGTTCTGCGAAGTTAGTAGCAGTTACAATACCAGCTTTACGTGCACCACGAGTGATAGCACGGAATGCAAGTCGGTCATACTTTTCAGCAAGTGCATAACCAATCTTACGTGAGATCTCAGAACGGAGATCATAATGAGCAAGGACTTCATCCAACTCATAAACAAAAGCTGAACTGATCAACAGGTCATCACAGTTGATGGTCTTTTCTGACACCGGAGGTGCACCATCACTATTACCAAGAATGCTGTTACCAGGAGTATGGAATTCAGACTTAGTACGACCTGTGAAGATGAACTGCATTGATTTGCCGTTTGACAGGCTACGCTTCATAACAAGGTCACGAGCGATTGTATTACGCTGGAACCCTTTGAACATCTCTCCACTGAACAGCTTCAAATAAAGCGCACGGCGTTGAGCATTAGAAGGAGACTGACCACCGGCAAAGTTATCAGCTCCTGGAATCATTTGTGGTGCAAGTTGAGATGCACCGGATTGTTGTTGTGACATTTTAAATAAAAAATAATAAAGATATAGTTTTCACCAAACGTTTGATGTTTCAAAAAATTGTGGTCTATCCCACCGTCTAGACGGCAAAGGGTGTCCTCGTAAGGGCCAATGCCAATAGTGAAGAGGGGAATTGCACCCCTCATTAGATCTATCTCACTTGGTGTATTTTACACCGCGATAGCAATAAGTTTTGCCTTGCATAGTAACCTCTTTAGAAGCCTCCATAAGCCCCGTTCCATGCTTATGGTGTCATGCGTCCCGAAGGATGAACGGACGTGCTTCTAGCCGATCACAGGTGCCTTAGAAGTAGCAAGGTCAAGATCTCCTCCGATTGTGAATACATAACCCAGCTCTTCAGCACGGGCTTTGGCTTCTTGTTCGTCATCAAATTGTTCGATGTTTGGTTGACCGCTTGTCATTGTTGAAGCTCCATAAGATTCAACGTAGTGAACCACATCAGGACCATGGCAGACGTAATAGGTATTGTCCATAATCATCAAGGGTTAAAGGAAATCGTCCAACCCTTGTTGACCAGGTTGGTGTAAGCAGTATTAGCGGCAGTAGACCAAGTGGTTTTGGCTGCGTTAGTGCCGCCGTTGATGCCAAGTGCGATGCCAGTAGCGCCATTAGTGTCTAGTGAGACAAGGATGTTCTCAATTGATTGTGCGGTAAGGGCACAGCCTGACCAAGCATTGTCGAATGCATTAGCAGTAAGCGTTCCCGTCGTGTCAAACATATTGGCGGGAAAGCTAGTAAGCCCGGAACACCCGAACCATGCGAAGCCGAAGTTCGTCCCACTAGAGGTATCGATCAGTGGAAAGCTGGTAAACCCGGAACAGTTGAGCCAGGTATAGCCGAAGTTCGTCCCACTAGAGGTATCGATCAGTGGAAAGCTGGTAAACCCGGAACAGTTGGCCCAAGCGGCGAAGAAGCCCGTCCCACTAGAGGTATCGATCAAGGGAAAGCTGGACAGCCCTGAACACCCGAACCAGGCGTAGCTGAAGCTCGCGACCGAACTTGTCGCATCAAACGGACAGACAAATGAAGTCATGTTGTTTGCACCGCGCCAAGCGATATCAAGGTTCGTTCCTAAATCAGCCTCAGCACCAATTGCAACAGACGTTAGCTGATCTTCATCCCCACTGTTGTTAAAAAACGGCCTGTAAACATCATCACTATAAATAGATAAATTGTAATCACCAGCAGCGTAAGTGTGGGGTAACGTGTTAAGTGTGCTTATTTCAACGTCACCGTCGCCCCAATCAACTTCATAATCAACAGTTCCTGTAGACCTGAGGTTAAACGTGCCACCAGCACTTGTAATGCCGTAGTTGATCGCGGCATCGCCGGGAGGGGCGACCTGATCGCTAGTAATAGTCAAAGTGCCATTGACAGGAGGCTGGAAAATAAAGGTTCCAGGGATTGCAGTAGGGCTCATGGTATTGCTGCTCCGATAGCTGTCATAAGGTTAGACACGCGGGTGTCGAGTTTGGCGAGGTCTAGGGATTCGCCGATGCTGTAGAAGGAAAGGCGGGCGTCGGTTTTTGCTATCCCCGAGGCTTCTGCAAAAACTCCTATGTCTAAAGTTGCAGGACTCTGAGAAGCTATACTTTGCAAAAAGTTTGTGCCATTAACCCGTCCTGTAGACGTACTGCTTGAAGATCTTACCCCTCCGACAAAACCTACACTGTTCCCAATTTTAGAAGTCTCAACATTGGAGTTTATTCTTACCGATATACCCCCTGCTACGAAACTAATTAATGCGCTTCTTCCTGTCACATTTTGCGTACCTATGAGGATAGAGTTACTAGTGGCAAGTGAAGTTTGATAGACAGAAAGGTGTTTGTCATCCTGCGGATCAGCATTGTTAGCCCTATTGCTATCCAAATGCTTCGTACTCCCATTCCCCTTCAACCCAGTCTCCCTGTCGTAATCCGCACCAACAAAATTAAAGTTCGTCGGGGCACCACCGGTTAACGGAACCAACGCACCATCAAGCGTCCTCGCACCAGCAAGGATGCAAGACGCTTTGATTGCGTTCCAGATGTCGTCCTGTTTGCAACCAAGAACGAAGTCATTGATTGCCTTGGCTACACCAAACTCAAGCTCTTGACCGTCAGCGGCTTCTACAGCCGCGACATAATCAATTGCTTCAGATTCAGTCAGTCCGTCCCAACCTGACTTCCAGACAAGTGTCATCACTCACCTCCGGGGAAAGGACGCTCGTATGCAGTAATTTCAGCTGGTCGTTCAG
>Ga0208667_1000228_pt1 | contig 26200 bp, 14 predicted proteins | sample 11BtaG_FD_184085 | JGI IMG/M metagenome (GOLD analysis project Ga0208667, IMG submission 184085) | Marine viral communities from the Subarctic Pacific Ocean - 11B_ETSP_OMZ_AT15265_CsCl metaG (SPAdes) (version 2) | ecosystem: Environmental > Aquatic > Marine > Oceanic | place: Pacific Ocean... | reverse complement strand
ATATGATGACTCAGACGTTACAAAAAGAAATGCCAATGGACAAACTCGTTCAGGACTCTATTCTTTGTTCATTCCTATGGAATGGAATTACGAGGGATACATTGATTCTTATGGCCACCCTGTCTTCAAAACACCATCAAAAAAAGTGTATGGACCTCATGGAACACCAATCAAAACTGGGGTTATTGAATACTGGGATAATGAAGTAGAAGGTCTTAAAGATGACCAAGATGGATTAAACGAATTTTACAGACAATTTCCTCGTACAACTAAACACGCGTTTAGAGATGAATCTAAAATGTCTTTATTTAATCTAACTAAAATTTATCAACAAATAGATTTTAATGAAGATTTAAAAAACTCTTTATCAGTTACGCAAGGCAATTTTCAATGGGAAAACGGAGAAAAAGATACTAGAGTTATATTTGCGCCAAGCAAACAAGGTAGGTTTTTTATAACATGGGTACCACCTTTACAGTTGCAAAACAAAAGATTTATAAAGAACGGAGTTAATTATCCTGGTAACGAGCATTGTGGCGCTTTTGGTTGTGATCCATATGATATATCAGGTACAGTTGACGGTAAAGGTTCTAATGGAGCTTTGCATGGGTTAACTAAGTTTAGCATGGAAGAAGTTCCACCAAATCATTTTTTCTTAGAATATATTGCTCGTCCACAAACAGCTGAAATATTTTTTGAAGATGTACTTATGGCTTGTGTGTTTTATGGTATGCCAATATTAGCAGAGAATAACAAACCTAGATTACTTTATTATTTTAAACGTAGAGGTTATAGAGGTTTTGCTATGAACAGACCTGATAAAAAAAGAAATAAACTATCTGTAACAGAAAGAGAAATAGGTGGTATACCTAATTCAAGTGAGGATATAAAACAAGCACATGCTTCTGCTATAGAAACTTATATAGAGCACTTTGTAGGATTAAAAGAAACAGGTTATGGAGACGTGTATTTTCAAAGAACTCTAGAAGATTGGGCTAAATTTAATATAAACAATAGAACAACACACGATGCGTCTATTAGTTCTGGCTTAGCTTTAATGGCCTGCAACAAACATAGGTATTTACCTGTTAATAAAATTGAATTAAAACCAGTTGATCTTGGAATAAAAAGATACGACAACAAAGGAACTTTATCAAAAATTATAAATTAATGAATATATATACTAATACCAATAGTGCTTTCCCTAGTCAAGTAGTGAGTGATGCTGAAAAAGCAAGTTTGGAATACGGAAGTCAAGTTGCTATGGCAATTGAGTACGAGTGGTTTCGCTCAGGAAGAACTACAGGTAATAGATATTTAACTAATTGGAATCAATTTCACCAATTGAGACTGTACGCTCGTGGAGAACAAAGCGTGCAAAAATACAAAGATGAGTTGTCTATAAACGGCGATTTGTCTTATCTTAATTTAGACTGGCAACCAGTACCTATATTATCTAAATTTGTTGATATAGTTGTTAATGGTATATCAAACAAAAGTTATGATATAAAAGCATATGCTCAAGATCCTGAGTCTGTAAAAGCTAGAACAGAATACGCTTCTAAAATACAAGAGGATATGTTAGCTAGAGAATATCTTGATTCTTTAAAGGATAGTCTAGGTATAAGTTTATATCAAAGTATGGATCCTACTAACTTACCTGAATCACCGGAAGAGTTAGAATTACACATGCAACTTAGTTATAAGCAATCAATTGAAATAGCAGAAGAAGAAGCTATATCATCTGTGTTAGCACAAAACAAATATGATTTAGTTAGACGTAGATTAAACATGGACTTAACGGTTTGTGGTATTGCTGCTGCTAAAACAAATTTTAATACTGCTGAAGGTATAACTGTTGATTATGTAGATCCTGCTTATTTAGTTTACTCTTACACGGAAGATCCAAACTTTGAAGATATATATTACGTTGGTGAAGTAAAGTCTATAACAATACCTGAGCTTAAAAAAGAGTTTCCAGATATTAGTCAAGAAGAATTAGAACGTATACAAAAAACTCCAGGCAATAGATCTTATGTTACAGGTTGGGGTGGTTATGATGAAAATACTGTTCAAGTAATGTACTTTGATTATAAAACATATTCTAATCAAGTATTTAAAATAAAACAAACTGATCAAGGTTTACAAAAAGCTTTAGAAAAAGACGATACATTTGATCCACCAGAAAACGATAGTTTTGAGAGAGTATCAAGATCTATTGAAGTACTATATAGTGGCGCGAAAGTTTTAGGTACTGATACAATGCTTAAATGGGAACTTGCAGAGAACATGTCAAGACCTTTAGCTGATACTACAAAAGTAGAAATGAATTATTCTATATGTGCGCCTAGAATATATAAAGGACGTATAGAATCACTTGTAAGTAAATGTATAGGTTTTGCTGATATGATTCAGCTAACACATTTAAAGTTACAACAGGTTATGTCTAAAATGGTACCAGATGGTGTTTATTTAGACATGGACGGTTTAGCAGAAGTTGATTTAGGTAACGGTACAAACTACAACCCTGCAGAAGCACTTAACATGTATTTCCAAACAGGTTCTATTGTTGGTAGATCACTTACTCAAGACGGTGACTTTAATCAAGGTAAAGTACCTATACAAGAATTAAGTAGCTCAAGTGGCCAAGGTAAAATACAAAGTTTAATACAAACTTATCAGTATTATTTACAAATGATACGTGACGTAACCGGGCTTAACGAAGCTAGAGATGGTAGCACACCAGATAAACAAACATTAGTAGGATTACAAAAAATTGCTGCAAATGCTTCAAACACTGCCACTAGGCATATAAAGCAAGCTAGCTTATATGTAACTTTAAGAATAGCAGAAAATATAGCTTTAAAAATAGCTGATGCTTTACAGTTTCCGCTTACGGCTGAATCTCTAGTAAACAATATATCCAACTATAATGTTAATACATTAACAGAAATAAGTAATTTAAATTTACATGATTTTGGTATATTCTTAGAATTAGAACCAGATGAAGAAGAACAACAGCAATTAGAACAAAACATACAAGTTGCTTTACAGCAAGGTGGTATTGATTTAGAAGATGCTATAGATTTAAGACAAATAAAAAATCTTAAACTAGCAAATCAAATGCTTAAAATTAAGCGTAAGAAAAAAGGTAGAGAAGAGCAACAAAACGCTATGCAGCAATCACAAGCTCAAGCAAATGCTCAAGCTGATGCTGCTGAAAAAATTGCAATGTCTGAAGTTCAAAAACAAGAAGCTATATCAGGTTCTAAGGTACAATTTGAACAAGCTAACAATCAAATGGAAATACAACGTATGCAAATTGCTGCTCAAATAAAGCAACAACAAATGCAATTACAACATAAGTTTGATATGCAGTTAAAGCAAATGGACATGAAAGCTACTAGTGAAAAAGAAGCTGAAATAGAAGATCGTAAAGATAAACGTATTAAATTAGAAGGTACGCAACAAAGTCAAATGATAGATCAAAGACAAAATGATTTATTACCAATAAATTTTGAAGAACAAGACGGAGCAGCAATGATGCCTAACGTCTAATTATTAATTATTTAATTATATTATATTATGTCAGAAGTAAAAACAAATGAACCTGTTAAACAGGAAGGTGACTTTAAAATAAAGTCTAAGCCTAAAAAACCTAAGCAACTAGGTGTTAAAGAACAAGAGATCAAAAAGGTTAATCTTAAAGAGCCATTAGTAGAAATACCAAATGATGTTGTTAAGGTTACAATACCTAACGAACCAGTTAAAAAAGAAACAGATGCCATTCAAATCGGAGAAACAAAGGAAGTACCTGTGGAAAAACCATCCGGAGATAGCACAGAGGTGGGAGAACCTGTACAAGAGTCCAACGAGGATGTTGAAGGGTTTTCTCCAATCAAAGAAGTAACTGAAGAAGAAGTAGAAAAAGTAACAAAAGAAGTTAAAGAAGCTGTAAGAGATGAAAAGGTATTAGGCAAAGCTTTACCTGAAAATATTGAAAAGCTAGTTACTTTTATGGAAGAGACTGGTGGAACCATAGAAGATTATACAAGACTTAACGCTGATTATTCAAGTGTTGATGAAAATACTTTACTAAAAGAATATTACAGAAAATCTAAACCTCATTTAAACAATGAAGAAATAGATTTTATAATGGAAGAAAGCTTCCATTTTGATACAGATCTTGACGAAGAGCGTGACGTCAAAAAGAAAAAACTCGCTAAAAAAGAAGAGGTTGCGAAAGCAAAAAACTTTTTAGAGGAAACGAAAAAGAAATATTACGACGAAATCAAGTTGAGACCCGGCGTAACTCAGGACCAACAAAAAGCTATGGACTTTTTTAACCGCTACAATGAACAGCAGAAACAAGCTGAGCAACAACATGATGTATTTCAAAAAAATACTAAAGAACTTTTTAATCAAGATTTCGAAGGTTTCGATATCAAAGTTGGTGAAAAAAGATTTAAGTATAATATAAAAGATGTAGATAAGGTTGCTGAAAATCAATCAAATATTAACAACCTGGTTAAGAAGTTCTTAGACAAAGATGGTAATGTTAATGACGCGGCTGGTTATCATAAAGCTATATACGCTGCTGATAATGTCGATAGAATCGCTACTCATTTTTATGAGCAAGGAAAAGCTGACGCAGTTAAAGACGTGGTTAATAAGTCTAAAAACTTATCACCTATAAAAGCTAGATCACAACAAGGTGATGTTTTTATAAACGGATTAAAAGTTAAAGCAATTTCTGGTGCTGATTCTTCAAAACTGAAAATTAAAACAAGAAAATTTAACAATTAAAAATTAAACAATTATGAGTTTATCTCCACAATTTGGTAGTATTGTACCAAGTCCAACTCAAACTCCATCACCTTCTGCTTATTTAGCATTTAACGGTGGAGCAAATGACTTTGCACAACAATATTTACCAGAAATTTACGAACAAGAAGTAGAGCGTTATGGAAACAGAACGTTATCTGGCTTTTTAAGAATGGTTGGCGCTGAAATGCCAATGACATCTGATCAAGTAATTTGGTCTGAACAAAATAGATTACATATATCTTACAATGGATGTACTGTAGCTGCAGGTGGTAATGCTGCTGCTGGATTAGCGTCAGTTGTTACAATTCCGGTTAATGCACCAAGTATAGTAAATGTTATATCTATAAATGATACTGTTGTACTTTTAGATCCTGCTACAGGAGCTGAAGGAAAAGGTATTGTTACAGCTAGAGCTGCTGGAAACGTAACAGTTCAGCCGTTTGCTAACGCAACATTTGATGCACAAGGAATCACTATTGGTACTGGAACAATTAAATTATTTGTTTACGGTTCTGATTATACTAAAGGAACAACTATTGGTGCAGGAGTAGGAAACTCTGCCGAAAGAGTATCTGTTGATCCTAATTTCACACAATTTTCTAACTCACCAGTGATCATAAGAGATCAGTACGTTGTTACTGGATCTGATATGGCTCAAATCGGTTGGGTTGAAGTTGCTACTGAAGACGGTGCTTCTGGATACCTTTGGTATTTAAAAGCTGAATCTGAAACAAGATTACGTTTCGAAGATTACTTAGAAATGGCAATGGTTGAAGGTGAATTAAACGCTAACGCTAACGGTGCTGCAGGAGCATATAGTAATGATATGTTACCAGGTACACAAGGTTTATTTGCTGCTATTAGAGACAGAGGAAATGTAGAAGTAGGATTTACTGCTGCTGCTGGACTTGATGAATTTGATGCAATACTTAAAAACCTAGATACTCAAGGAGCTATCGAAGAAAACATGTTATTCTTACAGAGACAAACATCTCTTGATTTTGACGATATGTTAGCTTCTATCTCTGGTGGTTTCGCTGGTGGTACTGCTTTCGGTTTATTTGAAAATTCAGAAGAAATGGCTTTAAATCTTGGATTCTCAGGATTTAGAAGAGGTTCTTATGATTTCTATAAAACTGACTGGAAATACTTAAACGATGCTTCTACAAGAGGTGCTATCGCTGGTATTAATTCAATCGAAGGTGTATTAGTTCCTGCTGGAACATCTACAGTTTATGATCAAATCTTAGGTACTAACATTAGAAGACCTTTCTTACACGTAAGATATAGAGCTTCTCAAGGTGACGACAGAAGAATGAAATCATGGTTAACTGGTGGTGCTGGAGGAGCAATGACTTCTACGCTTGATGCAATGCAAGTTAACTTCCTATCAGAAAGATGTTTAGTAACGCAAGCTGCTAACAACTTCGTTTTATTCCAAGGATTATAATAATCCAACAAGTGTAATTTTTACCCTCGTTATATCAACGGGGGTAATTATTACTTTTATAAACTATTTAATTATATTATATTATGGCTAAAAAAGCTCAAGCAGAAACTATTGAGGTTGCACCTCAGCCGGTAGCTACAAAAGTAGCACCACCAGCTAAACCAAGTTGGGAAATAAAAGATAGAATTTACTATTTAAAAGGAAACAAATCTCCTTTAACTTTAACAATACCAGGTAAGCATACAAGAAAACACGCTTTATTATATTTTGATGAAACATCAGGTAAGCAAAGAGAAATAAGATATGCTACTAATCAGGATTCACCATTAGTTGATGAGCAAAAAGGCGAATGTACTATGGGGCATATTATTTTTAAAGATGGATTTTTAAGAGTTCCTAAAAATATGCAAAACCTGCAAAAACTACTTTCATTATATCATCCGTTAAAAAACAAAATATACGAAGAGTATAGTGCTGTTGAAGAAGCTATAGATGAATTAGAAGATTTAGATTTACAGATTGACGCTATGAACGCTGCGCGCTCAATAGATATTGATCATGCTGAAGCTATATTAAGAGTAGAAAAAGGTTCTGAAGTAAATAGTATGAGTTCTAAAGAAATTAAAAGAGATTTATTATTATTTGCAAAAAACAATGCTTCTATGTTTATTAGCTTAGCTAATGACGAAAACGTACAGCTTAGAAACTTTGCAATAAAAGCTCGTGAAGCTGGAGTAATAAAATTATCTCAAGATCAAAGAACTTTTCATTGGGGATCAAACGATAGAAAGTTAATGAATGTTCCATTTGACGAAAACCCTTATTCAGCTTTTGCTGCGTTCTTAAAAACAGACGAAGGTGTAGAAATTTACAAATCTATAGATAAAAAGCTATAAAAACAAGTGATACTATATATAGGCGGTTACGGCCGCCTTTTTAGTATATTAAAATAAATATAAATGGTAAATATAAATACAGTATATACAACAGTCTTGTACATATTAAACAAAGAACAAAGAGGTTATGTAACTCCAGCGGAGTTTAACAGCTTAGCTGCTTTAGTTCAAGACGAGATTTTTCAATCATATTTTCCAGATGGTAACCAACTAAACAGGTTTAATCAAAATAATCAACAAAATGATACAGAGTTTTTTAACATGTTTAAAGACTCTGCTTATAAATTATATCCTTTTGAAAGAACAGCTTCGTTTACTTACAACGCAGGCGCTGGTATCCTAGGCTGGGAATACACAGGCGCTGGAACTATATTTAAATTAGGTGAAATAATATCTACATATAATACAACAAATCCTCAGTATGATTCTATTACTGAGTTAGCTAGTCAAAGTGATTTTTCTAAGATCACAAGATCTGCATTGACAGCTCCAACTATGCAATATCCTTTATGCACGACAGGCACAGGGCCAAATAACTCTGTACTTATAAAAGTTAGTCCACAACCAAACGTTTTAAACGTGAACGCTTTGTTTACTCCAGTAACTCCAGAGTGGAAATTTACCATTGGATCACTAGGCCAATATATATACTCTAGTTCGTCAATTGATTTTGAACTAGATATATCAGAGCAAATAAACTTAATAATAGGTATATTAAAATATTGCGGTATAATAATAAGAGATCCTGAAATTATACAAACGGCAGAAGCAGAAGCGCAACAAACTTCAATAAATGAAAAATCTTAAAAAATGGCACTAATAACAGAAACTAATCAACAATATTATCAAGGCGCGCAAGGCTTTAGAGGTACTGGTAATGCTCTTACTATTACAACAACTTTTGATACTGATTTAGTTTTTGGAAGCTACGATCCAGCAGTTGCAGATTATACTTTAAATAACTTTAAAATATACACTAGTACTACAGGTTTTCCTGGTAGCTGGAGTGAATATCTTTCAGTCTACACTGTTGTTAACAATCAAATAACGTTCAACACAGCTCCTTTTCCTGCTAACAATTTATTTATAGTTGTTCAGTTAAAAACATTAGACGGTGGTCAGTATGCTAGTAGTATAACAGAAGAAGCAATAGGTGATGCTGTTGAAGAAAACTATGGTACATATCAATATGTTAAACTAAACGATATTATAGACAATTATATGGTTGGTTACGTGGGTGATGGTAAAATAATACAAAGAGCAAAAAAATCTGATGTGTTGTTTTTTGCAAAAAGATCTTTACAAGAATTTAGTTACGATACATTAAAAAGTATTAAATCACAAGAGCTTACAATACCAGCAAGTTTATCTTTAGTTATACCTCAAGATTATGTTAATTACGTAGCGTTATCATGGATAGATTCTCATGGTGTTAAAAGACCTATATATCCAAATAATAACTTAACTATAAATCCTTACGAAAAATTACTACAAGACGATAGAGGTATACCTACACAAGATAGCTTTGGTGAAGACTTAGAAGGAACATCGTTAACAGTAGAAAGATGGAAAGAAACAAATGCTAATAGATTATTAAATAATCAAGCTTTAAATGAACTTGATAATTTTGCATACGATGTTTACGGTAATGATTTTGGCTCAGGGCCTTGGAACTGGGGAAGATTATACGGTTTAGACCCTCAGTATTCTAACGTAAACGGTTGGTTTGGCATAAATGAAAGAGATGGTAAGTTTACTTTTTCTAGCAACTTAGCAGAGAAATTAATAGTATTAGAATATATATCAGATGGATTAGCTTACGATCTAGATACTAGAGTACCTAAGATGGCTGAAGAGGCAATGTATTTAAGTATATCATATAACTTATTAGCAAATAGAGCTAATGTATCAGAAGGTATGGTTGCTAGATTTAAAAAAGATAAAAGAGCTGCATTAAGAAACGCAAAGATAAGATTATCTAACATAAAGCTTGAAGAAATAGTTCAAGTGATGAGAGGTCAGTCTAAATGGATTAAACACTAAAATTTAATGGCACAAGCAAGAAACACTTTTTCTAAAAGTAAAATGAACAAAGATCTCGACGCTAGGTTAATGCGTAGTGATGAGTATAGAGATGCTCGAAATATTCAGGTCAGTAGATCTGAAGGGGCTAATGTTGGTTCTTTAGAAAATGTTCTTGGTAATGAATTATTGTTAAATATTAATACTTTAACAGGTTCTACTGGTCAAAAATGTATTGGATACTTAACTGATGAAATAAGTAATTACATTTATTTATTTACAACAAACGATACTTCTACAGCTGGCTTTAACAAAATTGCACAAAACTTTATAATAAGACATGATACTGTTTCTAATATTAGCATTATATTAGTTAGTGGTGCTTATTTAAATTTTAACATTGCAAACCCTATATATGGTGTTAATTTATTAGAAGATCTTTTATTTTGGACTGACAATAGAAATCAACCAAGAGTTATAAATGTTTTAACAGCGGCTACTAACAACACTTATTACACAACAGAAGATCAAATATCTGTAGCTAAATATAATCCATATCAAGCTATAGAACTTTGGCAAGACGTAAGTCCAACGACTAACCCTGCTAGTTATGAAACTACAATCCAAGACGTTACAACTCCTTATTTACCTAATGGTGGTAGCGCTGTAACTGTTGGTTCTTTTTCTGGTGGAGCTTTATCTATAAACGTAAATCAACTTGAAAACAATATAATACCAGGTGGAAGTACTGGATCTTTAATATCTTATATAAACAGCGCAGGTAATGTAGTTAGCACAGGGACAAGAGTTAATTCGATTGTTTATGTTGTGCCAACAACGCCTAGCCCAGTCCCTGACCCTCCTTATTGGAGAATAACAGCTACATCAAATTTACCTGCTCTTAGTCAAAACACCACGTTAGTTTTTAATCCTAATCCTTATTATGATGGTCAATTTGCTGGTGATGAAGATTATTTAGAAGATAAATTTGTAAGGTTTTCTTATAGATTTAAGTTTGAAGACAATCAGTATTCTTTATTTGCTCCATTTACACAAATAGCATTTATACCAAAACAAGACGGGTATTTTTTATATGTAAAAAACGATGCTCTAAATTTTCCAGAAACAACTGATCAAAGCAATACATATAGAAGTACTATAGTAAGTTTTATGGAAAATAAAGCTGATCTTATAAAGTTAAGAATACCTTTGCCTTTTAGTAAAAATGATTTACAAGAGAAATTGAATATAAGTGAAATCGATATTTTATACAAAGAATCTAACGGTTTAGCCGTTAAAGTTATAGACACTATTAGTATAGCAGAAATAAAAGCTCAAACAGCAGAGCCTAATGTTTTCACTTATGATTATATTTCTAAAAAACCATATAAAACACTACCAGAGGATGAGCTCACTAGGGTTTACGACAAAATACCAGTAAGAGCTTTTTCACAAGAAATAGCTAGTAATAGAGTTATTTATGGTAATTTTCAAAATCAACATACACCGCCTGACAGTTTAGATTACAGTGTAAACGTTAGTGATAAATCTAATTTTAATTTAAATTTATCTACAGCCACAGCAAATGGAGCCCAAACTGCTGGAGTGGGTGTTGCTATAAATATTCAAAACGAAAGCCCTGCTGGTGGTATAAAAATAGGAGACGTAGCTACAGGTACTGGTATACCTGCTAATGCAATTGTAACCGAAGAAACAGCAACCACAATAAAATTAGACAAAGCTGTATCTTTAGCAAACAATGCGGTTATAAATTTTGCGCCTATTGGGCCTGATACTAATACCGTCACAAAAGTAGAGTATCCTAATTCTACGTTAAAACAAAACAGAAACTATCAAGTTGGAGTTATGTTATCTGATAGATATGGAAGAACTTCTACAGTTTTGTTATCTAGCAGTAAAAACGAAGTTATAACTACAGATGGAACTTTTATAGGTGATACTATTTATTCACCTTATTTAGATGAAGGAACAAGAACTGATCAATGGCCTGGAGATTCTTTAAAAGTGTTATTTAATCAACCTATAGGTCCAGACAATGCTAATCCAGCTACTGGTTGGCCAGGTTTGTATAGAGGGCTTTTACCTAGTGGAGTACCAGGTGGTAGTTATAATCCTTTAGGTTGGTATTCTTATAAAATTGTTGTAAAACAAACAGAGCAAGAATACTATAACGTTTATTTACCTGGAATAATGGCAGCTTATCCCGAAGATACTGCTTTAGAACTAGGACAAACATCTCACGCTGTCTTAATAAGTGATAATATAAATAAAATACCTAGAGATTTAAGCGAAGTAGGTCCAGAGCAAAGACAGTTTAGAAGTAGTGTAGGTTTGTTTGGAAGAGTAAACAACATTGCTAACAGTTCAACTACAGCGATTGCAAACACAAATGTTCAATATTATCTTAATAAAAGTGACGATGTAGTTTCTACTATATCTACAATGCAAGATTTATTTGATTACGATCCTGTTGTTCCGCCTTTACCTAACTATTTTCCACAATTTTATTCATACGAATCAAACCCTTTAATTGCTAGAATAAGTACTGAAAAACAAGTAGGACAAATTTCTACTACTAACTACTCACCTGTTGGTGCTGAAGTTGCTATAAATGCCACTAGTGATGAAATATTATTAAAAAACGTAATAGGTAATACTTCTGTATCGCTTATAGGAAATTCAGTAACAGGAGTTGGCTTGCCTTCTGACTTATTAGTGGCCTCGCCAGGTTTTACAGCCGCAACAAGTGTTGTTCAAACGACATCTTCAAGCGCTAGTTCAAGCAATATAATAAGCGTATCATCTAGCTCTAACATAGAGCCAAATCAATACGTTAGCGCTACAGGCGTGCCAGAAGGTACGGTGGTCCAAAGTATAAACGGATCTAATGTTACTGTTAGTAATGTTGTTGATATTGCTAATGGAGTTACTATAGATTTTCAAACACCAGCAAAAATAAAAGTAAATCAATCAGTTACAGTCTCTTTTGATACAGAAATAACTATAGTAAATGACGCTACACCAGGTGTGCAATACCTAGCTGTTATGGAAACTGAACCAGTAGAAAGTCTTTTAGATATATTTTGGGAAACAACTAGCACTGGTTTAATAAGTGATTTAAATTCTTTGATATTAAACTCTTCAGACGGCGCTGCTAACTTTAGTTCATTTAATACTAGCCTTTTCACAGAAGCTTTACCTACAACATCATCAATATTAAGCGCTAACTTTACTCTTGAAGATAACTTTGGTGCTGTAATATCGCCATCAAATATAACTAGTTTTGTTATTCAGTCTGTAGTAAATGGAAACGGCACTAATGTTAATAATTACTTTACGTTAAGTAATCCAACTTCAGGATTTTTTAATGTAGTAACTACACCGGCTTATTATAGTAATGTATTTTTTGGAGATGACGCTGTTTTAAGAACTTTTACTATTACTTTTAAATCAGTTATAACTAGCGGAACTAATGTGACAGAAACTTTTTACAATGAAACTGTATCTTTACAAAATGTAGATCCTATTGTAACAGCAGCAACACCAGCGTCTGGCACTACAATAAACACAAACAGGTACGAGCAATCTTTAGCAACATTAGACGGTGTAAATGGTGCTAATAATACTACGTTAAGAACTCAAGATTTAACATGGGAAATAGTTAGTGTTTTTGATTTAACTGGATCTTCGCCTACAACTGATATAGGGCCAAACGGTACTAATTTAGGTTATTTTACAATACCAAGTAGCGTAGTGTCAAATCAAAAAAGAGCCATACTTACAAATAGTTCAGGTGGTAATATGCCACCTAATAGATATACTGTTAACTTAAGATTAAGTGACGCTATTGCTAGCGTAAACGCTGTATACACCGTTGATATGGTTATAGAACCTAATGTTGTTAGAGCTATTACTTGGCAAATAGTTTGCGATGGAGAAACTCAAGCCGATAATTTTCCAGCTGTAGAAATACAAATAACAGACGGATCAGCATCACCTACGCAACAAAATGGTTGGTATATTTTTCCTGTACCTTGGAGTACATTAGTCAATGTTAATGGTGCTAATGTTATTACAATAGACAGAACAAACGCTAGATTAACAAATCCATCAGGCGCGGCATGCCCTGCTTATGGTGATGCTTTCTTTTCACCTACATCAAGCGCTGCTGTTAGAGCTTTATGGACGGCTAGCGATTGCACTTGCACTAGCGGTAACACTGGTAATATAACAGATATTAGTAATATAGATACAACTGGTTATCAATTTGAAATTGTATAATGGAAATATCTAACAAAATAAGTAATAATTAAATATGGGAGCGATAGTTGAAGTAAAGTATTTTAACTCTTTTGTTTTAAAGAAGACCGTAAAAGAAAGTAACAATACTATCGTATGGAATGGTTCTTTTGGTATACCAGCAGCAAAAGGTGGTTATCCTGTAGTTGTTGATAGCGACACAGATGGAAGCACTAACTGGGCAATAGAAGAAGCTAGAATAAGAGGTGGTTATAATAATTTGTCAACTGACAATGGAGCTAAAGCTTATTTAGTAGAAGAAGAGCCTAATGCGGTAAGAAGAGGTAATTCATTAATATACTCTGGTATATTTAACTCAAGAACAGGTATAAACAATACAAATGTATTTTCTGTAGCAGATGATATCACAAAAAGCGCAGACCCTGCAAACGGAACAATTCAAAAACTATACGCAGAAGATACTAACTTAACAATATTTCAAGAGTTAAAAGTAAGTAGAGCGCTAATAGATAAAGACGCAATATATAGCGCTGAAGGAAACTCAGCTGTTACATCTTCTAACTTAACTATAGGTGTTATACAACCTTATCAAGGTAAATACGGTATAAGTAAAAATCCAGAAAGCTTTGCGGTGTATGGCTATAATAAATATTTTTCCGATAGAAATAATAACGTAATAATGAGATTATCTAAATCTGGTCTTGATGAAATATCTAGGTTTGGTATGATAGATTATTTTAGAGATGAGTTAAATAATTATCGAGTAAATAAAATAATAGGAGGTTGGGATATACACAATGATCAATACGTTGTTAACACATTAGATGAAAAACTACTTTCTTACAATACTCTTTCTTTTGACGAAAGTGTTAAAGGTTGGACTAGCTTTTTTGATTATAATCCTGATCAAATGTTTAGCCTAAGAAATAACTTTTATAGCATTACTAACGAATCACTATACAGACACTATGCTACTTCTGTAAACAGAGGTAATTTTTACGGAGCTAATTACCGTAGCTCTGTTACGTTTATATTAAACGCTGAATCACCTGTTTCTTCTAAAAACTTTAAAACAATAGGCTACGAAGGAAGTAGCGGTTGGCAATTATCTACATTAGTGTCTGATGGAACCGGTGATGGATTAAGCCCGGCGTCAGGACAGTGGATAACAACAAATGATGAATCAGCTTTAGTGCTAAGTTTATTAGATGGTGAGTATGTATTTAATCCAGCTAACGGGTTACCTGTTGTAAGAGCCAATTATCAAGCTACTTTAGGAACTACAGAACCTCCTTTACCTAGATATTACGCTGGTTTTAATAGAAAAGAAAATAGATACGTAGCTAATTTAGTAAACAACAGCAACGCTTCGACAGGAGAAATATTATTTGGTTCTGAAATAAGTGGCGTAAAAGGATTTTATGTAACAGGAACTTTGTCAACAGATTTAGTTACAAATTTAGGTGGTGAAAAGCAATTGTTTTCAGTAATGTCAGACTACGTGATGAACAATGGATATTAAAAAATTTAAAATAAATAAAAAATGAGTGTATTAATTGGTAGTGCTATAAGCGCTGGCGCTAGTATTATTGGTGGTATTATCGGTGGTAGTAAGGCTAGAAGAGCTAAGAGAAAAGCTGCAAGAAAGCTTAAAAGAATGAACGCTAAAATGAAAGAGCTAGAGGCTAACAGACAGGAGATAATAAATCCTTATGAAGACATGACTAGTTTAAGCGGTATGATGAGTAATCCTATGGCTAATTTATCTGTTGCTACGCAAGCTACTGACATGCAGATAGAGCAAACTGACATTGCTTTAGCTAACACTTTAGACGCATTAAGAGAATCTGGTGGTGGAGCTGGTGGCGCAACTGCTTTGGCTCAAGCTGCTTTACAGTCTAAGAAAAATGTTGCTGCTGATATAGAAGCACAAGAAAAATCCAATGAAGACAAAAGAGCAGCTGGTGAAGAAAAACTACAACAAGCGCAAATAACAGAAGCACAAAGAATGCAAGATGCCGAAGCTATGGGTAAAAAGTTTGTTTATAGTGAAACTGAAAGTAGAGAGATGCAGCAATTAAATAGATTACAAAATCAAATAAACACTCAACAAGGTATAAAAGCTCAAGCTTCAGCTGATCAAACATCAGCATTAACAGGAGCTATATCTGGTGTGGCTGGCGCAGCAAGTTCTTATTACAATAACAAGTAGATCATGGAAAATAGAAACATAACAACAAACCTTTTAATTAAACAATTACTGCAAAGTGATAACATGGCTTATGTTCCAGGGTATATAGCTTCTCCTGTAGATACTGAATTTAGAGTGCTAGATAAGGCTTACCAAGATACTGGCAAACAATATGCTAAAATAAAAACAGCTATAGACCAAGGTAAGTGTGGTAATTGTATTGAAGAAAACAACATGTTGATGCAGCTTGAAGCAGCGCCAAAATTATCATTGGAGTTTTTAGAAAACGTTATGAGTGAATTAAGCGTAGTAGAAACTTCTAACTATGATCCTAATAATTACTTTGGATTTATGGTTGCTAATTGTATTATTTCTGAGAAACCTGGATTTTCTAAAACAGATGGTTACGATGTAATGTTACAGCTACTACAAAACGGAACACAAGAGTTAACTTTTACGGGACCTATATTTGATAAACCTCTAGTAATAAATAGCGCAGCTCTTAAAAGCTTATTAGAATCTGACACATCTATGGTTGTTGAAACTCCAGACATAAACATAAGCATGACAGAACTGTTAGTAGAGTCACAATTGTTTGATCCTAAATCAATAGGTGAAGATAAAAAACTAGGTGCTGATGCTAAAATATTAGAAACTTTTATATTAAAATTTAACGGTGAGCCTGATTATGAAATAATTGATTTAGGCAACGGTAAAGGTAGAAATATAATAAGGTATGACATGGATAAAATAGAGAAAAAAGTAACTCCTTTTATTAATGCTCAAGTAGCAGGTATATTAAGCGCAGAGCAAGAAGCTATTGCTGCTTGGAACGTTTATTTATCTAAAGGAACTAGCCAAGAAGAAGACGATCAAATGGTTCAAAACGCTAATGCGGCTGGTGACTCATGGTCATATGAATTAGACTTACCATTGCTTCAAGATAAAAAAGTTTTATTTTTAGAAAAGTACAAAGAATATTTTTACAAAAATTACTTAGTTCAGTTTTTAACAAACAAAATACCTAGCGTACAAAAAGACGCTTCTGTATTTGATCTAGAGCAAGCTAGACAAGCTAAGGCTGAAAAACTAATGAGTAGCACTAAATAAATTAAATCAAATGACTAGAGAAGAATATATAAAAGATTTAGTATCTCAAAATATAACTGGTAGAGAAATAGTAGAACTAGCCTCACAGTTTGAAAACGAAGAAGAAGAAGAAGTAAAGACAGACGATGTTGCGGCTCAGGATGCAACTGTAACATCGGCAAAACAAGAAGCATCCGAATCTTTGGATGGCAAATCATTATCAGACGAGGAGAAGGCAACTGCTGCTGCAGAACTAGCAACCGCTAAGCAATTGATAGAAGATTCTTTATTTGATCAACAAACTACAGATAAATACGCAATTGAATCACAAGAAATATATAATCAATTAAATAAAGATATAAGTGACTTAACTACCAGAGAAGAAGAAGGAGATATTGTAGCGCAACAAGCTTTAGAAGATCAACAAGCTAGAGGAGATTACGAAGTTCCTGAATCGATAGAAAAAGTTTTTAAACCTATACAGGAAGGTTTAGCCAATGTTGGTGGTGATGCGTATTCTTTTTTTACTACAGTTTATGATAAAATAACAAGCGGTTCAGATGATAAAATTATTGAATTAAATCAAATCATAGAAAACGAAGAAAGTACTTCTACGCAAGTTGAAAACGCAAAAAAACTAAAAACTAAACTTGAAGAAATAAAACCAAGTGACGTTAGTGATTTAAACAATAAAACACTAGTAAAAGATTCAAAAGAAGTTAAAGATTTTAATTTATTAAAAGAAACTGAACAAATAGCGGCTAGAGATTATTTGTTTAAAGAAGGAAATAAAAACCCTTCGGGCCAAGAAGTGTTAAAATATATAGCAGATAATTCTCAAAAAGAAGATTTTCAAAATACTAGTAGAAAAATATTTCAAGACAAGTACATTAAACAAAGACAAAAAGAAGCTATAATAGAGCGAAACAAAAAAGAGTCTGGTTGGGATGGTTTTACTGAAGGTGATAATCAAAATAGATTAGAAGAGGCCGCTGCTTTAGTAGCTAGTAGTTTAAACAAAGAAGCGCAAAGCAATATAGCAACATCTGTAAATATAGATTCTAAAATACAAAATGTTGAAAAACAATTAATAGCTTTAAAAAAATTAAAACCAACATCACAAGAAGAAGCAAACGTAATAATAGGTAAAGCTAATTTACTTTTTAAAGAAAGGCAAGGTTTAGTCGATGCTTATGGTGATTTGGTGAACAGGCAAATAGAAATAGGTGGAGAATCAAAAGATATTACAGACTATTTAAACACAGTTAGTCGCAACCAAGGTTGGTTAGTAAATCTAGTTGGCGCTTTAGCTGGTGGCGCGTATGATTTTGTTGATGGAGTTGATGAGTTTATAGATAGAATGGTGTATAGTCCTTTTGAAATGGCTGCTGATGTTATTAAAGTTAATACAGATAAAGATTCTTGGCTTCACGAAAGTGTACTAGCTATGGAGGGTTTAGAGAAAACTAATTTTGGCGCTGACACTGCTATAAGCAACATGAGAGAAGGTTTAGCAGAGCCAATTAGCGTAAGTGATATAGATGACTGGAGTAGCATGTGGCAGTGGAGTTCTCATTTGGTAGGATCTCAAGCAACAAACACTGCTGTCATGTTAACCACTGGCGGGTGGGCCTTACCTTTGTTAGGCGCTAGTTCTTCTGGAGCATCATTTAACAGTATGCAAAAAGATATAGATTTGTACGGTGAAGAAATTACACCTTTACAAATGTACACAGTTGCGCTTGGTACTGGTCTAGCAGAAGGTTTAAGCGAAAGAATAACTTTAGGCCAATTAAATAGAATAAAAAAAGGCCTGCGAGCTAGCGGTAAAAACTCTTTAAAACAAGGCACTGAAGATTACATAAGAAATTTATTTACAAAAAAAGGAGCAACAAGGACGGCGACTAAAGGTTTTGTTTATGGTAAAGAAACTTTTGAAGAAGGTTTTACTGAAGCTGTAGCTGGTTTTTCACAAAGAGCTTTAGAAAGATATGTATTAGGAAAAGACATTAGTCTTTTTGATGGTATGAAAGACGAATTTATATCTGGAGCTTTTATGAGTGGTTTTGTTTACAAAGCTCCTGGTTTAGGAATTAAAATGTATAGAGCTTTTCAACCAGAAGATTCTAACCAAACTATAGGCAAATTAAAAACAAGAAATATTGAAATAGGAAAAATACTAGAAAATAGTCCTTTGTTAGATATTAAAGTTAGAGAAAAACTAGAAAACGAATTACAAGAAAACGCCACTAAAGTTCAGCAGATAATGGCTGAAGATTTTAGAAACATGGACAAGATGAGTCAAGAAGAGCAAAATGACTTAATGGCTAAAGAAGATAAAATATATAATTTAAGAGAATTATATGATACTACTCTTAATGATAATAATATAAATGAAAAAGATAGAGAATCTATTTTAAGCAGTTTAAGCTCTGAATTAAGATCTATAAAAAACGACAAACTAAAACTATTATCAGAAGTAAGTGTAAGAGAAGAAATATCTTTAGCTAAAAAAATAGGTGAAGAAACAGGTAAAACTGATTTTGGTGAAGATGCTGTTGGAACAGGTCAAGCTGTAGAAGTTGTAGAGGATGATGCTGCTTTTAAAGAAATGACTAATATAGATGAAATAGGTGTTGAGGGTGTAGAGCTTAAAAGCGGGCAAATAGTTCTTAATAAAGCTCAAATGTTAGCGGCTGCTATGCGTAATGGTGGTAATATAGGTACTGGTATTCATGAAATTTTACACAAAGTACTAAAATCTGAATTTAGCAGAGATCCAGCAAAGGCTGAAAAATTAAAAGAACAATTTTTAAAAATATTAAAATCTGAAAATAGATCTGTATATGACAAAGTAATAGCTAGAATTGAAGCAAACTACGACGCAGAATATTTAGCTAAAAATCCTGACGAATATATTACTACATTTGCAAGTGTTTTAAAAGAAAATAACATAAAATACAGCCAAGCAACAGATGGTTTATTTACAAAGCTAGCTAATTTTATTGGTGGTTTGTTTAGTGATAAACTACAAGTAGATCCAAACGATTTCAAATTTAAAGACGGTAAAGATTTATATAATTTTGTTCAAACGTATGTTAAAAACACTTCTGAAGGCAAAGTATCTGAAAGAACAAAAAAATTAGCAGAAGCTGGTAAAGGTATAAAAACAGGTGACAAATTGTCTAGGTCGTCAGTTTTAGAAGAAATAAATAAGCTTGTACCACAAGATATTACTACTAAAAAAGAATATGATGCTTTCTTAGCAGATCCTAGAGCTAACAAACCTTTATTTGACGCATTGATAAAGGAAGGTGGTGTTATAAACAATTACGTAAGAAGTAGAACAACTACAAAAGCCGAAGCTGATAAAGCTATAGAAAGTTTAACAGATAGAATAATGAACTTTAATCCTGAAGCTAAAAGAGCTGATGGAAAACCTGTAGGCATGCAAGGCTTTGGTGAAGCTATATTTGCTAACACTAGGTTTGCTAAACTAGATGCTAAAAAAGCTTTATTTAAAGAAGGTGAAAAAGCTAAACAACAAAAAAGTATTGATGGTGGAACATTACAAATAGCTGATGAGTCTACCACATCTAAAAAAGACGATACTAAGTTAGCTAAGAAACCTAGTCAAACTACAGTTTTTGATAAAAATACTGAGTCTAGAATAGATGAAGCAGTAAATAAAAACTTTAAAGGTCAGGATGTTAAATTTTCAGAAACTAGAGACGTTCCTAACGATGTAGCTGTTATATATGCAGAACAACTTGGAATAAATCCTCAAACTATAACTGATAAAACAAAAAATTATACTAAAAAAGATGCAGAAGGTTTAACGAAAGCAAAACAACTTTTACTTAAAAACGCTAAAGATGACTATGCTCGTTTACCTAAACTAAAAGATGACTTTGGCAAAGGTACATTTGTACCTAAAAACGTTAAAGATGCTTTATACACTGACGGTGAATTAACAGGTAGCTTAAAAGATTACATGGATCTTATCAGAGAAAAACCTGTTAAGCCTATATATAGAGATCGCGTAGGTCAAACTATTAGAGGTTTATTAAATTTAACTATTAGAAATCGTATGCTGGAAACAGCACAGCCTTTACAAGCAAAAAGAATACAATCAGGCGCTAAATTTAGTAGATCTATAGAATTAGGTAAAGAAGGTACTTTAGCTATAAACGAAGTATTAGAAGCTAGAGGATCTAGAATGACTAATCAAAAAGACAAGGTTGCTTCTTTCAAAAAAATAACATCTAACTTTGAAGAAGAAACAAATCTTCCTGTGTTTCTTTTACAAAGCTCTAATATAACAAATGGCAATAGACCTAGTGTTTATAAAAACCTTAAAACTGGTGATTTTACAAACACTGTTATAAACGATGCCAACCAGACAAAAAACAAAGAAGATATATTAGCAAACAAAAAAGCTATTGAAAACGGAGAAGTATACGAGCTTAAATCTGCTAAAAAATTATCTGAAAACAAGTCTGATTACAAAAGAACTCGTAATCCAAAAACAAAAAAAGTTACTTATTTTACTTCTCAAATAAACGTAGTAACTGGCAAACCATTTACTAGCCAAGAGTTAAATGATTTAAACAATCTTAATATTTCTAAAAATAATGATAATATAGATTACAATATTGAAAATGAAAAATCTATAAAAAGAGGTTTAAGCTTGATGACTAGAATAATGGCTAAAACTTACAAGGATTTAGCAGTTTCAAATAAAAATAAAGCAGATCAGTTATTGCAATATTACGCAGAATTTCTTTATAATTCTAATTTAAATAACAATCTTGGAAGAAGTAGCGCTATGACTTTAGGTTATGAAAAAGGAGCTGTGCCAGGAAACAGGACTGAAGAGCATGTATACCAAGCGATAAATTTCGCAAGAAGAACTATACAATTTATATCTGACATAAACAATCCATTATATGAAGCTAATTTAAACGGTTGGATTAATTGGGCTGAAAACAATTACTATCAAATAACCTTATCTCATAAAACTGATGTTAGTCTAAATCAAACATACGACAAAGATCAGTTTGTTGCGGATAAAATTCTACCAAAATATAACGGCAAGTCAAATGAATTTCCTTTATTAAGAGACGCTTTTGATCAAGTTGTTAAAGATGGAGACTGGAGCGTTGTTCCAGATTCAGATATAAGATATTTTAATAATTATTTAGCTAATAATCCTGTAGATCCAAATGTAACTTTTATAAACAAAATTACTTATGCTAAATTTTATGATGTAGAAATACCTAAAAATCTTGAAAATAATTCTGAAGCAAAACTAGCTCAAAGAAAAGCATTATTTGAAATAACTTCAAAAATAAAAACGCTTAAGCAAGCTAAAAATAATTTAAAAATTAAAATTAACGATTTAGTAAAACTTCAAGCTAAACAAAGTAAAAATCTTGAAAAGCAGTTTGAACCTAAATTAAGCGTGGGTAGCACTATTATACAAAAAATAAACGTATTAAGCGATTATGATAAAACTCTTAAGTTTTCAAGATCTTTAAATACAAAACCAAAAGGAATAAGCGTGTTTGATTTTGACGACACGTTAGCTAAAACAAAAGAAAAAGTTATAGTTAACAAAGCTGACGGAACTACTATAGAAATATCAGCTGCTAAGTTTGCAGAGCAAGCCAGTGAACTACAAGAAAATGGAGCTACGTTTAATTTTGATAATTTTGAAAACGTAGGTAAAGGCACTCAAAAAGGGCCACTTGCTGATTTAGCTTTAAGACGTCAAGGTAAATTTGGCAGTAAAGATATATTTGTGTTAACAGCTAGACCACAAATAGCGGCTACAGACATTAAAATGTTTTTAGATGGTATAGGTTTAAACTTACCGTTAGAAAATATTACAGGACTAGAAGACGGGTCACCACAAGCAAAAGCTAATTGGGTGATAAGTAAAACAGCTGAGGGTTATAATGATTTTTATTTTGCTGATGATGCTATTAAAAATGTTAAAGCTGTTGCAGAAATATTAGATCAAGTAGATGTAAAATCTAAAGTACAACAAGCTAAGTATAGCAAGTCACAGACTTTTGATAAAGTAATAAATAATATTCTTGAAGATAGCACAGGTATAAAATCTGAAGCTGAGTTTTCTAAAGCAAGAGCACAAACAGTTGGTGCTAAGAAAGGTAAGTTTAGTTTCTTTACAACACCATCTGCAGAAGATTTTGTAGGTTTAATATATAAATTTTTAGGTAAAGGTAAAATAGGTGATGCGCAATTTCAGTTTTTTAAAGATAACTTAATTGATCCTTATAATAGAGCGGAATTAGCAGTAACAAGAGCCAAAATAACTGCCGCTAATGATTTTAAAGCATTAAAGAAAAGCCTTAAGACGTTACCTAAGTCGTTATCTAAATTAACAGGTATTGGAGGGTTTACATTCGGTCAAGCCGCTAGGGTTGCGGTGTGGACAAGACAAGGTATGAAAGTTCCTGGTTTATCTAAAAGAGACGCTAAAGAATTAAATGCTTTTATAGATAATAATGCTGAGCTAGATGTTTTTGTAGATGAATTAATAAATATACAAAAAGGTAAACCTTACCCTGCACCTAGTCAAACTTGGTTAGCTGGTAATATAACATCAGACATTGTTAACGAAATAAATAAAGTTAACAGAAAAGAATACATGCAAGAGTTTAATGAAAATGTTGATATAATATTTTCAGATAAAGTGATGAACAAACTTGAAGCTGCCTATGGTCCTAGATATGTAGAAGCTTTACGTGATCAATTGCGTAGGATGAAGTCAGGTTCTAATAGACCTGTAGGTAATTCAAGAATTGTAGATCAATTGCTAAACTGGTTAAATAACTCTGTTGGTGCTATAATGTTCTTAAATACAAGATCTGCGGTGCTGCAAACTATATCTGCAGTAAATTTTATAAATTTCGGTAATAATAATCTTATAGCTGCTGGTAAAGCGTTACTTAATCAAAAGCAATATTGGAAAGATTTTATGACGCTTATGAATTCACCTTACTTAGTTGAAAGACGTGATGGATTAAAAATCAACGTTAGTGAATCTGAAATAGCTGACGCTGTGTCTGAAAGTTCTAACAAACCAAAAGCATTTTTAAATTTATTACTTAGCAAAGGGTTTATACTTACAAGAATAGCAGATAGTTTTGCTATTGCCGCTGGTGGTTCTACGTTTTATAGAAATCAAATTAAAGCTTACATGAAAAGTGGTATGGATCAGGCTGCCGCAGAAAAACAAGCGTTTGATGATTTTTATGCTATTGCAGAAGAAAGCCAGCAATCAAGTAATCCAAGTAAAATATCACAACAACAAGCGTCAGGTGCTGGTCGTGTAATATTAGCTTTTGCTAATACGCCAATGCAATATGCTCGTATAATAAAAAGAGCTAGTCAAGATCTTGTAAACGGAAGAGGTGACTGGAAAACAAATGTATCTAAAATAGTTTATTACTCAGCAATACAAAACCTTATATTTAACGCTTTATCTAATGCTTTATTTGCTTTAGCGTTTAACGAAGAAGATGAAGAAAAAGAAGACAAAACAGGTAGAATAGCAAATGGTATGGCCGATTCATTATTAAGAGGTCTTGGTATACAAGGAGCTGCTGTAGCTGCTGTAAAAGATGCTTTACTTACTATATATAAACAAGCTAACAAAGAAAAAGGAGCACCTGAATTTAGAAAAGCTATAAGTGATTTGTTTGGTTTTTCACCACCACTTGATTCTAAAATTAGAAAACTAACTAGCGGCGCTAATACTCTTTCTTGGGAGCGTGAAAAAATGAGCCAAGAAGGTTTTAATTTAAATAACCCTGCTTATTTAGCATTTGCTCAAGTGTTAGCAGGTTTAACAAACGTACCGCTTGATAGAGCTATACAAAAAATAAATAACTTAAGAGCCGCTACAAGTGATAGTTCTGCTAAGTGGCAAAAGGTTGCTTTATTAATGGGTTGGTCAACGTGGGATCTTGGTTTACCTTATTATGGCGTTAAAGATAAAGAGGTTCAAACACCGCAAACAATACTTAGAGACAAAGTATTAAAAATGAAAAAAGAAACTAATACAAAAGAGCAAAAAGAAACTTTATTAAAATTAGGTCTTACTAAAAAACAAATAAAAGCTTTAAAGTACGAAGACGCAAGAGTTAAAAAAATAATTGAATTACAAGATAAAAAATAATGGGTGCTGAAAAAAGATTACAAAGATTATTAAATAAAGCAAACAAAGGAACTGGTATAACCACCCAGGCAATAGACAATAGACAAGAAGTCAACGATGTAGCTATGGCTACTAAAAATAGTAGAAAAATAAGAAAAATGGAAAAACTAAAAACAAAAGTAGATGCAAGAAACGCTGCGCCACAAATGGGTTCTGCTCTATACGCTAAATTAACAGCAGGATGTAAAGCAGCCGCAAGAAGAAAATTTGATGTATATCCTAGTGCTTATGCTAATATGTGGGCTTCAAAGCAACAGAAAAAAGGTAAGTGCTAATGACTTATATTCAGCCAGGTAACACACCTTTACATGAAAAAAAAGTAAAGAAGGTTAAAGCTAAAGGCGGAGGCACTAAAAAAGTATGCCTACCTAAAGCTAAAATTGCTAGTATGAGCAAAGAAGAAAGACAAAAAGTAATTAACGCTAAAAGATCTGCCGCAGCTAAAGGCAAATATAAAAGATCTAGTAAAAGTAATGTTACTGGAACAAGCAGTGGCGGAGATTTAAAAACTTGGGTAGAACAAGACTGGAGACAAGTTGGAGACCCATCAAAAAAATGTGGAGAATAAAATGATAGTAAAAATTAAAAAACTTTGGAACTCATTAATGTACAAATTAATGTTTAAGAATTATGAATGCGAATGTGAAAACAAAAAATAAAATGGGAGGAATAAAAATACCAAACTTTTACGGATCACCTTTACGTGAAAATGGCTTAACAGTTGGAGAAAACACTGGTGAGGTAAAAAAAGATAAAAAAGGAAAGTATGTTTTACGTAGCGAAGAAAGTGTTGCTGGAAAAAAAGGTGATACTTTAAGAATTAAAAATCCTAAGCTTATTGAAGACGGCTATTTAAAAGGAGGAGACTACAAAACTAAAAAACTAAGTAATAAAAATTTTGAAATAAAAGAATAAAATGAGTAATAAAATTTCGGAAAACACTGAATTAACTTTAGATTTAAAAACACTTGCTATTATTGTAAGTTTTGTTGTAACTGTTGTAGGCATGTGGTTTGCTCTTCAAAAAGATATAGATCTTGCTAAAGAACTACCTAAGCCAGAGGTTAGTAGAACTGAGTATGATTTAAAAGATCAGCTAATCAGGGAAACAATAATGAACACGCAAGAGAAGGTAGAGCAAAATAGCGACAAGCTAGATAAAATTGACGAAAAGCTTTACCAGATAATTAAAAAAT
>Ga0208667_1000224_pt1 | contig 26390 bp, 41 predicted proteins | sample 11BtaG_FD_184085 | JGI IMG/M metagenome (GOLD analysis project Ga0208667, IMG submission 184085) | Marine viral communities from the Subarctic Pacific Ocean - 11B_ETSP_OMZ_AT15265_CsCl metaG (SPAdes) (version 2) | ecosystem: Environmental > Aquatic > Marine > Oceanic | place: Pacific Ocean... | reverse complement strand
TCTGGACTGTGTTTATAATCTTTTCATCATCATAAGAGCTTTTTATATCAACATAGTTTAGCTCTCCTACACCCTGCCCAAAATTAGCTTCTGGTGTAGTTGTGTTAGCCAATCTATAGTTTCTATCTCTAAAAGTTGCATTTCCATTAGCAGCAATAAAGAATGTGCCATTCTCTGCTAGTTCTACAGCTCTAAGTGCAGCTAATACAGTATCTGTTTCTGGTTGTACCTGCACTTCTAGTTGTCCTGTAGATATTGCCTGATTTGTATAACCAAAGCTATCAAGTATGTTTTTAGCCCTTACAGAGCTTAATTCTTGTGCTTGTGTAAGTGTAAGCCTAGTGTTTGTACCTAGTTTAGAAATACCTAACTGCCAACCAAAGCCATTTAAAGTAGCATTGTTAAACAGTTTAAAAGCATCTACACATTGTATTTTAGTTTCTGAATCAGATCCCTGTGCAGGATAATTAACAGGAAAACTTTCTACAAAGCCATGAAAAAGAGTATATGTAGAGCCACCATAAGCAGCTTTAATCCTTATTCTTTTTAATGGTTGTACCTTAGTTCTATTGTTTGTTGCATCATAATAATGTGTAGTTTGATTAGGACTAAACCTATTATCTGTGTTTGTAAGCACAACTGTTACTGCAGCAGGGTTAAAGTCTGAAAGGTTAGTTGCTCTACCTCTGTTTATACTAAATCTCCTTAGATAAGGAGAAACATCAGTAAAAGTTTGTGTGCTATCTAGTGGATTAGAGTCAAAAGCAATCTCTACTGTTAAATCAACATTAGAATCAAAAGGAACACTCATTATCTAATAGCATAACCTTTTTTGGCTAATCTTTCTTGTGTAACCTGTAGAAAATCTTCTGCATTATCTGAAAGCTCTACTTTTACACTTACTTCCTGTTGTGCTTGTCCACCACTAGGAGCAGACACAGAAACCTGATCACTTACAACAGGAGCTGCTATTGGAGCAGGTGTTGGAAATTGTCTTGAAATAGGAGCTGTTTCTATTGCTCTAAATTGTTGCATTAAAGCTTGTTGATCTATTAATTTCTTAGTTGAGTTAGTTAATTCATCAGTAGCATCAATAGTTTCATAAAGCATATCTCTGCTTCTTTGTTGTGCAGCTGTTTGAAAATCTGTTGATTTTGTTAAGTTGCTTTCAGCTAAATCTAATCTCTCTCTTGCAAGTCTAAGTGCATCTGAGTCATTAGCTAGTTCAAACTCTGCCTCTGCTAACTCTGCCTCAGCTAAAGCAAGTTCTGCTGTAACATCTTTGCCATTTTGTTTAGCTTGTGTAAGTAGTGCAATTTGTGTTGTTAATTCATTTTTTCTAATTGCAGCTTCTGCATCTCTAACATTTTCATCTATTTGTAATCTTTCTAAATCTTTAGAAGCCTGATTCCTGTTTCTAGTTGCTCTAGCTACATCATCATTAGCAGAACTAATAAGATCCATTATCTTTGATCTTTCTAGCTCTAATCCAATATTGGACATAATTAAGCTATTTTGTTCTCCAAATATTGGATTCAGTTTAGTTCTTATTGTGTTTGATAGTTTTTTAGTCTGTGTTTCATTAGTAAGTAAACCAAGTCTGGTTTTTTGTAAATTAGTAAACTCTTGTGCATAAGCATTGTTCATCTTGTTAATGACATCTAAGAAATCTAAAGAAAGCCCTGTATTACTTATTATTTGTACAGAGTTTTCATTAAGTATCTCAGTTTCTTTTTGCATTTCTTTATTAAGAGTTTCTAAAGCATCAGCATCTCCTTTAAGTGCATTTTGCCCTAGTATGAATGTTCTAAAGTATTTGTTAAGTTGTGTTGTTCCTTTTTGTGTTGAATCAACTGTAGCTACAATAGCATCATTAATTAAGCTAAAGCCTGATACAACAGCAGGAGATATATCACTAACAAAATTATTAAATACTCCTAACAGTTCTCCTGCAGCAGGTAACAATTCTGCACCTACTTCCTCTCTTAATTCTTGTGTTGCTGATCTAGTTAGTAACATCTGTGCAGCAAAACCCCCTGCTTCTCTTTCAGCATTACCAATTTGTACTGCAGCTCTTTCAAATATTAATTCTGTTGTTGCTAAGGCTTTTTCTTGTTTAGTAAGTTCATCAGCACTTCTTTTACCTGTCATTGAGAATGCTTTAGTTTGTACCTCTGCTTCCTGTACTGAAATACCATAAGTTTTTAGAGCTTCCCTTTCTCCAACAATAGCTGATCTAAAAGCCTGTAAAACAGGAGTTGCACCTGCTGTTATGTTGTTGAATGAGGCAATATCTCCTGCTAGTGAAAATAACCTAGCTGATAAATCTGCTGATTCATTTTGTGTAAATCCTAAACCTTGAGCAACAGCACCAAATACACCTACTAATTGTTTAGCCTCTGATGTAGTTAAACCAAACATGTTGGCATTTTTTTCTAGTTCTGTACTTAATTTTTCTGCTGCACCACCAAAAGTAGTTCCAAAAGCTCCTGCAGCTTCTTGTGCTGCTGATGCTGCTTGAATAGAAGAGATTGCAAAGTCTGCAAGTTGTTTAGCTGCAAAAGCTGCTGCACCTGCAATAGCTGTTTTAGTAAGCCCAGACATACCTGCAGCAAATTGTGCATTAGATTTAGCTGCATTATCAACATCTTTATCTAATTCTTTAGTTGACTTAGAAACTTTGTCTAAACCCTGTGAAGTTTTATTTGCTCCTGTGAGCTTTAAAAACATCTCTAAAGTGGCTCTTGCCATTTTTATCTCCTCAATTTAGATTGAGCTTTAGCCTCTGTTATGGCTTTCTGCTCTTTTTTATTCTTATCTATGTAGTATAACTTCCAAGACTCAAATTCTTGCACACTCAAAGATTTTCTAAGAGTATCAACAGTCATTCCTAAATCCATAGCTAATCTAAATTCAAAAGCTAGTTCTGTATTATTCTGGAAACTGATCAGCTATATTAGCTTGATCCTCCTTAGTCCAAGCCATGCACCTATAAATCCCCATAAGGATTTTATCTACAATATTAGGTGTAGCTTTAGCATAAAACTCTTCAACTTGTTCTATTGATTCAAACTCTGGATCTTTTAATCCTGTTAGTAGTAAATGTTTCTCAAAAAGGACTTCATCCCTTACACTATCAACTTCTGAAAGTTGATTTATCTTAACTGCATCTGCTTTAGTTAATCCTGTAACAATAACTGTTGCATTCCATTCAGAAATCTCTATTTCTTTAGTAGGAAGTGCAGGAGCATTAGATATATCATCTAGTTTAAGCCTTTTCATGCTGTCCTCTTTTCTGTTGTGAATTACTTAAGTTTTATTTTAAGCAGTTCCCTCAGTTACATCTCCAGAAACTTGAAAAGCAGCTGTAAAAGTAACAGCTCCACCTATATCAGGTGTTCTATCATAAGAAGTCATTATTGCTTCTCCTGATGCTTTAGGTAGTCCTCCTGTTGTTCCAATAGGATAGAACTCAAAAGATCCCTCTGCTCCAAGTATTCCAGAAAGGTAACCATCAACAGTTGCATCAAAAGAGCCTGAGATGGTCATAGTTGCATCTTTCAATCCACTAACAAAAGCCTTGCTAGAATTTGAAAATGCTGAAACCTCAGCTACATCAGCAGTTCTTGAAATAGAAACATCAGTAAGAACATTAGAGATATCTCTTAAAGTTCCACCAGAATCATCAATCTTGAATGCTGCATTCTTTCCATGTGTAAATGTTGGCATTTATCTTTCTCCTCTATATTTATTTCTGTGCAAAGCTAATTGCTGCTGTTATGCTACCTGTTCCACCAAAAGTTAGAACAGCTCTAGCATATCTTGCAGGGTTACTTGCACTTGTCTTTAATTCTGATGTTGTACCTGTTGCCTGAGTAAAAGTTATATAATCAGAATAAGATACATTATCAGCACTTGTTTGTATTTTAACATCTAATGTAGGAGATCCAGAACTTACAGTACAATGTAGCACTCCTGCACCACCATTAGTACCTGCTGCTCCATAATCTACCCCTGTTTGATTAGATGATCCTGTTGTAGCTGTTGGAGCTAATAAGCTCTTGCCATTATAAGCATCTCCATCAAATTGGAATGCTACAGCTACTGCAACTACTGAGCCAATGTCTGCTGATCTATCATAAGAAGTTTCAATCACACTACCAAACTCTGTAGGGTTGCCTCTTGTGTAGCCAATAGGAGCTATTGAAAAAGCACTACCTGAGCTACCTAGTTGTGATAAAAACTCTGCATCTGCATCTGGACTAGAACTCTCAAAATAACCTGAAAGAGTTGCTGTTCCATCTTTAAGCCCAGAAACAAAAGTTTTGCTACTTGCTGTAAATGTTGATGTTTCAGCTACATCTGCTGTTAAAGATATACTTGCATCTGTAAGTGTTGTAGATAGATTTGTATTATCTAATAGTACAACAGCATTTTTACCATGATTAAATGTTGGCATTTATTCCTCTTCCTCTTTTGCCATTTTACTATCAAATTTTACTGCAGCTTTATTCTTTATCAAACTTTTAGCAATCTTATCTGGTACATCACAGATTTCTCCTGCTTCAACCCTAATTTCTTTGCCATTTTTTTCTGGATAATTACTTCCAATTAATATTTTTATTTTCATTATGCTATTACCTCTATATTGAATGTTACACCAAGAAAGCTAGTTCCCTGTGTTACTTCATACTCTCCATAATCTGTTGCACTTATAACTCTAACAGACATAGCAGCACCACCCAAAGTAGGATCACTTTCTATAGCTGCTTTAACTGAGGTTGCCCCAGAAGAAGCTAAGTAAGCATCTACACCATCTTGTGCAGTCTGTGCATCTACTCTTGATATATACACCACTATAGGTATCTCATAGGTATCTGAGCCTCTAGCCATTGTTGAATCATAGTTTAAACTATTCAATGGAGCTACTAATGCTATAGGTGGCTCAATCCAATCAGGAACATACTCATAAGCAGTTAACCCTGATATTGTTTCTAAATTTGTTTTTAAACCATCTCTAATGCCTGTTAAGGTAGCCATTATTTTACACTCCTAGCTATATCTCTTGCTATAGATTCTAACATATCCTCTGCTCCTGCTTTTATTTCTTTTTGCTTTTCATAGACAACACCACCAATAAAAGGCTTCATCTTTAAGCCTCTCTTAGATATTGCTCTAGCAACTAAGAATGGATTTAATTTAGGTGTTCCCCTCTTTGCCCACTTAGCTAAACTTGATCCCTCTTTATAAGGTGGAAAGAAAGGCTTTGTTTTCTTAACAGGACTAAACCCTCTAAAGATAGGCTTACCATGTATAAAAGGAGCTGTTGGACTACTAGAAGCTAATTTAAACCCCTCAGACATCCTTAGCCTGTTAGTGTTACCTATTTTTGCAGTAAATACACTTCTTCTAGTGTTACCTGTGTTTTTATTGCCTCTCCCTGCTTGTGATCTAGGAGATGGAGGTAGGCTTAATCTTGCTAGTGAATCTTCTTTTAATTCTAAAGCAAGTTTGTTAAAGAAATCATTACTTCTTTTATTCCAGATAGATTGTGAATTGATTGCCCTAGATAAGTCTAAAGCTCCATTAAGAGTTAATTTCATACACCATAGAGCCTATTGTTGTTTATTGCTGTTAAGCCAACATAAGGTCTACCTGATGCAAGAGTTACTGTAGTTTTTTTAAACCCTTTAATTAAGTTTTTAACATCTGGATCAAGCTCTGAAAGAAATATTATTGGAGCTTGTCCTGTTTCTGGATTACCACTAAAGCCCATAGGACTGTTTTTTCTTTGCCAATATCTAGCACCCTGAATAAGTGATGCCTGTGCAATAGCTGCAGGAACAGGATTGCTGCCCTCTTGTATTGGACTTCCAAACTTAGCTGTTACTGATAATCCCTGTCTGTGTGATGTAGGTAATACTTTACCTGAGTTCTCCATAGCCATTACTATCTTTGTAAATGGTAGCTTTGGATCTAGTTTGTCATTGTTATAAGGAGCTACATAGAAATCTGTGTCTATAGTTAGTGTTTCATTGACTGTACCATCAGCATTTAGTGTTTTAACAACTAAACCTGTTGTAGTGGCAATATCATCAATTTCTGCATAATCCATAAACTCACAGTCAAATAACCTAGTTTCTACATCAGAAATAGTAAACTGCCTACCACAATAATTATCTATTGCAGCAGCTGCAGCATCAAGAGCAAAATCAATGTTAGTATCTTGTCCACTACCTGTGATACCTAACCAAGTTTTTAGCTCATTCTTATCTGTATATTGATGACTCAATATTTAACTCCTTATTGTTACTTATCTTCTTGTGGTTTAACAGCTTTGTTTTCTACTTTTTTAGCTGTTTTTTTCTTAGGTGTTTCTAATTTAACATCAGGCATAGGATCTCCCATACTTGCTACAAGAACACCACTTAGGAAAGGACAATCCTTACCTTTAGCAAATTTACCTGTTACATTATCTTTCCAGACAAAATCTGCTTCTTTTTCTATAAATTTCATATTTTTGTTCTCCTCATGGAACACAGAGCCAATAATCTCATTCTTTAGAACAAAACTATGGCTCTGTATTTTTTCCATATTAATTAACTATTATTCAATATCATTAATTCTTGTGAATGCTTGTGGTTTATACACAGCAAGAGCATACCTTAAGGAAGCCTTTACTGTAAGTATGTCTTTACCAAAATCACCATCTTTAGCTGAGTCTGAAATCTGTAATTCCATTCCTCTTCTAAATACATGGTTAGCTGCTAAAGAGCCACCAAATTTTCCAACAACTGCATCAATAGTTGTAGAAACAGCACCACCAATTTGTGATGATTTAACAACAGGTAAACCCCATATAGTTGGAGATCCTGCCAAAGCAGAAGCACCTAACATAAAGTTATTGTTGCCATCAACCTGACTTACTAAAGCATTGTAAGCAGCAGGACTCATCAAAACAGCATCTGGAGCTAATTCTCCATTGATTTCTACATCTTTGATACCATCAAGAATTGTTCTTAACTTACCACCTGCAGTTGCAGGAAAAGCTCCTGCTGTGTAAGTGATTGTGTTGATTCCTGCTTGTTGAGTAAGTCCTTTAACATCTGGAGCTGTACCACCACCAATTAGGAATTGTTTCTCTAATCTTTGCATTACATGATTTGCAAGTCTGCCATCAAAATATGCTCTTGCTCCTGCTTGATCTTCAAGCAACTCTGCTGTTATAGGCAAAGTTGTGATGAATTTTCTAACAGGTGCTGTTACAGCTGAGTAGCTGAAAGCATCTTCTGGAGCAGCACCAGCTTCTGCAGTTTCTGCTGCATTGTTTGTTGCTGATTCTTGCAAGAAGTAATATGTTGTTTGATCTGTATTGATAGAATCTACCAAGTCCAAAGCAGGATTAGGATTAGGCTCTATAGCAGGAATAACTTGCTGATAGACTGTATCTCTAGTCCAAACTGATGTTGTTACATCTGTTTTTGCTTCAAAAGGCACATTCTTAATACCATGATCAACAAAAGACTTATAAGCATTAGAATCTATAAATTGTTGTCCAAGAGATTTTGCTTCCTCTACTTCTGGCTCTCCATAAACAGGCATTCCAGAAACTTTTTTAGAAGCTTCCATCATATCAGAATTTTGGGATTTCATTCCCTCAAGATCTTGTAATTCAGTAATTGAATCTCCAAGTTCTGCTAATTCTTGATTTCTTCTCTTGATTTCTTCTTTTTGATCAGAAGAAAGTTCAGACATATCTTTTACAGAATCAAATATACTTGCTAAATCTTCTGACTTAAGAGCTTTTTCTGCTCTTAGTTCTTTTAATGTTGCCATTATATTTCCTCTCTAATTATTTTCCATTAAGTTCTGTTGAACTTCTAGGAATAGTTCATCATCTTTAACAGGATCATAGCCATAACCTGCAAGAGCATCATCCAACCTGTTATAGATTGAAGTAACTCCCTGTAAGTATTTAGCTACCATCTCTGTAGATTTTGAACTAAGTGTCTTTTTTTCAGAGTTTCTTAGAAGAGCTAGATCTTCTATTCTCTCTGTGAATGCCTTTAACTCCTCAAGAGAAGCTACAGCATGTTCTCCAAGCCTCATACCCTGTTGGGATGAACTGATACTTGCATCAGTAGCACTTGAAATCTTTAAATCTTTTTCTTTGGCACACTTGCCATCTTTTTCATAGGTACATTTACCATACTTAGACTCTTCATCTTCTTGTTTGACTTCCACAAACTCTGTATCTACATCATCATAAGTTTGTAAACCTGATTTAAGAGCTTGAACAAAACTATTCTGTTGTGATCCTACAAGTACAGGAGAAACTTCCCAGACTTTAACATCTTCTAGCATTCTTACAGGAACTTCCTCTCCTTTAGAATCAATGTGTGTACCCTTAGATGATTTAAGCACTTGAAAGCCATAACTGAATTGTTGCATATCTTGCATAGCCTTTACAGTTTCATAAGCCTCTTTACCTGCTTCTGTGTTAAGGAAATAACCTTTAAACACAGCTTTTTGATTATCTGTTTCTATGATGCCTCTACCAATGACTTTACTCCAATCATGATTCCACACTAAAGGAACTTTGTTCCCTGTGTAACCTGATCTTAATGAGTTAGCTTTGGTTACATCATTATCACTATCTATAGTGTCAAATAATGAAAAAACTGCCTCTATATATCTTGTATCTCCATCTTCTTTTAGCTCAATAGGAGCATTCTTAAAAGATAGGTTATCTGGTCTTTTTAACTCTTCATTCATCTATTACCTCAATATATGCTTCTGTACACCTGCAATTCACAGTCAAAGCTGCAGGAGCTTTAGGATCTGCAGGAAAATCTAACTTGATTCCATTATACAGATAAAAGCTATCAGCAGGAACTCTTTGATTGTCTAATATAAAATGAGCTTCTCTAACAACACCATCTCTTTGTGATACCCACTCTTTCTCTAAGGTTTTACCTGTGGACTTAGCAGCTCTCTGCTGACTCCAAGAACTAGCCTTAACAACCTCTGTTCTTGCTATTGTCTTAGCTCTATTTAGTGATTGCCCACCTAGAACTGTATTAATGTTTTTAGATAACTGTTTAAAAAACTTATCTCCCTCTGGTGTACCTGCAACAGGATTAACAATGCCTAGATCCTCAAATTCTTTTAGTGCCTTAGCAACTATGGTAGATACTCTTTTCTTTGTTGTATCATTTAAGTCTTTCATTACAGACTTTGCATTCTCTTGCAAGAAACTTGCTGACTGTCCATCTTGAAATACTGTACCTACAGCAGGTGGCACTTCTCTCTGTCCTCTATAGAAACCATCATCAACTATCTTTTTAAGTGTTCTACCTGCAGGAAGTAACTCAGCTAATGTATCAAATACTGTTCTTATAGCTTGTTCCTCTGTAACACTTACACCCAAATCAACAGGATCTGCTGCCTTAAAAGCATCATTCTTAGGAAAAAGATTATCATAAGTTCTAACTGAAAAATCATCTGTTAGTGAATAGAACAATGGTAATAACTCTTTATCAAACTTAGTATCTTCAATAACTATATCTATATTTGTTTGCATAGCATCTAGTGTTGAACTAGCTCCAATAGCTTTAGAGATTGCTCTTCTTTGTCTGTTAAGTTCTTTAGCATATACAGTTTGGAAAGTATCTTCCCATTTTTGTCTTAAGCTATCTATAGACTTCCAATATGCAGCTTTTTCTTCATCTGTTTGCATAGCTTTTACAGTAGGTAAACCAATAAACTTAGTTGTTGGCTCTTCCCAACTATAGAGATCAAACTTCACTGATTTCTCTTCTTTAACCTTTTCAGCTTCTTTGTTAGCCCAATTATAAGCCCTCATCTTGTTGCTCTTAGAGATATCTCCACCCCATAACAACCAAGCTACTTGCCCTTTAGTTGGATTTTCTTTATCTCCAGAAAGATAAGCATTAGCATCCTCTGAGTCTAAATCTCCCTCATGCCTACTAAACCAAGCTGCCATTCTAACTACTTTGCTATCTGAGATAGTACCATTAGCCATAGCTCTTGCTTCTCTCTTTGTTTTGTCTGTAAGTCCATCTCCTGCAAACTCAAGTAAATCTAATCCTCTTTGTGCATTTTTCTGAATGTAAGTTGGAACATTATCTACCTTAGTTTCTATAGATTTCTCTTCATCCTCATCATCTTTCTCTAGCCAAGAGGTATGCACTCTTTCTCCATCTGAGGTTATGATATGTGCATCCTTACCTTTTTCCTCAACAGTATCATCTGCTGCAAACTCTGTGCCATGATACATTGTTACTTCTGATCCATCTACAGGTACTTCTGCAACAGTCATATTCCTCACAAAGTAATCTCCATTGTCTAAAGCAGGTAGCTGATTAGCTTGTCTTGCTTCATTAACAGTTATAAACCCTGCATTGTAACCCTGTACAATCCTAACCATTGTTGCATCTTCATCCTGACTTAAAGCCCTGACATCAGATAAATCATACTTAAAACAGTATGCAGGATTAGTTTCAAAATCCTCTAATAAAAGTTGTTTAGTGAACTCATTAGCAAAGTGATTCCACATAGGAATTAACTTCTGCTCAGTAAAAAACTCTCTTAATTCTTTAGCATTAGAGTATGTTGCTCTCTCTAGCCCTGCCCCTAGTCCTGCTAAGATTGCAGGAACACCTAACACAGCAGATATTCTCTCTTCATTAATATATCTAAGTTTTCCTAGTTCTAAATCTTTAGGAGTAAAAGAAAGAGTTTGTATATCTACTTCCCCACCAGAGATGACTAATGGTCTACCCCTGTTCTCTCCACCAAATCTTCTACCAAATACCTCAGCTATATTCTCTGCTTCATCACTTGTCATTGATAAATCATTTTTAGGACTAATGACAACACTAGGCACACCTGTATTTTTAACTAATGCAGCTCCCATCTGTGAAGCAGCAGCATCTCCTAAAATCTCAACCATAACTGATCTAAGAGGAGCTAATCCTCTTCTATGATTTCTAGGATCTATTCTCTCTCTAAGGTGTATCATATCTTCTGGCAATATGTCTAAAGTGTTGCCTTTTTGTTTGTATTGATACTTAGTAATTAACTTTTCATCATTACCTTTAACCTCAACCATCTCTGGTAGTAAAGGTATAAGCTGAACAACTGCACCTGCATCATTCCTTAATTTTAAGATAAAAGCATCCCCATACACAGCAACAGAAGTAACAATATAGTTATTCATTAAATTAGCAGTCATATTTGGATTAGGATTCTCTAAAAGTATTGAAGCAGGATGATTCTCTACATACTCTTCTCCCTCTTGTGTTTTTACATAAACTTTAAGTGGTGGCTCACTAAATGCAGTACCAAGAACATTAAGACAAGCTAAAGCTGCTGAGTTGCCCTCTGGACTCATCTGATTAGTGCCACTAAAGAAACCTGCATCTGAATTAAAAGGAAATACTACCTGTGATGTTGGAAAGTTGTTAAATGATTTCTTTTCTGTTTGTGCTTCTTGCTGACTAAAGAAGCCTCTAATGTTATCTGCTATTCCCAATTAGGTTACACTCCATGTTGTTTTTCTAACTATACCAAATCTAGCTGCATAAGCTAAAGCATCCACCTGATCATCATGAGATCCACTTGATGGAAAGCTAGTTAATTCTCTTTCAAATTCTACTAACCATTTAGCATTTTTCAAAAAGTAGATAGTACCATTTTCACATCCTGCTGCTGCAGGTACTGCTCTTGCAGTCTTAGACTTATCTGCTTTAAGATTTCTAATAGGCAAACCCTGCCTCCTAGCCATCTGAATAATACCCAAACCAAAACTAGAATCCTCTACACCTAGCCAAGCCATGTTCCATTTACTAATCATTGATTCTATTTTAGGTAGTAGCTCTGGAGCTTCTAGTCTATCTCTGAATATATCCAATACTAAAAGCTTACCACTAGGAGTTGATCCTACTGCCATTATTACTGAGTAATCTGCTGTTTCCTTAATACTTAGAGCTGTGTCCATTGTGCCAAAGATACTTAGCTCACTATGCTTTACTATCTCATCTTGAAATACATACTCTGGATCTTCTCCTGCAATAACATCATAATAAGCAAACCATTCTCTCTTAAACATGTGTCCTACCTCTGTAAACTCTGCTAAAAACTCTTGTGCATAAACTAATGAGCCTAATTCTTCTTTAGCTTGTGCTAACTCATCTTTATTAATTCTAGGACTATTTTCAGTAGGGTAATGAAAGACTGCCCAATCTTTTCTTCTTTTAGCATTATCAAACAACTCATAAAACCAATTCATCCCATTAGGAGTAGAGATAAATAATGCCTTACCTAAGCTATCAGATAATATTGGTCTAACTGTTTCCCAAGTTTCTTTTTCTTGATAAGCAACCTCATCAAAGATAATTAAGCTAATACCACCTGCACCCCTAAGAGTTTCTGGCTTGTTAGCTGATTTAATCTGTATAGATCCACCATTCTTTAAAACTATTCTTTTCTCTACTTCTCTTACTTCTGCATATTCCTCTGGTAGTTGTCTAACTAATGATTTAAGGTTAAGCCAAGACTCTAAAGCCTGTGGATAAACAGGAAAGATAACCCATACTTTTAAACCTTTAAGAGCTTGATCTACTGCAGCAACTAAGGAAAGAGTAGTTTTACCCCACCTCCTGCCACAAACAGCAATAATAAACCTTTTTTCTTCTAGTGCCTGTATTACTTCTATTTGTCCAGAATGTAAATCTGGTGGGGTTGCCTCAATAGTCTGAGTCATCATCTTGCTCCCAATCCCACTTAAACTTAATCTGTGGATATTCAACCTGTGTTACTTGTACTTGTGGACTTCCTAAGCCATAAATCTGACTTATCATCTTGTAGCAAACATCTAATATTCCCTTAAGTTCTGTAGGATTCATAGAAGCTAAATCTCTTTCATTTATTTCACTTATAATTCTAAATATCAAAGGCTTTAAGTTATCAGCTAGATCTCTTGCAGTTTCCCCAACTTGTGCATAAACTTCCTGTACTATCTGCTCATTTAGCATCTTATTTATAGCTTTTACCCTATCCACCCATTGATTTTTACTAGATATTTGATAGATTCTTCTATCTGTAAGACTGAAATTATTAGAAACTTTTTTAAGTGTTCTGGAAGCTCCTAAGCCTAAATAGTATTGAAATCTCTTAAAATCTACATTAGATTCCCCTACCTGTTGTTGATTAGGTAAAGCTAAAGACATATCATCAATATAATCCATAAAAGCAGTATAACTTAAATATTATTTATTTTTACAATGCAGAAAACAACCACAGCAAAGAATTGTGCAATTACACACTTTTTTTATTCTTTTTAAGACTTAACCACAAAACTACTAAAAACTCTATCATTAGCCACCTATTTTCCAAATAATCTCTGTAATTTCTGAATCAATGTTTTGTATAATGTTTAAAACATCTGTTAACTTGTTATTAGAGTTTATAATTTCTACTTGTAGTGCTGTTACTTCTTGTTGTAGATCATTAACAGTTTTAAAGAGCCAAGCTACTAATCCTGCTAATCCACCTTGTAAAATTTGATTTAAATTTATCTTTGCTTCCATTACATACTTAAGCTACCAACAATTAACACAACTGTTGCAACTAACCCTAAAACTTTATAAAATTCTGATTTATCTAATTTCTCATCTAGCTTCTTATCAATGTCATCTAACTTATCAAATATCATCTGATTTAGTTCTTTCTGAGTAAATCCATTGTCTGCCATATTACTAATCTACAGGAAAAATTAAATATCTTGAAATTTTTACTTTCTTTTTATTTTCTTCAATAAAGTAGGAAATAGCACCATGCTCAGACTTAACTTGAAATAATATCTTACCATACCTCCATAGAATTTCTTGTGTTGGTGGATCAATAAAATCTGTTGCAGCTTCTACAAATTGTACTTTTAAATTCTTTTTAAAATGGGGGATCTTCATTATAGAACATCTTTTTTGCTGCTTTTCTGTAAGTGTGTGGATTTAAAGCCCTGTTAAGCAAATCATCCTCCTCTGCTTTCTTATTTATATAAAGTATATGCAGTAGAGATATTAAATGGTCTAAATCATCATCCATCATTACTGTGTTACCCTGCTCATTAACTACATAGACATCAAATCTATCTCCAAAATTAAGTACAGCTTCAAAGACTGTATAAAAGCCTCTTAGAAATAAACTAAAGCTAACACCCCCTTTTGTTTTACCAAAAACAGGATGCTGAATAGTGCCATCTATTTCTCTAATGTTTTCTATCTTGTCAATTAAGGTATATTCTGAATTAATGTGCATCAAAATACTCATATAGCCATAATTTATATCATCTGCAGCATATTCCATTTTTACCTCTTATATTGTAATCTTTTTGTGCAAAAGCCATCCTGCCCCCACTTCTTTGCATAATTGGTAAGTGTTGTTCTAAACAATCACAGTAATTAGTGTCTAAAACATTAACTTCTGTAGGATTTATTGTTCTTAGTGGTATCTCATAAAATTGCTCTCTAACTGAGTCTTTTTTCATTTCAGGTGTTACTTGATTAACATTAATTGCAAAAAATCTATTAGGAACACAGTTAGTAAAAATCAATCCACCATGTTTATTTTCTCTGAGTAATCTGACTTTACTTGCAGAGATTCTTACATTACTTATGTTAGATAAATCAAAATTATGCCAATAACCAACAACCTGTAACTCCATAAAATATAATTCATTATTGATTTTGCAAACATAGTCCTCTTTAAAATCCTCTTCATCTTTTACTATTTCCCATCTATTAACTGCACAAACATTATTCCAAAAAGGTCTAGCCTTTCTAACATCATATAAGTCATATTCATCCTCTACAAATAATCTTCTATTGTTTTTGTTTATCATTTAATGCCTGTTCTAGTATATACTTTCCAACTTCTGGACTAACACAATTTCTTAATAATACTCTCTTATCAATTCCTTTATAATTTGATAAATCATAATTATATTTTTGCTCATATTCAGCAACAGTTGCTTTTTTAAATGTTATATGTTTAAATTTTTTGTCTTTTAACTCAAAATTATTCCAGAATAAATGTCTTTGTAATTTTTTTCCAGCAATTAATGGCTCATAGTAAGGAATAACATTTTCAACAACCCATAATTTTTTAATATTATGTTTTTTAATTTCCATGTGATGTTTTAAAAATATAATTTCTTGATATAGTTTTAGATCAGGAAATAATGCTTCATAATTAAGATGTAACACTCCAACATTTTGCCTAATTCTTGAATGAGTTGGACAAGGAGGAGAAGTCCAAATCATATCATAGTTTTGATAATTTAACCTTAAATATTCATGTGCATCAGTAACAACAACATTATCATTAGGAAAAAAATCTTTATAAATCTTTGCAATATTTTCATCATACTCAACAGCAGTTATTTCATGCTCATCACCCCAAAGTTTTCTATTTCCTCCTATACCTGCATATAAGTTTAATATTTTCATTTATATCTACCCCAACAATGTTTACTACTGTTCCAATGATGCCAACCATCATAGAAAGAAAGCCATCTAGCTGCCTTAATATTGGTTTCTACATCATACATATCTAGTTCTTTATTATATATGTCATTTTCTAGCCATTTCTCAGTTTTGTTATTAAATTGAAACAAACCCTGATCAATAGAGCCATCTGTGTTATAACCTGTAGCATTAGCCCTGCCATCTGACTCACAAGACATAACAGCTAAAGCAAACAAAGTATTATCTCCAAAATGCTGTTCTGTTTTGTAATACCATTGTTTAACATCTTGTAAGTGATTACAGAGAAAGTAGTCATCTATAGATTGCTCAGTTATAACTGTTTGTAAAAATAAGGAGCAACCTATAAATAGTTCTATCATTTTATATTTTCTAGTATTTCTTTGCAAAGCTCATAAGGTACTTTGCTTCTTTCATAATTATTCTTTAATCCTTGTGTTCCTGTTTTAGATCCCCTTGGAGCTGCCTCATGACAAGGCTCCCCATTTTTACACATACTTCTAGGTTTCCAATCTAAATTGTTCCATAAATCAGTAGGCTTCATTCTTTTATCTCCATATTGACAATAAGTTACTGTGTCTATTTTGTATGGTAATTTATTTAACTTTCTTAATTTACCTCTAGGATTTTCAATAATGAAATATTTTGGCTTTAATTCAGTAATTATATAGTTTGTTTTTTCTACTATTGCTAATCCATATAAAGCCTCTTGTGTTTTTGGTGTATTGTCTTTGTTCCAATGCTTCCCAATACTTGCAACACTAAAATAAGTGCATGGAGGACTAGCCCAAATTATATCTGGTTTAAAAGGTATTTCATCTGCTTCAAGCTCTAAAATATCTTTTACTAAATCAATTTTTACATAGTGATCTACAGTTTTTAAATCTAAGCCATTATCAACTGTAAATGTTTCATGTCCAAATTCTTTAGCTACATTACTAAAGCTACAACTACCTGCAAAGAGTTCTAATACTTTCATTATAATTTTTTAAAGCAACTGTTACAGACAACATAATCTTTACTGTAAAGAGGAAAACTAAAATCCTCTTTACAAATAAAGCAAGTAAAGTGTCTTATTTCTTTAGGTGTTTGATGCCACTTAAAAATAAGATTTTTTAAATAGTAAAGAATGTTACTTATCACTCCTCTTCTGCCTCTGGCTCATCTTTAGCATACATAACTGCTTCAATGTTGTTAGCCCAAACAGGAGGCAATAACTCTAAATCCTTTTTAAACATACTTTTAATTTTTTTAGGATCAGCATTATCTGTAACTAAGTATTTCTTTACCCCAATAAATTTAACAATTACTTTTTTCATAATGCCCAATCCTTAATATATGCTTTGTGCATAAAAGGACTACCATCCTTTTTTAACTTTGCATATTGTTTGTTTGCACAGTTACAAACTTCTGTATAAATTAAAGCATTATATTCAGTTCTTAACCTGTTAACAGCTTTTCTAAGATTGCCATTAGTGTTGAACTCTGAATCTAGAGAACATATAAAGCCCTCTAGTTCCAAAACATACTGCACCTTTCTAAATTCTGATGGCTCTTTTTGTAGTTGTATATCCTCTATAACTGTTAAAGGCTTATTTCTACCAAAAATACCTAACATTAAGCACCACCTACCTGTAGATTTGTTGCAATATCTTGTATTTTATTTTTAACAGATTTCATATTATCTATGTTTAATTTAGCTTCTGGAATGTCTAACTCTCCTAGAGCCTGTGCATACCAATTAGCTGCATTAGCTGTGTTATCATTAGCAACATCCATAGCAAAAGATTTTATATTATTAATGATATGAGTCTGACTTACAGAAACATCTTCATACTCTATTCCTGCTTTTTCTAACTCTTTCTCTATAGATTTTTTAGGAGCTGCATCTTTACTAGGAGCAATTCCTATCATCTCTTCTGCTGTTGTTGATTCAGAAAATACAACTCTTAAACATCTACCATTAGCTTTAGTAGAAGCCATTTCAAACCAAGAGTTATGATCTGCTTTAGTTTGTCTTGCATAGCCTGTAGCTTTAGGCTCTGTATCTTCTTTATTTTCATAGAAAGATGATTTAAAAATTACCCAATCATCCCCATTATCTACCATCTCTGCAACTAATCTGCATTCTGGATATTCTTTATTCATTTTGCTGATAAGTTCATCAACAGTTGTATAGTCCTCTAAGAATTTAGGCATCCCCATTATACTTCCTCCATTTCATAGCCCTCATAAGTCCAACACTTTAAGCAGACAAAACTTCCATCATCTGCAGGAGCATCAAAGTGGTGTGTACCTGTGAACAAGTTACACCAATTAAGAACTTCCCCCTCTTTTAGTCTTGACTCAAAATCTGTAACATCATACAGATCCTTTTTCTTTTCTCTTAGTCTTTTATCATCTAGCTTTAGACTTACATAAGCCATTGTCATCAATAGAGATATTACTCCATAGACTACAAAGCCTAGATAGATTATTTCTTGAATTAACATAATTAATTCCCCTTTCTTATATAACCAATCTAATAAATATTTGTCATACTGTCAAGCTTCTAAATGAATAATAGATTGCTCTTGAGCTACCTAACAAGCTCAAGAGCTATCAGTTGATCTTAAGTGTGGTGTTGCAAGTGCTTACCCTGTGTCACTCCCTCCCAAAACCAGAATGAACTCTATTTAGTGAACATTTTATATATGTGAAGTAATAGGCTCTAACCCTAGTTAAGATGGTCTAGCTAATCCACTTTATTAATACCTTATCAAATATCTTTTTCCAAGAGCTAGAAAAATATTTTGTATGTATTGAACACTATAAACAACTACTAGGACAATAAGTTAAAAAACAGATATAAATTATTTTGTGTTCCATGCCTCAGTTATAATGGTATTGGCTCTGGTAGATTAATTAAAATATACTTAACCCCTTTTGTATATTATGTATGTAGCCTCCACCAGAGCCATCTTTTCCATAAAAAAAGAGGAGATACAAATCTCCTCTTTTTATTTTCAGATCCTGTAAGGCTATTGCTAGTTCTTACAAGTTCCTATTATTGAATGATAACAATCTACTGTTAGTTTAGCTTACTTTCTTCTTTGCATAGGTCTTTAAAACAGACATAACAGCAGCTCCACCACTTAGTGCAGCTATCTCTAAATTAGAAATATCAATACCTAATGCAGGTGTTATAACTAATGCAGAAGTTGCTGCCTCTACAAAAGTCCATACACATCTCTCTAGTAAATCTTTTAACTCATCTGACATACTATTCCTCTTCTTTCATCTTTGTTTGTACTTTTTTAAACTGTGTGCATTGTTTATTAATGCAGACAAAAGCATTATTAATTAATTCTATTCTTTCCATACAGGAATTACATTTCATAACCATAATTTATTTATCTAGGGGATAAACCTTTTAAAATGATTGTTTGCCTTAATGCCTTAACTTCTGCTTTTAAACTTTTAATTTCTGTTGCTAATATATCCATAATATCCTCCTGAATTTTTGTAACTTGAGGTATGTTCATAACATGATCTTTAGCTTTATTGCTAAGAATTTCTCCATCATAATCCATATAAGTTGCTGTAACCTTATCTCCTCTAATGATTGCACCTGCTATATCTGGATAAATCTCCTTATAGGCAACTGTAGAGCTTCCTATAAAGTTATCCTGTGAAGTTTTGCCTACTAATAAGCATCCTGCTGTGTCATCATCATCATTACCAATGTGCCATAATATAAATTTAAAATTAGGAACATCATCTACATGAATCATTCCTTTATGAAATCCACCAAATTTAGCAGCATATCTAGTGTGAAAACCACCCTCTGATCTTAATGATAGGTTATAAGTACCTGCAGGGATTCTTGTTTCTCCCCATACTTTTTGTGTTTGTGCTTGATCCTCTAGGGTGTAGCAGAGAAACTTTCTTTTATTGTTGCTCACATCAAATAGGATTCCAGAAGTGAAATCATCTGAGCTGTTGAATCTTAATATCTCAAGTTTCATATTTACCTTATAACCTTAATATAATCCCATTTTTCCATTCCTCCAATTACTAAAGTAAGCATTCCTGCCCTAGATTTATCCCCTTTAGTGTTTTCAAACCACTCAGAGCCTGAATCTAGTGTTGGAGCTTGTACTACAAGCCTATCTGAACTTTCATAAGCTAAGAAGTAGTGATAATGTCCATGCAATAAAATATCTGAATCAGCTATAGAATTTCTTGCAAAAGCCTGATCAGATAGCCATTTTCTTGATTTAGCCTGTGAATTTGCACCTGATCTCATCTGATGTCCATGTAGTATAGAAATAACAACACCTGATACATCAAAAGTTAAAGATAGTTCATTTTCTGGAATAATAAAATCTAGTATATCTTTGTATGCAGGAGCTTCTTTAAATATCTCTTGTAACTCTTCTGCCAACATAACATCTTTATTATCCCCAAAAGTTGTATAGGCTTTACCATTCTGCCTTTTTTCTCCATGGTTACCACCTGCAAAAGCAACCAATCCTCTCTTAAATAGAGGCATTATTTCTTTTATAAGGGTATAAATCATTCTTCTAGCTACTTTTTGCTGTTGTCTATCATCTAACTCAGTCTGGAACTCCTGCATGGCATAATGTCCAGAACACCCCTCAACTAGATCTCCAAGCCCTGCAAATAGCACCTGATCAATAGTTTCATGCTTCTGTAACTCTTTAACCTGCTTTTTTATCTTAGGGATATAGCTCATAAATCTCTCTACAGATTCCTCTGTGCCACCTTTACCAATCTGAAAATCAGCTAATGCAATAGTAAAAGTTTTAGTGTTTTTAGTTACTTTTTGTTTAGGTAATGGCTTTTTCTTACTAGCTAACTGTAAGAGCTTCTTAAAGTCCTCATCAGGCATATAGACTTCATCAGATACAATTTTAGCTTTAAAGTAATAGAGCCTTTCTATCTGCCCCATTCCTGCATTGACATCCCAAAACCTTATTTCTGCTGTGTTTTCTACAACTCTATAATTACCTGCATCAACACCAAAATAAGACTCTAGTTGCTCTTGCCAATCAACATTGTTAGTTGGTTGTGGTTTAGATACTATTTCCCCTGATTTAGTCTTTTCTGAGTAATAAACACTAGGCTCAAAGCCTTTAGGATGATTAATTTTATCTTTTTTATGTGTAGATTTAGAGGATCTTGTTTGTGCAAACTTATCTAAAGAGTCCATACCTATAATCCTTAAAATATCTTCTTACTGTATTGTAACTAAGATGCTTAAATTCTTTATGATTACTTACTAAATATTGTGCAGCAACAGTATCTGATATTAGTTTTTCTTCTGCTTCTTTAGCTATTTTAAGGAATATTTCTTTGGCTTTGTCATCTTTTAGGATAAAATTCCTATGTGAAAACTGCCCTGTATGTTTAAATCCCTGTTGTTGTGAAAATTGCTCTAAATTCATAGATAACCTCCTATAATTATAGGATAGCCATCAATTAAGACAATTTACTCAGGTTTTGGATTATTGTCTTTAATTGGTTGAATTATATCTGTTTTCCAAGCATCTAAGCCATTATGGAAAATATAATCTAATTGCTCTCCATAACTAGGATATTCTTCTGATCTAGCTTGAATGTAACCAAAGTTATAATCATCTAATAATGAATTTTTTCTATCTTCAATAGCTTGTTCATAATCACTTGAACTAAACTCAGAAACTTCATTATTAACCTGTTTCATCATTGGCTTTGCATCCTCAATCTCTTGAGTTGCCTGAGCTAGTGCTTGTTCTTCTGTCATAATTTATATCCTAACTAGGTTTTGGATTGTTTTCTTTTACTTCTTTTATGTCTAAATACCATTGTGAAGTTTTAGCTTCATCCCCAAATAAACCACTATCAACACTCCAAAATAATTGATCTAATTGTTCCCCAATAGATTTGTAGTTTTCTTGTCTAATAACTACATATCCAAATTGTTGTTCTTCATATCTAAAATTTGCAACACTTTCTATGTGTATTGCATATTCCTCATCTGTAAATTCAACTAATCCACTACTTGTACCTGTATATAAAGGTTTATTTTCCTCTACTTCATCTGTAACCTGTTGTGTTATTTCTTCTATTGTTGCCATATTATTCCTATCTTACTACAAATTTCTCATAAAGTTATCTTATGCCATACAGATAAAAGAAACCCTGTGTAATATTATTTCCATTTGCATCTGAAATTTCTAAACCACTTATGACTGCATTTTTTTCAAAAGTATTTCCCCAATAATTAGCAGTTGCATTTCCACTTGTTATTACACTACTGCCTCTACTTTCACAATATGTATATTCTGTGCTATCTTGACTATTCATTATCAACAAGTGATTACCACCCATATTAGCTTGACTGTTTGCTGAATTTAACCTGATATATGCAAGTCCTGTACCTGTATAATCATTATATCCATTACTGTCATACACCTGAACTGCACCTGATTGTGTATAAGAAGTTGTTGTATCTGTTACTCCACCTACTTGAAATTGTACAACTACTTGAAAAGTTCCTGCAAATTCTGGATTTACTGTATATAGTTGATATGTACTAAATGAACTACCCATACCTGTTAAAACAACTGATGATACACTTGAAGTAACTTCATAGCTATCAATTAATGTTGAAAAATTTAAACTCATTAACTTACATCCATTTTATAAACATTTATTTGTGCAGTAGCATTGTTAAAGCTACCACCTGCATTATTGTATAATTGAAAACCACCCATTTGAGTATTATTATAATAAACCCAAGTACTTTGCCCATTAAATTGCATATCTTCTGACTGTGCAAAAGATAAATCTGAAGCATTACAATTATAAAATACTATAGTTGCATTGTTTCCACCTTTCCACAAAAAGTCATAAGCTCTGTTTGTTGTACCATTACTACCCTGTACATAAAAAGCATTGTTAGTATTTGTAGCTCTAAAATACATACCTTTATAATTACTAGCACTTTGAATAGTTCCTGATGTGTTTAAAAATCTCATACCTATATTTGCACCACTCTCATCAAGTCCATTAACTTCTACTGTTACAACAGGGTAACCTAATAAAAAGACACCTGCAAAATTTTCAGCAGTTGAGCCATTAGATACTGTTCTACTTTCAATTAATCTTTTTTTTCCTATAATCATTTAAGCACTCACATATCCATAAAATTTTATTGTACTTCCTGCTTCAACATTATCTATATTAAATTTAAAACTATTAAAAGAAGCTGAGCCAAATTGTCCATATCCATATAAAGATTTTACTGATGAGCCATTAAAACCCTGTGACATACCTGTTAATGTTGTAAGAAAGCTATCTGCAAGGTCATTTAAAGTATAAGCAAAACTTAAATTACCACTCAATGCCTCTGTTAAATTACCAAGTGTAGCTGATGAACTGCTATAAGTTCTAGTTGCTGACCCTGTTGTACCCATAGACATTGTTCCTCTTTGTCCATTAGTAGCATAGGTAGTTGAGAAATCATCTTGACTAACATTAAAAGACATAGAAGTCATACTTGTACCCTCTAAATCCCCAACAATATATAAAGTTCTATAAACTGTACTATCAATATCAGTAGATAGAATTGTTACTGAACTTTCACTACCTGTAAAAGTATATTCATAAATTAAGTTAAGATTGTTTGGCTCTGTTGCTGATGTAAATTTATCTGCTCTTGTTAAATCATAAATATCTTTAGGTGTAAAGATCCCTTTATTATTTCCAAAACTTTGTTCTGGGGCTTCTGGTATATATCCAAATTCACTCATTATATTACCTTGTACAATGTAAATACTGCACCTACATCAATATTTCCAGTTGACCATTGAAAATTTATACCATCACTAGCACTTGCAACAGTATGCACTCCACCACCCTGTACACCTAAACTACCACCACTATATTTAGTTACAGTATCAACACTTGCAAAACTGTACTCTGAACTGGAATTAAAGTTATAAAGATAAATAATTGCATTACCACTCACACCTGCTTCAGCAGATGTATTCCTTGTACTCCAACCTATTGGATAAGTCCATTTAGAACTATCTATTGATGATAAATTAGAAAATGTTGTATCTGTTCTAAGTCCTTTAAAAGCAAAACTATATTTACTATCTGATTGTGCAGTTCCACTTTTTGTTACTCTTAGTTGTCCATCTTGTCCATTAGTAACAGGAATACAGTTACTAACTGCTAGCATATAAACATCATCTGTATCTATGCCTGTCAATGTAACTGATGACACAGAACTTGTTACTGTATTTGTTGCTACTTGTACTAATCCCATTAGCTATCAACTCTCAATCCATAAGTTCTTGCAGTTGCAGTTATAAGATTAGTGCTAGTGCTAGGTACTATTTGGTAGCCACCCATACTTGCAGTTTGTTTTAAAACACCAATTCCTTTATAGCCAACATAACCACTTCCTGTTACAAAACCATTATCTTGATGTAACACAAAACTGTATGAACTTGCAGAATTTGGATTGAAAATATACATTACTGTACCATTACCACTTTGTTGCTCATCTCTACCAACACCACTAATTCTTGTTGTATTGGTTTGTCTAGTTTGTCCAAAAGAACTGTAAGCAGTTTGCACTAAAATAGCATTGTCATAATTACTTGCACTAATGACACTTCCACTAGAATTTACAAATCTTAGTTCCATATCATTATTATTATTTATATCCATTGGTGCTATAACAATTTTGTAAATATCAAAATCTGAACTAAATACATCTGTTACTGAAATACTTGATACAGAACTAGCAGTAGTTTCATTAATTAATCTTAGGTTACTCATATCTGTTTTACTCCATAAAGTTTTATGTTTCCAGATGTTGTTCCTGTATTAGATAAAAGTTGAAGTGCATTATGTGTAGCAGAAGTTGGTAAAACACCACCACCAAAAGTAAATCTTTGGTCTGCACCTGCATTACTAAAACTATGAAAAGTGCAAAAACTGTATTTAGAACTATTTAATAAATTATAAAAGTATATATAAGCATTACCTTTATTTGTAGTTGTTCCTGATAGAATACCTGTAACTATTTGTGTTGAACTTGTAGCTCTACCATCAAGAAAACTACCTGCTGTTGTTCCTCTGTTAAAAGAATACTGATAGCCACTAGAAATAAAACTACTTCCACTATCAGTAGATAACCTAATATAAAACTGGTTTGTAGTGCTAGAGTTTAAACCATTAATAGATAATAAATGAACATCATAATTTTTTAAATCTGTAAAATCTATAGTGCTTACTGCACTAACAGTTTGTTCTTCAATAAGTTCTAATGAGCCACCCCAACTACCCTCTTTAGTAAGTTGTAGTATTTCACTAGGTGTATATAAACCTGTATTCTTTTTTACATCATTTGGTTGTGTACCTAGATAAGGCATAATCTACCTTTCTAAGTTTGTCTTAAAAATGATACATTGTATTCTGCACTAGAAGCTGCAGAGCATAAACCCTGTAATATATCTCCTGTTTCTAATGTTATTTTTGTTGTGATCTCTATTGTTGTGCCAAAAGGTAGTGAAACATCATTTAAGATGTGTCTTAAACTTCCACCTGACTTAGTAACACTTAGATCAATAGTAACATCAGCACTTGAGCCACTTACATTAGATACTAAAATACCAATTACAGTTTCAGTAGTTGAAGCAGGAACTGCATCAATAATATCTGCTGTTGATGTTCCTAAAACTCCCTGTACTGAATGTAGTGTATCTGCCATAACTTTTCCTTTCTTAGCTTAATGCCAATACTAATCCTAAGCTAACACCTGCTGCTGCAAGATTAGCTATATCTCCTGCTGTTGTCTTTTTAAGATTGTTGCTGTCATTAATATCTCCAAAGAGTATTTCATCTCCTGATGCTACTGTACCAGAAGTTGCAGAGTTTGGCTTTACACTTAGGCTAGGTGTACCAGAAGTAGCACCACCTGCCATACCAGAAGTAGCACTTGTGGTAATTCCCTCAATATCTCCTGCTTCTGCCCCTATCCAAGCAGATCCATTCCAAGCCTTTAATAAATTAGCTGTAGTATCATAAAAAATTGTTCCCTCTACCTTATTTGTCAAAGCTGAATTAGCTGCTGACTCTGAGGCATAAATAAAGACTATTGAGTCTTGAATGTCTTGAAACCTAGCCTCTGTTACTAGATCTCCTGTTGTCCAATCAAACCATGCACCTGCTGCCATGTATTATCTCCTTAATTCTTTCTAAGTATAACTTATGTTTGTATCTATTCCTAGTTTTGATACTCCTAGAATCCAAGCTCCTGTTTCAGCAGGGGATAACCCAATCTGCCAATTCCAAGTCTTGTTTCTAGCATCTACTGTATGTTTAATTCTTTCAATAAACAGTTCATAAGTTTCTGTTGTAGATGCTGTAGTGGTAACACTTGCCTGAACAAAGCTACCTAAATCTAATCCTAGTGCCTTAGCCCACAAATTAACATTTTCTCTAGGAGCAAAAGATAAAGCCTCTATCTGTGTTTGTGGTATGTCATTAGCTACAGTTATCTGCTCTGCAATAGATAAGACATCAGAATCCTGTGTATTTAAAGTGCCTGACTGTACTAATACATTAGAGCCAAATCTATCTACTGAGTCTGCACTTACTGCAATCTGTGTTGTACCACTTGTTCTAGTTCTCTGTACTGTGTTTATGATCTTTTCATCATCATAAGAGCTTTTTATATCAACATAGTTTAGCTCTCCTACACCCTGCCCAAAATTAGCTTCTGGTGTAGTTGTGTTAGCCAATCTATAGTTTCTATCTCTA
>Ga0208667_1000219_pt1 | contig 26525 bp, 28 predicted proteins | sample 11BtaG_FD_184085 | JGI IMG/M metagenome (GOLD analysis project Ga0208667, IMG submission 184085) | Marine viral communities from the Subarctic Pacific Ocean - 11B_ETSP_OMZ_AT15265_CsCl metaG (SPAdes) (version 2) | ecosystem: Environmental > Aquatic > Marine > Oceanic | place: Pacific Ocean... | reverse complement strand
ATTGTCTCTTGCATTCCTTACCATCCTCCTCATTCAATTCCATCACCGCTTGCCCTGTCGTCCCACTGCCTGCAAAAAAGTCTAGTATTAAGTCGTTGGGTTTGGTGGATATTTTTAATAGGTGCTTTATTAGTGAGACGGGCTTGGGTGCGTCAAATGGAATATCAAGGGCGTTTAGTACTTCGGTTCCATTTCTATTTAAAAGATTATCTATAAAATTTCTTGGCAGCTTACCCTTTTCCATTCTATCATTTAAATAACTTTTAGTATATATGTTGTATTCCGCTTTATTACCATTTTCATCAAGCAATGGCGATGTTTTTGTTTTTTTGAAAACTAATAAATGTTTATTTTTTTGATAAGATTCATAATTCCATCTCCATACACCATCTCCAGCTACACCTTTTTCAGGTGGTAAAGTTTTTCCAGGAGGGCAAACTTTAGAACCATTTGGACATTCTATAAAATATCGCTGACCAAAGCTACCACGGGTAATATCAAGACTCGACAAATAAAATGCTATATCGTCTCTGTATCTTTCGCCTTTCCTGTCACCATCTTTTTCTATTTTAGAAAATTGAGATGCGTCTATGTCTTCTGTGAACCCCTGCAGAAGATCTGACGACTTGGCAAAGCATAAAATATAATCCGTACTTGGAGAGAAAAATTTTCCCTTAAAGCTGGTAGTTTTTGTCACTCTTGTAACATTAGCCACAAACTCCCCCTCCCCAAATATCTCATTCATCATAATTCTTAAATGATGCACTTCGTTATCATCAATAGACACAAATATAACACCATCCTCCCTTAACATTTCCTTTGCCATTACAAGCCGTGGATACATAAAGGACAACCACTTTGAATGTTTACACTCACCTTTCTTATGTCTTTTATCTGTATATACAAAGTCTTTTCCTGTGTTGTAAGGTGGGTCAATGTAAATGCATTTTACCCTGCCTTGATAGTCTTTTTTTAATAACTTTAATACATCCAAGTTATCACCTTCAATAATTAGATTGTTTGTATTATCAGTGTTCTTACCTCTTTCTTTGTTTTCTATTAGGGTTTTGTTTGTTGTTGTAAAAGCCTCTTTGATTGCTTTCTCTTTGTCTTTCCAGTGGAATGTTATCATTTTAGTCACAATATTCACTATTGATATAATATATCTTCATCAAGCTCCCGCTCCGTCCTTTCGTAGTAATCATCACTTGAAACCATATTTGCTTTTTTATCAAACCCATTTACCCAGTCGTCCACAAGCTCATTTAAAGCCTCTGTGGTTACATCTTCTTGGTTCATCATTCTACTTGTTGCCCCACCATAAACAAGATCTAATTTAATGTTTGTATGTCTGCTTTTAACCCTGCGAATATAATCTTTTAGCTTTGGTAAGTTTGACCTATAATCTTGATGTGAGTATAAAACAGTTCCATCTATAGGCATTGTGTTTACAATATCATATCTATAATCTTCCATGTGCGGATTTACCAATAAGAAGTTTTGAAATTCAGGGTTATGCTCCACTAAAAAAGATCCAACTAAAGCTCCATAACCAAAACCTACTATATAAAAAGTATGGCTTTGATTAAAAATTCTTCTCATTTGTCTTGAAAAGTATTGCACTTGCTCTAAATGCTCTACATCGCTAGGGGTTAAGTTTCTTACCCAACCTGCCCCTTCGTAGTCTCCATTCACAGGAGGTCTTGACTCGTCTGTTTTTAACCATTTTGAGTAAAAAGCAAAGTTTGTCTTGATAGTATTAAAACCCCTTCTTGTTAATTGCCTTCTTATTATTTCAATTACCCTATTTTGCTTTGAGTTGCAATTTATTTCAGGTGGAAGTAAAAGCACGGTAGGAGCTTGTGGGTCAACTTCTTGAACCTCTATTTGGATCGGCTCTTTTTTGTAATGTATAATTTGTTTTGTTGTTTTGTATCTTTCGTTTATCATTTTAATTTAATTGGTTAAAAGCTTGACATTGTAAAAGCACTTGCAAAGTCTTCTTTTGGTTTGTCAAAGGTATATGCTACCGCATCAACAAGGGCATCAACAATATCGTCGTGTTCGTGTTTATCCGCCTTTGTAAAAGATATACATTCTCTAATAATATCTCTTGTTATCTCTTCTTGGAAGCGTGGAAGTCTTACCTTGCCACTTGCTAATTTGTCAATTTGAAGCTCAACTCTTTCAACCTTACCAATACCCTTCCTTGCTAATGGGTCAACAACAACATTTGAATTATATCTTAAATCCTGTATTAAAGACGATCCACTTGACTGGTCTTCTATTATTATTTTTGATGGTTTTATATTTTTTACAGGGTTGTTAATGTATTTTTCCCATAGGCGTGTAATTGTCTTTTTTAATTCAGGAAAAAATAATTTATCCCTTACCATTTCAAGTAAATATATGCAGTTGCCATCGGTTGCCCATACCATAGCAACCGTGTAATCGTTCTCCCTGCCCTTCTTAACGGCAGTATCACAAGTAATAAATACTTCTTTTATATCCACATCTTCAAGGCTTTCATATAAGTGATCTTCTAGCCACATCTTTTTAATTAGTGCGGAGCTTTCTGTCAGCCATTCACCGTACCATTTGTTATAGAATTCAGGAGTTGGCATTCTTTCCCTGTCAATCTCCATTTGTTCTTGTAAATCACTGTTGCTAAAAAATATATTGTCATTATGTGCAAGCTCAATGTAGTGAGTATCCTCTCTTAACTTATCAAAAAAATAATTATAAAAAGTAGAATACTTATCATTTGGATTTGCAAGTATCATAATCTGCGAGCCTTGTTGCCTTACAATCGTTGGTATTAAAGTATCCCATTCATTTTTTGTAAGAGTTGTTGCCTCTTCTAATATAGCAAAATTACTCACCAACCCCTTAAGTGATTCAATGTGTTTACCCGCCACCCCTTTTGCTTTAATTGTGACTCCTGTTGTTTTACACTTTACACGGTATTTATTGCAATCAAAAAATTCACTAACTCCTAGCTCATCTATAGCCCATTTAAGCTCTGGCATTATTGAGTCATCAAGTATATTAGCATTTTGTCTAAAGATAAAAAAGTTGGGGGCAGATGAGTATTCAGGCATTAATGCTCTTGTAATTATAATTAAACAAGCCGCCTTTGTTTTACCACAGCCACGACCGCTAACAAGCATTTGAAAGGTTTTATCAAAATCCTGTCTATTTTTATTAGGTATTTTTATATATTCTTTGTTTTGATAGCCTGCTATTATCCCACTAGGTATTTGTAGTAAATAATGAAGTTTGTTTGGAATAAAAACCTCCCTAGACTGTATATCTTCTTCTTCTGCGTCCCAGATCATTAATTAATTATTTGACAAGACTTGAAAAAGTCAACCCATATTTGATTTTTTTTGGTAGATTATTATAATCAAATATAATACATTACACACATATGGCAGTAAAAAACATATTACAAGGATTGAAGACAAAAATTGTAAGCAACAAAACAAATTATAACACAAAAGGGGCAGGCTATGTTGATGTCAGTGGTAATAGCACCTTTGGTGGTTCAACACAATCACTAGGGGAGGGTTTACAGCTTTACTTTAAAGACCTTGGGTATCTTTCCTATGAAGATTTATATAATGGTTGTTCCGATTTAACAAGGGCGATTGACTTACTCAAGACAAATATATCAAGTGTAGATTTATACAATTATGATTGCATAGAGAAAGAGTTTACAGACGGTGAAAACCCATTAATACAACTACTTAAAAAACCTGCTATTAATCAAGGTTATAAATCTTTTGTAGAGCAATTTTTCTTGTATTATTACTTATATGGTAATGTATATCTATCGTGTAAAAAACCTGCCAATGGTGAGATTGAGTCAATCCAGTTGGTAGATCCACGAGATGTCACTATAAACACATCAAAAGGAGGAAGGTCAATAGCAGGGCACCCCACCTCCTACACCGTCAACAATGCTAATAGGTATGGTGATTCTAATAGGGTGTATGACTTTACCCTGCAATCACAAAATACAGCATATTATGTACATAAAAAAGCAGTAGGTAAGACAGAGCAAGGGGAGGTAATATATGATGATTGCTACCTATTTCATTATAAAAATTCAAGCAGTAAAAAGGGTTGTGATTATTACAAAGGAGACTCACCTGTTGAACCAATCAAGGGTTATTGTGCTTTAATGATTTCTGGGATTAAAGCTAATGTTGAGTTATTCAAGAGGGATAACAAAAGAACAGGTTTGTATAGTATAAATCCACCAATTCAAGCACTAGGAACTCAAAGCCCAGCAGAAGAATTAAAAAAAATAGTTGACAACACTGCCAAAGCAAATGAAAAAGCAAAAAAAGAAGGTGGGGATATATTAGCTCCATATGCTACTTTTACAGACTTTACGGCAATGCCAAAAGACTTAAATTATGGCGAGTTATTTAAGTTAGCAAAAGAGTCTATTTATCAAAACTTTAACATACCACTTCCACTTGCTTTGTCAGGTGAGACGACTTATAACAATATGTCGCAAGCACCATACCAGTTATGGACTCAAAAACTAATACCAGACTTTGAGCAGTTTGTTGATTTCTTGAATTCAAACATATTACCATTATATGATAACTTTGATATTTTAAAATATAAGATATGGTTCAAGAGAACGGACATTGACTCAATAAATGAGATTGAAATTGACAAGGTATTAAGTCAATCCGCATATAGAAGTATAAATGAAACAAGGCAAGCACTAGGCATTGAAGTCAACGAAGAACAGGAACAGGATGAGATTTATAACACACCAGAGATATTACTACAATTAAAAGCTAAAACAGAAAGCAATACAAAACAAGAGATAAACGACATATTAGAAGAAGATGTCAAATAAAACAAGAAGGCAACAAGCCGAGTTAATGGATAAAAGAATAACAAAGATAGCAAAGAGGCAACAGCCAAAATTTAAAAGCATACTTGCTAATATTAAATTGGATGTTGTGAGGTTATATAAAGCAACAGGACGAGTGAATGCAAGAAGTGTATCACAAGACTACTTACCTAACTTAATTGCATTATACGGAGAGACTTACAGAAAGGCAGTTCAGGAGTTTGGATATGATATAAGAAATTCTAATAACATTAAAGTAAATAAATTTTATACAGACTATATTAAAAAAAATGATGTAGTTTTAACAGAGGAGGTAACAAACGAGCAGATCAATAATATCAATGCAGAATATGAGCTTGCAGTTGCTGAATTTATAAGAACTTACTCACAAAGTCAATCAGGGTATGTAGTAGACACGAATGCAAAGCTAATAAACAATGCAATTACACAAGGTGAGGAAGTCTATAATGATACCCTAGGAGGTATAGAAGAGGATATAAATAAGGAAATATTAGCATTAGCAGGGTTGGGTTTAGTTAGTAGTTTAAAACTCACAAAGCTACAAAAAAAGAGAACGGATTTTGTAGACAACAAGGATATATTTATTGGCAATAAAGTTGCAAGTAAATTGACAGAATATAACAAGGCACGATCCGAAATGTTAAGTCAAGTTGCGGTTGGAAGTGGTGAGGCTTTTGCAAGAGACGAGGAAGCTAAACAACTAAATAAAAGTAATCTAGTCACTATTTACAAAAGATGGAATGCAATACTTGATAGCAGAACACGACCCGCCCATGTAAATGCAGACGATCAAATTGTAGAAAAAGATGATTTATTCTTTGTGGGAGGTGAGTATTTAAAATACCCTAGAGATTTAAGCGGAAGTCCAAAAAACATAATGAATTGTAGGTGCACTGTGGAATATTTTACAGAACCCAATGACTAAAAAAACAGTAAAACAACAAAAAGAAGAGGCGGATGTTAAAAACGATTTAAAAGACATACAAAGAAAGTTAGATTTAATCTATTCAAAAGTAGATATATCTTTTGTAAAAGAGGTCTTTAGTTTTCTTGAAAAGCACCCGTGGGCAAGAAGAACAATTTACGTAATCATTTTATATTATGCAATGGGTGAAAATGAATGGTTTGGGGAGCTTGTTAAATCTATTTTCAATCAAGACTCTTGATATACCTTTGATGCTAATAATAATTAAAGAATAACAATATCAAGGTTTTTCTTTGTTAGCTTTTTGTCTTTGCCTTGATATCTCATCGTATAAAAATAAATAAGATAACATTTCTTTAAAAGATATATTGTTTAAATAATCTATACTAATAGCACCGTTATACTCTTGATTTAATAACCATAATGCGATTGGAGTGTTACAATCTATATATTTATTAATAAAATAGTCATTATAGCTAGTTAAGTCTAAAAAAAAAAAGCAATTACTCTTGCAACAATTTCATCCTCATGTATAAATGGTATATACTGTATATCGTGTTGTGATATTTTAGAACCTTCATGGGTTTTACCGTCCTTTCCAAGGTGATGCCAAGTTCCTATCGTTGGTAATAATTTTTCCAATATTAAAGTATATAACTTAACCGCATCATATCCATCAATGCCATCGCAATAATCTAAAAATGATTTTGCTAGTAGTATTTTCTCATCCTCGGTTTCCTCTTGTAAGTCGTCCTCTTCTTTTAACTCCTGATCGTTGCTAACATCTTGTAATACTAGTTTTTGAAATTCTTTGTGAGCCTCTAATGCCCTTTGTGTTGCAGTTTTGTAGTATTTATTTATCTCTTGTAATATTTTACGAGCAATCTTTTTATCAGTCCACCTCGGGTCTCTTAAAGTGATACCGACAATCTCCTTTGTGAGTGTTGCATTGTTGCCCTCTTTTACCGAAACTGTTTTTTGAAAATTACCATCTTCAGTGGTTATTTGTGTAAAATCGTAGTAGTATTCTTGAATATTTGACATAATTTGATTTTGTTTGTGAATATATTACAATAACAATATATTATATAATCTAAAAAAGTCAATATGTCTAATTTTCAAGTCAAGTATTCTGTTGAGATGGTTGACAAAATGTCAAAAACCTTGCAAGGCATTGACAGTAAACTTAATAGATTTGAAAGGAACTCTAAAAAATCATTTGAAGAGGTAGGGCTTGCATCAAATAAAACTGCAAGCAGAATAAAAGGTGGACTAGTAAAGGCTTTTGCATTAATAGGAACTGGTGCGGTTGTAAAAGATGCGATAAGTACAATAGCAAGCTTTGGTCGTGCAATGTCCACACTGGAGGCTTTTACGGGGGCAACGAGTGAAGAAATGATAGCATTAAGAGAGAATGCTAAAATGGTTGGTAATACAACCGAAAAAAGTGCAACGGACGCCGCTAATGCACAGATTGCACTTGCAAAGGCGGGGTTAAAAACAAATGAAATATTAGGGGCAACCTCACAAGTTGTAGACTTGGCTGTGGGAGCGAATTTAAGTCTTGAGCAATCTGCGGAAGGGGTAGCTAAAGTAATGCGAGGAATGGGGATGTCTGCCGAAGAGACAACTAGAATTGTTGACACTTTAACCCAAGGGGCGAGCAATGCTAATACTAATGTATCACAACTTATAGAGGCTTTTAGAGACTCCGCATCGGTATTTTCTTCCCCACAAAATGCCATAGAAGAACTTACTTCTTTGATGATGGTTTTAGCGGATAGAGGTATCCAAGGATCTCAAGCGGGAACTGCATTAAGATCTACAATTGTAAAATTAGGTGCTCCTAGTACAGAGGGTGCGAAAAAACTTAAAAAGTATGGTTTAAGTTTAAAAGATGTCTCAATTCAAAGTCGTGGAACAATACCCGTTTTACAAAAATTGCAAAAGGTAACAAGTAAAATGGGGGAAAATGAAGAGACTTCCTTTCTTAAGGCACTTGTTGGTGAAGAAGCTTTACCAAGGTTAAAAATTTTAATTAAAAACATAGACTCTGTCTCAGAGGCACAAGAAAAACTAGCAAATAAAACAGGAATTACTGCAAAAGTTGCCAAGGTGATGTCTAATAACTTGGAAGGTGATTTTAAGAACTTACAAAGTAAAGCGGAGGGTTTAAAAATTGCCCTACTGGAAGGCAAGGGTGATTCCTTTTTGAGGCAGGCAACGCAACAAGCGGCGGGTTTAGTTGACAAATTAACACAAGCTATTAACAAACGGACTGAGTTAAGAAGTCTTGCAGAAAAATCACTAGCAGGAGACGAGGAGGCTAAAAAGGAGCTTGAAGCAAAAAAAGCAGAAAGAAGGGTAAGTGGAGGTTTATTTAATAAAACAAACGAACAGAAAGTTGCTAAAATAGAAGCAGAGTTAAAAAAAATAAGAATTGAGAAAGAGGCAGGGTTAGCAGATTTTGGAGATAATGCGAGAATGGGGTATTTACTTAAAAAGAGAAACAAACTATTAGAAGGTCGCACATCAATGGGTCAGGCTGCACAAGCACAGAACTTATCAATGCTACAAAGTGCAATACAACCACAACAAAATACAATGCAAGGCAATATGAATGTAACCTTTGCTAACGCACCAACTGGAATGCAAGTCAACTCAAACATTGACAGCAACTTCCCTATGCAATCAAAAATAGATATAAACACTGGAAGTAATAGAATATTAGGTGAGTAATGGGAGTAATATTTAATGACAACAAGGGAGCTTTTAAATGGAAGTCCTCCCCTCTTATACAATTAGAAAACTTGACAATTACAGCAGGTCGTAAAACACAAACTTACGATTTTCCACTATCAAGTAAAAGACTAATACAGGATCTGGGACAAGCTCCCAAGACTTTTACTGTGTCAGGTGTTATCAATTTGGTAAATAATGATAGCCAGCAAAATATAAGAGACTCAATTAAATCCGCCTTTGAAGCACAAGGGAGCGGTGATTTAACCTTTCCTAGTCAGGGTATTACTTATAATGTAGCATTAATTGAGCCTGCAAGTATTATAGAAAATATAGTAAACTCACAAGGTATATTAAGAGTAAATGCAACTTTCTCAGAGGTCACCGAGAACATAAAAGAAAGTAAATACAAAGGCACAAACATTGGAGCCGTCGCAAAGAAAAAAGATGAGATTAAAGCTGGGGCGGTTGGTGGAACTCTTGCGGGAAGTGAGTTGGCACAAAAATTAAAAGATGCAAAAGACGGTAAGGATGTATCAGGTGGAGCTGGAAGTTTTGGAGCTAAATTAGAGAACTTATTTAATACTACTTTAAAAAAGTCAGGTCAATTTAAAAAAGATTTAATTGCAAAGATAAACGATTTATCCTTTCAAATGCAGGATATAGCCTCACAGGTTCAAGCTGGGGGAGGTGATGTAACAAACTTTTTAAATTCAATTGAAGTGTTTACAGATTCCGCAGGTATTTTAGCAAACTCACCATCATTGTTGTTGCAATCAATAAACTTATCTATTACATCACTAGAGCAGGCAATGGAACGAGGCTTTGACAATGTAGCTAACCGTGACGATGCCTTTATAAATCAAGTAAAAATACTATTTAATCAAAATAAAACAGAGGAAAGTCGTTATATTGATCTTGACTACCGAGCTAATAGAAGTGCAGAGTTTTTTAACACTTTAAATACAAGTATACAAGTGCAAGCCTTTATGGGTTACGCGGAAAGATCAACGGTAAAAGAATACACAACGTCAGGGGAAATATCAAGTGTAAAAAACGATCTAACAGAACAATTTAACGAGCTTGATTTTGTAAACAACCCTGAAATAAAAGACACCGTAGAAGAGTTATACCTACTTACAATGTCAACACTTGACAATATTAATAACTCACTACCTGCTATCAAAACCATTACAGTGCCTTATGCAGTTGGATTGTCAACACTTGCATATGTACTATATTTACCGAAAACACCACAAGAACTCACTGAAGGTAAAAATCTATTATTGAGTGTGAATTCGTTTGAAAATGTATTTGATATACAGGGTGAGATTAATTTTTTAGCAAAAGAATGAGTAAAGTTGAGCTTTTTGTTGATGGTCAAAAGACAGACTATATAGATTTAAGTCTCACAAGGACGGTATTAAGCCCTGTTGATAGTATACAATTTACAATAATACCAAACTTTAACATTGCTAATAAAAACTTATATACTGGTAAGGCAAAAGTGCAAACAAAGGCAGAACTTCGCATTGACAACCAACTTGTTTTTACAGGATGTATAAGCATTTTAACAACGGAAAGCAAGGGTAACGAGTATAGTTATACCTTTGGGGGTAGGTCAATTACTTGTGATTTAATAGACTGTAGCATAATACCAAAAACTTATTACGAGAATGATTTTTTAAAATTAGCAAAGCAGGTAGTAGCGGATAATGGATTGTCAAGTATTTTTAATGTAAAAGCAGATGTTAGCCTTCCATTGTTAAAAGCGGATCCAAAAAAAGATAATGATGAGTCTACTTTTACAGGAACGAAGGGTCAAAAGCAATCAATAGCAACGGCAAAACTAGGTCAAAAGATATATGACTTTTTAACAGAATATAGCTATAAATTAGGTATTGTTTTACAAAGCTTACCAAATGGTGATTTACTTCTAACAAGAGAATCTATTAAATCTTATAACTCAAAATTAATTAATAAACTATTTAATAACAGTAATAACATTTTACGGTCAAAGTCAAGGCTTGACATAACCAATAGATTTCATAGAAATATTGTATATGGGGAGGCTGGTATTAACCTTGATGTAGCAGGTAATTTTAGTGGAAGTGAAAACGATAATGCATTGACGGAGGCTGTGTCACTTGACGATGTAATAGTAAAACAAAGAAAAAAAATAACCTTGATGCCATCACAAGCAACACAAGAAGAGTTAGAAGTTGCTGCGGTATTTCAAGAAAACAGATTAAGAGCTAATAGTTATCAATATCAATGCACTGTAGAAGGTTTAAAAAGTGATAGCGGTGAGCTATGGGAAGCTAATAAACTTATTGAAGTTCAGGATGATGTAGCACAATTGAATGGATTAAGATTAATTCAAGAGGTAACTTATAATGTTAGTTCAAGAGGTATTACAACAGATTTAACACTTGCAAACAAAGGAGCGTTGACTTTATCCAATGCAGGTATAAACTCTAATGTACCCACTTACGGAGTACCAAATTCTTTAATTAAACAAAGCACTTGACATATTTCATTATAGCAATATACTACTATTGCATTAGTAGAAAATATGCATAATTCAATTTTAACGGTGGAGTCTGTGTTTAGCTAACATGGAATTCTACTCTCCGCCGACCATCAAATTAAATATGACAAATACAAATCAAATATTTTCCTTCAAGGAAGAGCAATTCCAAGACGGTATTAAAAACACTGTAAACGCAAGAGACTTACATAAGAATCTAAAAATCAATACAAAGTATGCAGACTGGGTTAAAAAAAACCTTACAGATTTCGTAAAAGATCAAGACTATGTTATGGTTTCCGAAAAAAAAGAAACGATGACAAAAGACGGACTGACCCGTGGAACTATTATAAAAGAATACTTTTTAACCATTGACACGGCAAAGTCAATTGCAATGATGCAAAGAAACGAGACAGGTCAAAAAGTAAGGCAATACTTTATAGAGACAGAAAAAGCATTCGTTCAGCAAATTAATAACTCACTTCCTGAATCATACGAGCAAGCACTTGAAAAACTATTAGAACAAGTAAAAGAAAACAAGCAACTTCAAATTGAGAACTTTCAATCTAAAAAACTAATTGATGAGTGTATATCTCTTGACAATGTTAAATCATTAAGAGACACGGCAACAAGACTACAACTAAAGCCTAACAAGTTTAATGATTTTTTAAGAGCAGAGGGTTTGTTAAGAAAAAAGGTTGCAGATGATGAGATATTGCCAACATCAAAAGCGGTTTCAAAAGGATGGTTAATCACAAAGCATATTGTTGTTGAAGTTCAAAATGACAAACAACAAACTAAAAAGAAAGTTCAAACAATGGTGACGGAGCTGGGTTATAACTACTTTTGCAAGAGAAAAAAGAAGGGTGATTTAGATAATATTAAAAATAGTAAGTAGTTATGATAGAAGAGCTATTAATAATTACTGGCAAACGGGAATTCTTTTCTTCTAAAAAATTTGCAAAAGCTAATTTTAAAATACCAATTGCAATAACAAAGCCAAATCCAAGCTTTAACAAAAATATTGCCAACTATAGAAAGTTTTTAAAAACTGGCAAGGGTTTTTCTTTAGAGTGTCCGCAGGATGTTTGGGAGTTTGCTTATAGAGTAGAAGATGTAGAATTAAACCATTTAATGCAATACTTAAATAAGTGTTTTTTATCCAACTCAATAGGTAATCCAATATGCAAAATGGAAGGTAGCTCATCTTTTAAAAAAGCTAGAATATTAAAGTTTTTAAAATCAATAAGGCAACTTAGAAAGGGTATATTGGTAGATAACTTTGCAATACCCCTTGGATGTAATCCTTATGTAAAACGAGGCTATGAAAACTATTTACACCCGATTATTGCAAACGAACCTGCTACTTGTATGATGGGCGAGGTTATAAAATTGAGTTACAATAGAAATAGTAACACTATATATCATAATGCAGATCTTGAACCTTACATTGAAAGTGGTAAGCGAGTATGGTATATAACGAGTAATAATTTTTATAACGATATCAAAAAATATAGAAGGTTTTGTGATGATATGTATTACAAAACAATGAATTCAATTAATACCAATAATAGTAAGTAATTATGAAATATAGAATGAAAAAAATAATATACCCTGCCTTCTTTGGCCTGAGCCTTGTCTTGTTTGCATTCTATGGGTTAAATGCAAATGCATATGATAGAAAAGAATACGGAAGCTGGAAGGATTTTAATAATGATGGATTTAACACAAGGCACGAATTATTATATAATGCCTCTTTAATACCTCCAACTGTTATTCAAAACCCCAATGGCAAAAACTATGTTGTGTTTGGGAAGTGGATAACAGAATACACACAAAGAGAAATAACAAATCCACGACATATACATATAGATCACAGACTTGCAGTCAAGGAGCTTGATAGTGCTTGTGGTTATAAACTCACAAAGCAACAAAAACAAGCTTTTTATAACGATGAGGACAATCTTGTAATTTCATACTCAAAAGAAAATATAAGGAAGGGAGCTAGAGATGAGACTGAATACTTACCCCCTCGTGGTGATGTATTAAAATATCAAATTAAAAGGAAAATGATTATTAATAAATATTGTAATTAATCTAACCCTTTAAAAGCTTCGCAACATCTCCTTTTAGTGTATCTAGTGCAGTTATACGATTATTAATATTACTTATTGCGGTATTTAAACTTGTTATTGTTACAGGGTCAAGTGGTAAAACTCCTGAAACAGGGTCAACGACGGTTGCCCCCGCTAATGCAGTTGCTATGTTGACAGTCTCTGTTGCAATTGCCTTTTCCTCATCAATAAAAGTGTCAATAAGAGTTTTTAAGTCTGTTTGATCGTTTTTAATTGTTATTGTTTTATCTGTATTGTAATTAATTTCTTGTGATAGTGAGCTTTTGGATTGCCAAGTTCCGTTGTTGTTAAATAGTTGCTCTATAAGATTATCACCTCGTTTATTACTTATTTTGTAAGTCTCAAGTTCTTTGTCTGTGTAATTATCAATTAAAATAGCAACACTATTATCAGGATTTGCCCCTTGCATATATATCACCGCACTACCAACTTTAACATTATCTCTTGTCAAGTTATCCACTAAAAATGCATAATGTTGAGATCGTTCATCAGTCTGTACTAACACACTTTTTAATTTGTTGTCTAGTATTTGTATAACTTTAGCAAAACAAATCATAATGGGTAAGAGGTTAAATCAATAGTAATATAAGGTATACTATCATATTATTTTAATTAAATTTCTGCGTCAATGTCTATATACTCACCTGCCTTTAAGGTTATAATAGAGGGAGCATTTTCTACTACATCTCCTGCCGTTGTAATGCCTAACAAAGCATTTGATTGTCTTAATCCAGTAAAAGAAACTGCCGTTGAATCTGCATTAGCTTCATCTTTAAGTAAATTTATTCCCGTTTGACTTGAAATGCTAATTGATGGGTTTGTTCTTTTTTCTGTATATTGTATTAAACCAGTTGCGAATGTTGTTGACTCACCAAATGCATGTCCTATATTCCCTGCTATTAATCTTTCAAAATAATACTTACAGTCTCTTAACTCCTCTTCGTATCTTCTTGGCATAAAAGGGGTTGCAATTGAGCCGTATTCTAGTTTAATCTCTGCCAAATAAAAATCAGCAGGTGTTACGGTAGCACCTCCCTGGCTTAATACTATTCTAACATAACCGCCTTCTACATAATTATCTATTACATTTGGCACGGTTACTGTTCTCGTTATCTTTGTCCAACCAGCTGGTGCGGGTATTGTTTCGTTGAGTAACGAAACAGTTGTTCCATCTATTGAGCCACTCGGAACTAATTGAAATTGAAAGTCTAAATCAGAGTCATTATGTATATTATTAATCCAAAAAGACAAGGTAACTGTTTTATTGTTAATTTGATGTATACCTTCAAACCTATATTGTAACCCTCTAAGCGCCGATGTTGTTTGGACTTCACATCTTAAGTAGTTTTTTGAGTTAAAGGGTAATGTTCCATCGTTGCTTTGCCTTGTAACCAATGCACTTTGCCCTATCCATCTATCAGTAGTAGTTTCTCCAGCTGAATCTGTCAAGATACTATCACCTTTTTGCCAAACTTGAAAATCACCATTTATAAGTAAATTTTCATTTGGTTTGTCAACAATTAAATTATCCAAGTAATCACAACCATCTTTTAAGTAGTTTGTATTAATGTTTGTCTTTAAGGCTCCATCTGTAAAGTTGTCTTGATTTATATCGCCAACAACTGGTAAAACTATATTATCCCAAGGTTTACTCATTTAATCTTTTGATATTGTTATGTCTATATAATTTATATTTATGTTTGCAGGGTCGGTGCTATCCACATCTTTAATGATATCTATTACAATCCCTCCGTTTACAAAAGGATCTGATTCGCTATCAACAAAAGTGTTAAGTGTCATCGTAGGTACTAAAATTCTATCTCCATTCGAGCTATCAGATACTATAAAAGCTCCATAATTTCTAGCAATAGTATTTAACCCAAATCTGATTACTCTTACGTAGTAATGTCCGTTATTTCCAGCAAAAGTACCCGCCGCCGTTGCTTTAATATTTACCCTTATTGAATAAGAGACATACCCTTCATTGTAAGTATGCAAACTAGAAGGAAAAAGTAACTTGTTATTTGCAGGTGTTGGGTCTTCTGCTAAAAAAGTATTTTGCACGTTATTAGTAACATCTCTATAAACGGTATTAGCTCCTCCAAATTTATTTTCATTTGCAGTTGTGAAAGTTGTAAGTAAGTTATAACCCGTTACAAAAGAACCACCCGTTGCAAATGGATTTCCTACAGGGGGTCGAGGTGGAGATCCTGAAGTATCACTTTCCTGTATAACACTATAACCTGATAACCTTACATCGTTAGCAACATCGTTTGCAGTAATTATTTTTGTATTATCTTTATCAAAATATTCTGTTGAACTAGCCCTTATAACCTGCCCTTGTAAAATACCAATATTACTAGTATTGGTTGTGATTTTATTATCAAGGAGATCAAAGCCTTGCTGACTCTTGACCACATTGCTGTTTCTTTTTGCCTGAGCTGTGTTTTCGAACTCACCCCCAATTAAGGTTTGTTCCATTGTATCCCACGGATTACTCATTGTTTTTCATGATGATTGCAGTTGTATTGTATAATATATAATACACTTCCAACGTATAAAATCAAATTTTAGGCTCCATGAATTTTTGTCGGATCTCCGTTGATTACCGCGGAGTCTCCATTTACTGTTGGCTCTGGTGTATAACCCCAAGGTATAGCATCCTCACCCCAAGCATAGTCATCCTCACCCCAAGCAAGTTCTAATTGTGTTTCTTTTTTACTCGTAATAATAATATTAAAATATGGTGGCAAGATTTTCTCAAATGTATATCTTAAATCGGCAATCCCTTCATCTTTAAAAGGAAAGGGAAAGGTATATGGAAATCCACTCTCATTGTAAGCTTCAATTTCAAATATTACAGTATGGGCTATCTCGTAGCTTGTATAATTTTGCAAATTAAGATTAATGATGTCGTAGAGGTTAGGTGTTCTTATATCAAGCAATGTTGAATTTACAACAACCCCTACCTCTTTTGCAACTTCATTTGTAATATCTCCATATCCTTTTACCGTTTGTGCCTTTCTTTGTAATTCATAAAAAACATCTTCCGTGTTTCTAAAAAGTCCATCTCTTAATAATTTTTGACTCCAAAACACCCTTGCTTCCGTTGATGTTGATAGTGGATTTAATATTTCTAATTGTTTATTAAGCTCGTTGAATAACCATTGCAATGATAAACAATATCCTTTTAAAAAGCCTGCTAATATAGTAGTGTTTTGTCCTCCCTTTGCAGACCAAAGTCTGTCATCTGGAAGGTATCTTATAAATTCATTATATATTACTTGAAAATCTTTTTGCATATTACAAAGAAGTAAATACTATGTTTGGATTTAGTCTTGCAATCTTACCATCGGTAACATCTGATCCATTAGCTGGCAATATAATATTAAAATCTTGCAATCTATTTCCCGCTTGATCAAATGTATTATACAGTATATCGTTGTAATCTCTTTGTAAAATATTAAGTTCAAAAGTGTCTGTATTTTGAAAGAATGATTTAAGACTTCTTAAGACTGCATTTCTTGTCTCAAGGTTGTTTGGTGATATTGCAATTTCAAAGTTTACTAAAAATTCACCAACCGCAGAAACATAAGTATTGTTTGTATCATAAGTAATTGGCATAAAGTCTGGCTTTAACAATTCAGCCTTGACCTCGTTTATTTGTGTTGAATTTGGCAGTCTATCACCACTTTCGCTTTGTATTGTAAAGTATACAATAAAACTTCCCGCAGAGTCCACAGGTTGGTTATTCTCAATCCTTGCCCCTCGTTTTATATATACTTTAGATATATATGGAAATGTGTTTTTTAGCCTTGAAATCATACCAACATAAGAGGCGTCATTTGCATTGTTTGCCCTCTTGAATACCGCCCTTTGTTTTAAGCTTTCATCATTTTCAAGATCAACACCTCCTCTTATATCATTATAAGTAATATAACTTGTTGACTCAATATCTGTTAAATCTATTGTTAAAGTTGAATTAAAAGGTAAGTTTGTATTACTTCCAAAGTCCTCTGACTTTACAGTAACCAACCCTCCTGTGTAAGTAAAAGTTCCATTACTTGCCGTTGGTTGTGCTGGGGTCAATGGTTCACCCAAAACCTCGTAAGTAAAACTATACTCACCTATTGCGGTTATTTCAATGCCTGTTTGATTATACTCACCTTGAACATAACCATCTATTGAGTCAATAATATACCCTGTTGTTAAATTATGAGGTTGTGAGGTTAATACATATGCAGTATTTCCTACCCTATCAATTGACTGTATATTTTGTGTTGCTTGTATTACAGTTGCTGAATTAACAACTTTGTAATCAATTCCTGTTTGACTTGTTAAAATTGTGTTTAATGGTATATCCGTTCCTACAATTCCTTTTACCATAACTGAACCACTTGATTGTGAGGCTGAGTTCCTTGTTATACCATATTGACTTGCTAATGTTTCAAGATCACTACCCTCTGCAAAGTCAAGTAACCTATTTTGAACCTCTCGATCCAGTTGGATAAATAAGTCATCCATATACAAAGCCTCGTTATCTGAAAAGCCTTCTATTATAGTAGGAACTGCATTTTGTTCAAACTTGTTATTGACGTCTTCAATATTTGAGTTTATCCCACTTGATATATTTTGTAAACTTCTTTGCCTTAAATCTTCAATGTTTCTGTTTGTCATTAATTTGTAAATGTGTTGACAAATATTGTATAACTTTCTTTGTTGTCGGAGTTGTTTGCATATAGTGATATATTAATATTTATACCATTATTTACAACATCAATTGTAATATCTATGTCTTTTACTATATTTTCTTGTATCATCCATTGCAGTGCAGTATTGCAAGTAGTTTTGATGTTTTGTATGGTTTGCAAGTCTATTTTCCCTTTGTTTATATATAACCATAGCAACGACCCCGTTGACCCGTTTGTATCAAATACAGAACTAGGATGTCCGCCTTGATAAAATGGATCTGCTATTAAATCATTACTTGCTCTTTTGTTTTTAAACAACGATGTCAAGATTAAAGTTTGAAAACCGTTTACCGTAGCTATTGTATTATTCTCAATAACCCAATCAAATTGACTTCCTTTTAATCTAATTTCAATATCATACATATAGTTTTTGACTTTTACTTTAATAAGATTATAATATTTTAGATTTAAAAAGCAAATTATAACAATATTATATGGCTGGAACCCCGATAAAAGCAACAGGAGATTTGTTATTCCCAAATGAATTTAATAAAAACGCTCAAGGGTTGCAAAATCTAATAAATGCAACTGGTATTAGTGTGGATGTAAACGACTGGGAGCAATTACAAGATGCATTAAATTACTATATTTTACAAGGTGCAGTTTACGAGGACACTTCTACTACTGCAAATCAAATCACTTTAACCAAAAGTGCTGGAAATTTAGCAGGGTTAAAGATGCCCTCTTCTTACATAGAAGGATTTTATACTTTCTATGTAGGCACTACAAATACAGGCTCAACAGTAATAAATGTTAATAACATAGGCAATAAAACTGTAAAAAAAATAACTCGTGATAATACAGTAAAAACAAACTTTACAGGTGGTGAATTTATAGCAGGGTTAAAATATATTGTTTATTACGATGGAACAGACTTTGTCTATTTTGACATATTTGATAATGTAGCAAAAAATGATGAGGTTATTAAAAAAGACGGCTCGGTTGCTTTTACAGGCGATCAGTCAATGGGAAATCAAAAACTTACGGATTTAGCCCCCCCGACTCTAGATAATGATGCAACAAGGAAAAAATATGTGGACGATAAACTAACTTACACAGATCTTGAAGTTTCAAGAAGTTTGAAAATTGAATCCACAGGCACTAATACAATTCAAATATCACCATTCAGAGCAAGAAGTAAAAATGGTAATACTGTAATTATTGAAAATTCAACAAAAACAATAATTACAAACTCACAATTTGACAATGTAGGCAATGGGGCAAATTACACAACATCACAAACCGCCCTTGTTTTCTATTATATTTTTGTTTTTACAGACGGCACAGGTAACAAATATTTAATTGACACAGACTTAACAGGTTCAAATGCAATAGCAAGGTTGACAACGCTAAGCTTAACAGATTTTATTACAGATTACAGAAGAATAGGAAGTTTTTATAGCAACGGAGGAAATCAAATTACTCCATATAAACAAAATTATAATCAATTTAGATTTTTAACTCCAATATACGATATAGATAGGAATGGCAACGCTTGGATTATGAACGGTAACTCTGCCGTTGAGAATGAGGTGATGACTGTACCAGGATTTGAATGTAACGTACAATATCGTGCTTGGTTACGTCATGATAGTGCGGTTAGAGTAAAAATTAGAAGTCTTAACGAAAGTATATCAGTTATAAACTTATCCACTGGTTTACATGATATAGGCGCAGCCTATAGTAGTGACGATGGTACTAATAATATTGAATTCAATCGTTTTAATTATGATAGACAGCTATATTATATAGGTTGGTCTGGTGGTTTAGTTGGTGTTTCAGACTTTAGAATAGCAACTTATGGCTGGAGTGATAATTTTAATGACATTCCTACGGTATAAATTATTATAAATTATGAAAAAAATAGCATATAAATTAAATCAAGAAGGTAAGATATCACAAGTATTAGATATAAATTCAAGATCTTGCAGTCAAGAAGGGGTTATTATTACAGATAGTACCGACCCATTATATCAAGAATACTCACAAGAACAAAATGTAATTAAATTGCAAGATGCAAAAAACACACTAATAGACTCTTTTAAAAAAAAATATGATATATTAAAATACAATGTAGTAATAAATATTACAAAGGACGGCATAGTAAGACCTCTTGATACACAAGAAAAACCAGAAACAATTATTTATTATTTACAAAATAGTATTACAAACAATGCCTTTCCTTGTGAGTTATATTTAGATAAAATTAACACATACGAGACCATAACAAGCTTAGAGGATGCACAAGTTATAATTAATAAATTAACTCCTTATACTATACTATCATATAAAATCGACTATATGAATATATACTATGGTAATATCTTTAAACAAATTCTAGATTCAACTTCACAAGAAGAGCTTAACTTAATCAATACAGATAACATACCAACAATTATAATAACATATCCATAATTATGTCTCAACTAAAAAATAGCTTAAATTCTATAGATTTATCATTAATACCAGACATTCAGGTAATTGATAATATACCCGCAAGTAAAACCTTAAGTGGTAGTAAAGTTGATGCCATGCCAGATGATTATCAACGTAATATTGTCTATGCAGAAAATCCCAACAGTGACGCTAATGTTAATTATTTTCATATCTTGAACTTTAGTACAACAAATGTTTCTGGTGAAACTATTACATTTTCTGGGTATGATAATACAGTGGACACTCTAAAAGCTCCAACGTCATTATTACTTGGATCAGTTTACAATTTAAGACCCGAGGACTACTCTACAATACCATACTTTTTATATTCTGCAGATACGACCAAGTGGACTAATCCACATTTTCAAGATATTTATAATCAAAAGCAGGAGTCCAATATGTCTTTTGACATCATTAAGCTCAACAACTATAGATCTGGTAGACCAGAAATTTTACCACAGGATAAAGTGGAAGGTGTAGATTATATTATAACAAGTTATAATATAAATTCTGTTAATACTTATACCATTGCAGATATCGTAGGTAAGCAACACATCACTCAATCACTAACACAAGATTTTTCACTTGAATTGATTAATGATGGTAACTTACAAGAAAAAGCAGAGCCTATAATTGATGGCAAGGTAAATAATAAACTAGGTTTACCTTTAAATGCAAATGTGGTTCAGGTGAACTTTGAAACAGAGCAAGGGGCTTGCAATGTAATAGGTTATCAAGAAAACTCAACAGGTAGAAGGTTGCAAGAAGGGGTTCAAAAACTTGATGGGTCAACAGTGATTAAAGATGCAGTTGCAAATAGCGTGAATCAAGCATTAAAAGAAAAACCAAATGAAACAAGGGAGACAATTAACGCGGCGAGTAAGGATGATGTTAAGGGAAAAATAGGCATTCCAAATAATATGGAGCTTGTTAATATTCAAGTCAAAGGCAAAGAAAATGGCAAAGGTAAGCGAAGAAAATTTAATCTTGTAGCATATCAAGAGAAAGACGGTAGAAGACTGCTGGAAGAGCAAATTGAAGACCTTGAAAAGGAAAAGGCAACTTTATCCTATGGCAAAAGAAACCTTAAGAATGTAGGTAAATCCAAGAGAACAAGAATTCAAGATATTGACAAAGAAATTGCTTATTTAAAAGAGGCAAAAAATGACCCAATAGCAAGAAGAGGCTTAGAGGAAAGTGTTGTTGTTGATGGCGATGACTTACTATTTAATAACTTTGTAAATAAAGTTCAAGAAAACAAGCACGACTTTAGAAGTAAGATTGATACTAAAAAATCAAGTGAAATTGCAGGTCGTGGTGAAATTTACGGAGCTAGTGTTCCAGCTTCAATAGTAGGTGGGGTGCTGGGTTATGTTGGTGCTAAAGTATTAAAAAAGTTTTTCTGCCCCAAAAAGAAAACACAACAAGAGCAACAACAAGAGCAAGCTGTTGAGTCAAAAAAAACAGATCAAGAAGTTCAAACTGACAACATACTAGAGCAAATACAAAGCAACTCTTTACACAGCCTTGAAGGACAAGAAAGGGTAACGGAGGTTGACATTGAACTGAATAGACCACATACCGCTAACAACTCAAAGCCCCTAGGGTTCAAAGGTCTACATAAAAATCAAAAAGTAGCGTCTAGTATGGTTAATTTTCACCAAATAGGGGAATCGACATTACAACCAACTTCACTTACTATAGAGAGAGTTAATATCAATAGCGATAAAAATACCTTTAGAGACGATGTTAAAAAGCAACAAACTAAGATAACAAATGAAAACCAGCTATAACAAACAGGTAGCTTTAAGTTACTTGTACAGCACTGTAAAGGAAGGCGACTCGATTGCCTTCTATAACAAGGGCTTGAAAGGTTTTTTTATCAAGTTGTTTACAGGGGGTGAGATTATGCATGTTGCTAAAGTTTACGATGTTTTTTTTAATAGCAGGGAGTCAAAAGTCTATTTTAAAGTCTCAGATTTAATACAAAAAGGAGGTAGGCTTTATCAAGCATGTGTTGGTAAAAAGCACGGTAAATGCTATATAAGTAAAGATTTTGCAGGTAAACCTATCTTGTTAAGTATTAAAAAACCATTGAATGATAGACAGATAAAAATTGGCAAAGATGATTGCATAGAGCAGATTGGAAAAAAATATGGGACTTTTACATTGTGGAGATATATTAGCTGGATAAACTATTTAATACCATCAAGGTTGAAAAAAACTATAAACTCAAATATCACGGAACAACAAAGGGTTTGTAGTTTACATTGCCTTGTAAATGATTACAAAGCTGGTCTTTTGAGTGAGAATGAAAAAGATAAAATCTTAAAGCAAGATATTGGACTATCCCCAACGGAATACAGTAAAATGGATTACTTAAAAGGTGTTTGATAGCGTTGTAAGGTTGCTACTGCTAGCTGAAGTTAGAGACCTCTTAAAAGCACTGTATAATAAAAAAAAAATCTTCTTTTTGCTCCTGCTATTCTTTGCTGTGAGTAGTGGCTACTTGGTATACTATCATATGCAAGCAGAGACTAAAAAAACACAAAACATAAGAAGTAGTTTTCTATTGCATACCTTGGAAAGAAGAGTGGTATCAAAGCGAATTTTTGATATTCTAAAAACCTGCCAAGATCGTATAGATGTTTCATGGGTAAAAGTGATTACCCTAGAAGAAGAGGGTAGATGGATTTATATTGACACCTTCCAATGTAAGGATGGTAAGTGTAGTGCGGGTTACAACGAATGCAGACAGCCACTATATAGACTAGATAACATTACAAGGGAAAAATTGGATAAAATACAATCCGATAAAATTTTTGCAGTTGGTCAAGTGAGCGATCTTCCAGAGCTACATTTAATTGATATCACTCTCAAAGACATGCTCATTATTCAAAAAGTTATTGACTGTTTAGATGTATCTGATTTTGTGCATTTTGTAATTAAAAAGGACATTAAGAACGATGAGTTTTATATGTTCATGATGTCAATGCCAACAAGTGCAATTAATCAATCTTTGCTAAAATGTAGATTTGGTTTGTACGATATCAGTCGCAATGTTTCATTGAATGAGATTAAGCAATTCTTTTAAGCTTTGACTTCTTAAGAAAATCTTCTTAAAAAAATCTTGGCTCGGTTTAAGCTTAAATTGTAGTTTTTTAATCAAATTTGACAATCGCTTTACCTAGGTTAAAATAGTATTAAACAAGCAAACTATAACAGTAAAAATGGCAATTATTTCAAAAGAAGCAGGAAGGGTTACACTGAAACTAACAGAGACAGATAATGAAATCACAGTAGAGACGGATTCAACATTTTCAGGTCAAATTAATATATTGGTTCAAGAAGATATAGGTGGAGGTTTTAATAGTGGTACTGTTAAAATTTACTCTGGAATAAGTAATATTAAAAATGACAATGGGGGGTATTACGATTTACCGTTAAGTGTTCAAATTCTAAGCACTGCAACAGAGAATGGTAAGTTAGAGTTTACAGAGAGCAATGTAAGTGAAACTTTATCATTTACAGCGAGGGGTAATAAATACAAAATTACACTTGAAGGGGCGACCTCAGGTGCGGGCATTATTGTTAGACTACAAAGTTAAAAATGATTACTGGCACTATTGCACGAAACTTGACAAGGATAATAACTACAAAACTTGATCAAGTTATAACTGATATAGCCGATAACCTCATTGGTATTATTACAAGTGAGAATTCAAATATATTTATAATTGGAAGTGATGGGTATTATGTTGCTGGTAGCGATCAAATAGAATAATATATATTAAAAAAAATATGTCAAATAAAAAAGCTTTTAGCGAAAAAGTTGGTAGACTTGGATACCCAAATAATCCAAACCCAGAGGACGGAGCACATTTACTCTTTGAGAATGCAGCACAGGATAATATGTATAATACTACATATTTGCAATTAATAGCAGACCTTACTGTAAAATTGGGTTCTGTAAGGTATGCTGGCACATGGGATGCATCAATAAACAACCCTACAATAACCTCAGGTGTTGGCAGTACTGGAGAATATTATATTGTTAGCACAGGTGGAAATATAAACATTGACGGCAATAACGATTGGAAGGCATCAGACTGGATTATCTTTAATGGTTTTAAGTGGGAAAAGGTTGACAATACAAGCGAAGTTCAAAGTGTTTTTGGTAGAGTTGGGGGAGTGACTGCAGAAAGTGGTGACTACAATGCATCGCAAATAACAAACTCGGCTGTAGGCAATATAACCGCAGAAAACCTGCAGGCCGCCTTAACGAATATTAATACATTATTAAACGGGAAAGAAAACAGTTTTTCTAAAAATACAGGATTTAACCTACCAAAACAATCTTCCTACACCGTAAACAATGACAACCAAGTTGCAACTGCTGGGGCAGTTTATGCTTTATATAATTGGGTTAATAGTACAAAACTAAAGCCTAAGGTTTCAATTGAGTATGCAGGTAGGTTTGATGGTAGCTCTTCTCAGTATCTTGTAGACAATAATCCAGATGTTTACATTTACTGGGATGGAACAAATAAGCAGTTTAGATATTACCCAAGAACAGACTGGGGCTGGCATGATGCAGGTATTGTATTGCACAAAGGAACTTCTGTTTCTGTTAGCACAAATGATATCTCAGGTTCATATAATGATTGGTATTATTTTACAAATGGATCTTTAGATACTACCTTTAATATAGTTAACTATGGAAACTTTGGAACGTGTCATATTACCCAAGAAAATAATAGTGGCAAGCCTTCTTATAGAATTGAATTTCAATGTGGTAAGACAGGTTCGATTACTGCAATTATTTATAAAATTCTATCTTAATTTAACAATGAACAAGCACAAAGATACTATGCATTATTATTTACAATTTGATGAAAACGGAAAACAAACAACATATTTAACAGAAAAAAACAGACTGGAGGGGTTTGTATATTACAAAGCCCCGCAAGATTTTAATCCACTAAAGGATTTATGTTTCTTAAAAGATGGGATTGTTGTTTTAAATAAGGGTTCATTGATTAAAAAAACACAAGAAGAAAGAGAACAAAGGATTGTAGACAAACAAATTGCAATGCTTAAAATGTTTTCTGATTCTAATGAATTTAGAACAATTAGCTTAGATCATAATAATATTGAGATATTAATAGTAAATAATGGTGATTTCCGCTCCATACTATTAGAACAAAAAAATTTACTTGAAGATAAAATAAAGGTAGGCTTGATAACAGAAGATGAAGCTTATTTTAATTATTTATTTAATAACTCTATAATCAAGCTACATTATCATGATTTAATAAGATATTCAGTACTTTTAACAACATTAGCAACAGAGTTGTTTAAAAAGAAAGAAGCATTAATATTACAAATAAAAGCAAAAACAATAACAGTAGAGCAGGCAAAAGAAAAATTGCTTGCGTTAAAAAAAGAATTACTTTCCTAAGAAATACAATGTCATTATCATTATCACTCTTAGCCCCACTGTTTGGGGGCATCGTAGGAGCTATCCAAGACGGCTTGCAATCAAGAAAAGAGACAAAACAACAGGAAAAAGATCGTGAGTATGAACTTAAAAAGCATAAACTCACACTTGAAAGCAACCTTGAACTTGCAAAAATACAAGGAGATAAAAACCTTGCAATAACACAAAAACAAACCGAACTACAACAAGAAAAAACAAAAGAAAAACAAGAAGACTTTGAAATTGAAAGAGTAAAATCTATAAGAGACACCAATACTTATGATTTACAGGAGAGTTCGTCACAGTGGATAAACATTACCAATTTTATTAGATCAACAACAAGACCATTCTTAACTTATGCTTTTTTTATTTTGTGTTTTGTAATCACAATGAAATCAAGTGGATATTTACAAGAACAACTTGCAATTGCAATAGTAAATATTATGGGTTCAATCACTGGATACTGGTTTTACACAAGAACGACGGATAAGAGGACATCTTTTTTTTTACCCAAAAAGAGCTAAAATCACCACAAATACCCAAAATTAAAAGACAAGTTCATTCAATATTTCTTCACTGTTCTGACTCCGACATACCCTCACACGATAACATAAAAACCATAGAAATCTG
>Ga0208667_1000215_pt1 | contig 26814 bp, 11 predicted proteins | sample 11BtaG_FD_184085 | JGI IMG/M metagenome (GOLD analysis project Ga0208667, IMG submission 184085) | Marine viral communities from the Subarctic Pacific Ocean - 11B_ETSP_OMZ_AT15265_CsCl metaG (SPAdes) (version 2) | ecosystem: Environmental > Aquatic > Marine > Oceanic | place: Pacific Ocean... | reverse complement strand
CTTTTTATGGCGGGTTTGATGGTTTAGACATTTTAGATAGAGATAAGTTCTTCTTAACAGATAAGTCTACATCAACAGAGTCTGGTGGTTTAGCAGAGACATCTGGATTAAATACTAATTCAGTTATTTCTTATAGAAATGCTGTACGTCTTATGACTGATGAGATGGTAGTAGATCATAATGTTTTGGTAGTACCAGGAATTAGAGATTCTTTAATTTCAGACTTTGCTGCGCGTAGAGTTAAAGATTACGGAAAAGCTATTTACTTGATGGATATTGCACATTATACATCAGCAGGAACTCGTATCTTTGTTGATTCACGTGGTGTTGCAAGTGGTGTTGCTGATGTTGATGAGACATCATCTAGATTTATTGTAAGAGAAGTTGATTCATCATATGTTGCATCATATTTCCCGGACGTAATGATTAGAGACAGTGGTGATGATGAGAACGCAAAAGCAACAAATCAGCGTCGCAAGCGTGTTCCATCTTCCGTAGTGGCATTAGGTGCATTGGCAAGAACTGACCGATTGAATCAGCCATGGTTTGCACCTGCTGGTTTCTCTAGAGGGTCACTTGATCGTGTTGAATCTTTAGATATTAGATTAAATGCAGCAGATCGTGATGCTTTATATGAAGCAAGCATTAATCCGATTGCTAATTTCCCTAATAATCAATTTGTCATCTTTGGACAAAAGACAACTCAGATTGCACGTACAGCATTGGATCGTGTTAATGTTAGAAGACTTATGATTAACATTAAACGAAGAATCCAAAAGATAGCTCAAGGTTTGCTTTTCGAGCAAAACGACGCAGCAACACGTAATCGATTTGTAGCACAAACATCAGCAGTTTTGGCTGACGTTAGAGTTAAACAAGGAATTGAAGATTTCCGCGTAGTTATGGATGAAACAAACAATTCAGCAGAAGATGTAGATAACAATAGACTTAATGGTCGTATTATTGTTGTGCCGACAAGAGCTGTTGAATTTATTGCAATGGACTTCATTATTACTAATAGCGGTGTGGAATTCCCATCTTAAGAATAGTTATTAATAAATTAAAAGAAATTTAATAGGAGTAAATATAATATGGCTGGACAAGGCTCAGCGCGAGTTACATTGCGCGAAATAGACTTATCACAAGTAAGAAACCCACAGCAATCGCCTCAAGGTGTTCCAGCTGCTGTTGTTGGTACCGCGAGAAAAGGTCCAGCCTTTGTCCCGCGAACATTTGCCAATATGCAGCAGTTTAACGAAGTCTTTGGTAGCATGCTAGAAGTTGGAAAAGATTCAAATTCAAATCTTCCTGGCCCTCTCGCACTTAATGAATGGATGAAATCTGCACAAGCAGGAACATTTCTTCGTGTTCTAGGTGTTGGTGATGGAACCAAAGCTATTACAGGAACAGATGATGCTTCTTTAGGAAAAGTTCCAGAATCTGGCTTTGTTGTTGGACAAGAATTAGTTCAAGCAAGAAGCGGAAGTAATAGTGCAGGTAAAGTATCACAAAATCCACATGCTACTATAACAAATAGATCTAACGCATCAGCTGCAGCAAAAACTCATTTCTTAGGTTGTTTTATGAAAGATGCTTCAGGTAGTTCTTTTCTACAAGATGCTGGTATTCAAACAGATCTAACTAGAGGTCTCTTAAAACTAAACTTTACAGGTATTCCTACAAATGGCACTACTCTTACTTTGATTGGAAGAGCAGCTGATTCTACTCAGAAAACTTTTGTTATTACAATTAACACAGCGGATGATCTCGTTGTACACGGTGACGGTACAATAGCATTGGGTGCACAAGACAATGATGGAGCTAACTTAGAAGCACGTCTAGTAAATGCATTACAAGGTAAAATAGCTGATGGAACTGGACATAACTTTGACAACGCTGCACATAATCCTAATTTTTATTTTGAAACATCTCTAGTAGCAGGTGTTATAGAAGTAAGACAAAGAGAAGATGGAGTTTCTTCTAATACAGTAGCAACATCAACACTAACAGCAGCTACCGATGTTCTTACAATAGATAACGGAACTACAACTATAAAAAATAGTTTAACATCTCAAACTGTAACGTCAACACTTTCAGGAGCAACTAATTCTTCTTCTGTAGTCACAGTATCAGCTGTACCACAAGCAGATGGATTATGTAGTTTTTCAATAACAGATTCACTAGGTATAGAAAAGCATATTAGATTAACTTTAGGAAATGATGATGGAATAACTGTAGATGGTGCATCTCAAGTAAATGGAAAAACTATTGATTTTTATATAGGCGTATTTACTATTCAAAATGATTTTCCTGCTATTGCTGATAAAATTGCTGCTCAGTTGCAGACAAAAGTTGCTGATAATACTTTTACAGGACTTACTTTTACAGGTAATAACGATGGAACTTTTAGTATAGCAAACAGTTTAGAAGGTCAAGTTAACTTATTTAATGAAATTCAAGATACAGATAGTGCTATAGCAGAAACAACAGAAGTTTTAGGCAGTAATGGCTCGCTTTCTACGGTAACATTAACTTTAACGGGTCAACCTGATGTTGATAATGAATTTATTTTAAATACAGTAGAAGAGACTACTAATGTAGTAACAGATAAAACTTTTATATTTGTAGCAGAAAATGCTCAACCAGGTTCAGTAAATGGTACTGAATCTAATAGTAAAGTTCAAATTGAGTTAAATGCTAATCTTGATATTCTTTTAGCAAGAATACAAAGTGCAATTGAAGTTAGTGATGTAAAAGACAAATATACAGTTTTAGTAAATGCAGCTGATAATACTGTAGAAATTAAAAGAACACAAGCACAAGGTTTTGTTCAAGATAGAGACTTTGTTTTTAAATTAAACAGTAATGTATCTGTTACAGGAACTGAAAATAAGACCGGTAGATTTGGGCCTCAAACAATTTCTTTTGCAGGCGGCGGTGGAGGTGCTTCACCAATTATTCGTGGTGTTTTAATGATGCCACAAGGTGTTAAACCTTCTATGCAAGTTAATAACTCTCTAGCAACTTTTAGTAAGTCTACTTCTGATACAAATCTTAGAAATTTAGAGATTCATGGAAAAACTTTTGGCAGCAATGACGCTAATAACCTTGCAGGTTATCTTGTAGGAGAAGTTGATTCTTCGCAGTCTTTTGATTTACTTCTAAATGGATTTACTAATTTAGAAGAATCATCTGTTATTAAATGCTCTTTTGATCCAGATGATGATTCATATTTTGCAAAAGTTTTAAATACAGATCCTACAAAGATTGAAGAAAAAGGTCACTACTTGTATGCACATTGGGATATTGATTCTAATGTAGCAGTACCATCAAGTGATAATTTACTACATGCAGGAAGTTTACTTTCATCTGGCAACTATGCTAATATGATTGGCTTTGTAATGGCAGGAGCTGGAGATGGTGCTGCAGATTTGCCTGACTATGATAGCTTTGAGCAAAGATTCCAAACTGCAAAGACTCCGTGGATTGTATCTCAATTTACAAGTGTAAGTTCTAATACAGTAGCAAGACCAGCAACAGCAGCTGCAGGTGGTGCTAAAAAGCTATTTAGACTTTATTCATTAGATGATGGTGAAGTTGGTAATACGCAATTTAGATTGTTAATTAGTGACTTAAGATATAATGGTGCTAATGATTACGGTACGTTTACTCTTTCTTTAGAGAAGTTTGACTCTGATCCTGTTAGAGGAGAGATTTTAATTTCTTGGAAGAAGGCTGACCTTAATCCTAACAGTCCTAACTTTATTGGACGTTTAATTGGTGATGAGCATACATATTATGACTTTGATTTAGATTCTGATAAGCAAAGACTTAAGACTAAAGGTTCTTATGCACTTAAGAATAACTACGTAAGAATTGAGCTTTCTGATGAAGTTAAACAAGGTCTTATCCCAGTTGATTGCTTGCCTGCTGGTTTCCAAGGTCATTCTCATTTAAGAACTGTTGGTATTACTAATAATTTTGTAGAACAATCTGGCTTAGCCGAAAATAGTATATTTACCGATGTATCTGGAGCGCCTTTAACAACTTTAAATAGTGCGCAAGCTTTACCTTTAGACTATGTAAAGAGCATTAGTAGATTAATTGCAACATCAACTGAAGAAGCTGATTCAGATTTGGCTTGGGGTGTTAAGTTATCTGTAAGAGAAAACAAAGATTCTGATAAAAAAGAATTGGTTGAGCAAGTCTTTAATCAATCTGTTAAATCGTGGACTAAGTTCTTCCCAGAGCTAGGACAGAGTCATGCATTTGAAACTGATGGTAATGAAGCGGATAAATTCCAAAACTCTTTCTTCTCTCTTGAAAACATTGAACTAGGAAATGCTTCATCTACTGCAGTTTGGAATGGTTCTAAATATGTTAGAAAACCTGCTGCAGCATCAAATAGATTTGTAACAATTTCTCAAGATGCTAAGGGTGGAAACGTTAAGTACTTAAAGTTCCGTTGTTTATTCCAAGGTGGATTTGATGGTGTCAATATTTTTGATCAAGAAAAGGCAGAGTTAACAAGTGTAGCATCTGTACGTGAAGGTCAAGATGAGGCAGGAACAAAGAAGTTTACTGGTCCGACAGTCATGGCATATCGAAGAGCAGTTGATGTTTTGGCAGATAAGTCTGCTGCAGAATTCCAACTACTTTCAGTTCCAGGGCAAAGAGCTTCACAAGTTACTGATTATGCAATTGATGCATGTGAAGATCGATTTGATGCTTTATTAGTAATGGATGTTATAGAGAAAACAGCAGAAACACATCATGTCGAATCATCTAGCGAAAAACCTCATGTTAGAAATACAATTTCTTCTTTTGAAGGTCGTTCATTGGATACATCATTTGCTGCAGCTTACTTCCCTGATGTTGTAATTAGAAGACCTTCGGATAGTGCACCGGTTATTATGCCACCTTCAGTTGGTATGATGGGTGTAATGAGTCGAAACGATTCAATTGCTGATCCATGGTTTGCTCCTGCTGGTTTAAGTCGTGGTCGTTTAGGTGCAATTGATGCGAAAGTTCAAATGAATCGTGATCTTTTAGATGAGCTATATGATGCAGATATTAATCCAATTTATGTTCCAGCTGGACGTAGTGGAGAGGTTTATGCATTTGGTCAAAAGACTTTATTACAAGATGCATCTGCTTTGGATCGTATTAACGTAAGACGTTTATTAATTGACATTCGTCGTAAAGTTAAAAAAGTTGGAGAAGAGCTTTTATTTGAGCCGAATAGAGCATCAACACTCACTAAATTCTCTGCACTGGTTGAGCCTATTATGGCAAACGTGCAACAAAGAAGAGGTGTTGAAAGATATAAGGTTCAAATCGATACAACAACAACTACTCAAAACGACGTCGAAAACAATACCATTCGTGGTAAGATTTACTTGCAACCTACAAAGAGCGTAGAATTTATTTCTTTAGACTTTGTTGTGGCAAATAACATACAATAAGAATTTTAATGATATATATAAACAAAGAATTTAGGAGTTTTAAAAATGGCTGAGACACTATCAGTAACGGAGATGATACCTAATAAGTTTGAACCAAAGAGAAAAAATCGTTGGGTCTTTGCTATTGAGGGTATCGATGCTTTTCTTATGAAGACCGCAAGTCGTCCTTCATATTCTACAAACGAGACACAAGTACCTTTTATTAACAGCACACGTTATCTTGCTGGTAAGACAACTTTTGAGACTATGTCTGTAACATTACATGATCCAATTGCACCTTCAGGTTCACAACAAGTTATGGAGTGGATCCGGACACATTATGAGTCTGTAAGTGGTCGTGCTGGATACGCAGATTTCTACAAAAGAGATTGCCAGCTTAAATTATTAGATCCTGTTGGAACTGTTGTTGAGTTATGGGACATTAAAGGTGCTTTCTTAACAAGTGCAAACTTTGGTGATCTTTCTTATGACGGTGATGACATGACTGAGATTTCTCTAACTATTCGTTTTGATAACTGCGTATTACAATACTAAGATCAGTTTCATAACTAAGAAACGTTGCTCATAATAAAGAGCATTCTGTTTATTCAGGGTGCTCTTTTTTGCTGTCTGTAAAAAGATTTTAACTTGCATGTATATTTTATCAATAATTAATAGTTATCAAAAACAACAAAATTCTGGTAACTCATAATTAATTACGTATTTAAACGATTGCAGGAATAAAATGCTAGACACAAATTTTATCGATATAAGTCTTGGGAACGCAAAAGAAGATGACTCACAAGTTGTTGAACAAAGCTTGATTGCAACAACAGCAAACATTATAGGCACAGCTTATAAAGGTCCTGCTTTTGTTCCACAAAAAATATTTGCCGGTCAAACTATAGGTGATGCCCAAGTCTATAATACATTAGAAAACACACTAGGCACAGCAAGACAGAATCAATATGCTCACCTTTTCGACAACTATACTTGTCATGCTGATAGTATGGCTTATGATGCTGCTTCTTTATGGTTGAACAATGGAGGCATTTATTCTTCTTTTACAAGAGTCTTAGGCATAGGCACAGGTACTATAGATTCAAATACGGGCAAAATGTCAGGCAGTGGCTTTAATGCTGCAAATGATATTTCTAGCGGCACTCTTACACATCAAAGAGGTCCTAATCTAAATGCTGTTGCAAACGGCAAGCCTGGAAACGTTACGTTTTTACTGAAAACTTTTGAAGAAAAAGATCTTTTAACATTTGACTACATAGATGAATTAGGAATAGATACATCAGGTAATAAGAAGCCTCATTTTATAACAGACGTTGTGTTATTTGCAAGCGGAGTTCTTCCAAGTCTAACAACTGGGTCAGTAGGGAACATTACATACTCTACAGGCTCTTCTGATTACGACACTCAGGTAAAATCAATAGCATCAATTAGCAGTAACAATAATAACATTTTAATGTTAGGTCATAATCCTTATATTGAAAATTCAGGTTCATCAAATTTTCTAAAAACAAAAGTCTCACCCTATATAAAAGATTCTTTTGGAAATTCTAGCAATCAAATTTTAAAGCAAACAAATTACTTAGATAATAATATCAACTATTTCGCAGATAAGTTTTTAAATAGAGGACATTTAAATTACGCATCTTTTTCTTTCGCAGGTATGAGTAAAGAAGTTAAAGCAAGTCATGACTGCAAGATTTTAACAACAAAGCCTTTTAGCGAAATAAGTAACAATACAAACTTACCTGATTTTAATTCTTTTGAGAGTGAATTTACAACAGCAAAAACTCCATGGATAACAGCACAACCTTTTAATAGAGAAGGGATTGCAAACAATAGAACAAACATACACGAAAAAGTACAGAATTTGTTCCGTTTTTGGTCTTTAGACGATGGTGAAATAGGTAATAGATTTAGAATAAAAATCAATCCTAAGCTAAGAGGTGATACTTCTGTAACAAGAAATGCATCTCCAGATGAGTATGCAACCTTTGATATTTATGTTTTCGAATATGATCCAAGAATTAATAGTTTTGAGCAGCTTGAGTACTATGAAAACGTTAATTTAGATCCTGAAAGTAAAGATTATATTGGACGTCAAATTGGAACAGTCTATAGCTATTATGACTTTACTTCCAAAAAAGTTATAGAAAAAGGATTATACGAAAACAAAAGTAAAGTTTTAAGAGTAGAAATAGATAATGTAATAGAATATAAAGTCATTCAAAATCAACATGAATATATACCTTCAGGTTTTAGATCTTACCCACATATAAGTCTGAAAAAGGAATGCTTTTCTGGTTGGTATGATGAAAGTGAAACATTGTTTGATATAAACGGTGTATATCATTTGCCTCCAATGTTTGCTTTAAATTATTATACTGATACAGTCTTAGGCGAAGAAAGCAACGTTAATAACAATTGGGGTGTTATATTTACACAACCTGTAATAAATTCAAACAAACAAACTAGATATGTTGATTCTAATGATGGGAATGAAACAAATTTAATTTCACCTCATTTTTACTATACAAAGTATTTCTTAAATGGCTTATCTAATATTCAAAAAGACGTATGGGTAGAACAAGACAATTATCTTAACTCTTTTTTCCATTTAGAAAAAATAAGAATTAAAACAGATGATGCTGGTAATTTTACTTTAACATATAATGAGTCTAATGCAATGCAGACATTTTACAAACATTCAGGTGCTACACTTGCTAATAATTATGAATATTTAAATTTGAATGACAACAAAGTTTGGAAAGTAAACAATAGAGAAATAATAGCTAAATTGAAAAATAAACTTTCTTTTGATTTCTTTACATATGGTGGGTTTGATGGTGTAGACATAAGAGATTCAGACAAAAGATTTTTAAGAAATGACGCAGTTATAAGAGAGTTAAATGATGCAAATGAAACGAAGAGTACATATACTTCTTATGACAAAGCAATAGATATTGCAATGGACGAGGCAAATTGTGCTGGAGACATATTTTTAATGCCTGGGATTAAAGAAATTCCTTTAATAGATAAAGTCTTGAAGAAATGTGAAGAAGATAGAAGACATTTCTTTATTGCAGATATTGGCGGTGCTTCTTCTAACAGAGTAGTTTCTTTTGATAAAATTGAAATTGATAACAGTGGGGTTGTTTCTGCAGGTGATGCTGTTAAAAAATCAAGAGGGATTATGGGAAATTTCTTTTTTGTTAGTAATATTTTAAGTAGCTATGATTTAAACAAAAAAGAATTAGAAGGCATAGATCAAAGATTTAGCTTAGGAACTAATTCAATAACAGGACAAGAGTTTTACAAATATTCAGATGTTTTAAAAAAGCAGCACGATTATGCAGTATCTACATGGAAAGGTTTAGACTTGAGAAGTAGATATATAATGCCTACTTTTGGAGACTTAATAGCTTCAAATGCTGATACTGATTTTCAAAAACAGGTAACTTCTGATAGTTTTGTTTTAGGGAAACTTGCTCAAGTAATTAGTCCTAGACAGAGTTTATCACTTATAGATGCTTATCCTCAAATGTCAAGTGATTTAGGAGAAATAAATTATAATTTAATAAATGAAGAAGATTTATTAGAGAACAATTTAAACTTTGATATACTTGCTAAAGATTTGAGAAATGCTGCAGTAAATATTTTATATAAGCCTAGGGACGGAAATATAAAATTATTATCAGAGAGTACATCTTACGAAAACAGAAAATCAATATTTCAATTGCAGAGTATAGTAAGAACTTTACAAGAAATTAAAAAAAGACTGAGAATAGATATTTTTACTAATGACAGTTTAGTAAATGGAGGAATATTGTTTTCTCAAAATGCTAGTTTTCAAAACATATATGCAAGATTAAAAATTCAGATAGACAATTTAATGCAGAGTTTTTTAGATGCAGGATATATACAAGATTATAGAGTAATGATTCCTGAAAGTACAGATCCTAAAACTGTATTAGATATGCAGAATTATATTATAAGAGGTCATATTGTTTTACAATTTGGTGACTCTGATATAATAAATTTATCGATCGACGAAGTGTTGAGCAACTTAAGTTTGTTGTCAGACACGAACCAGGATAGTGTATTAGTATTAAACGTTTAAGGAGAAATAATTAATGAGTAATTCTTTAGATAAGCCTATTGATCATACGCAAGTTAATAGCGACGGGCCAATTAAAGTTTCAAATGTAATGAAGGATGATTTCGGTTTTGAAATCCCGCAAGAGAGTGTCCCTTTACCTTCACGAGGGGTAATTTATACACAAGATGGGGCTCTTTACGGGCAAGAAACAATTGATATTCGTCCAATGACTGCGAGAGAAGAAGATATTTTAACTTCTCGTGCTTACATTAAAAGCGGAACTGTTTTAACAAAACTTTTAAAATCATGTATTGTTGATAAAAATATCAAACCTGATGATTTAATTAGTGGTGATAGAAATGCTTTGCTTGTATCACTTCGAATCACAGGATATGGTGCTGATTATGATGTTGAAGTAGATTGTCCAGAGTGTGGTACAAAAAGTAAGCAAGCATTTGATTTGTCACAGTTAAAGATTAAGAGACTAGAAGTAGATCCTGTTGTCATGGGTGATAATTTATTTGAAGTTCAATTGCCAATTACAAAGAAGACTGTAAGAGTTAAGTTTTTAACTGGTCATGATGAGCGTGAAATGATGATAACAAACGAAAGAAAGAAAAAGAGTGGAATGAAAGTTGAAACTGCAATCACAGACAGACTTTCTCGTTCAATTGTTTCAGTAGATGGAATTACTGATCGAAATAAGCTTAATTTCTTTGTCAAGAATATTCCTGCACGAGACTCTTTATCTCTTCGGAGATTTCTTGACAAGCATGAGCCAGGTATTATTATGAAGTCTTGGATGAATTGTCCTCACTGTCATGAGCAAAGTGAGGTTGGCCTTCCAATGGGCGCTTCGTTTTTTTGGCCTGACACCGAATAATAAAGATTTATATCTTGAACAAATCTACATCTTAATGTACCACTTAGGCTTTACTTATCAAGATGCATATAAATGCCCGGTTTGGCAACGCTTTTGGTTTATAAATAGATTTAAAAAAGAACTTGAAGATGCTAAACAGCAGAATCAGATGGTACAATCACAATCAAAAAGAAACACAAGTGGTAGTAGAATATTTAGTAAATCATTTTAAAAGATAATTATACTATACATATAATTTAAAAAGGATTTAAAATGATGACACAAAAAGAAAAACTTCTTCATAATATTGCTGCAAGATATATAATGAGTGAAGATGTAGATATTGAGTTATCTGGAAGACCTGCTGAAATGGATTGTCTTGTTTCTCTATTAGAAGTATCTAAGCGTCTTAAAATTCAATTAGATGACAATGCTTCATTTAGTGCAATTAACAAGACACTTAAAGAAAAAAAAGACCTTACACAAAAGTTTGAAAATCTTTCAGGTATTACTTGGAGGCTCTAATAAATGGAAAATACAGTTCAGATACAACTAGATATTTCTAAAGGCCTTTTGCAAGCTTTAGATTCTATGGTAAGCGCATATGAGTCTATGAACATGACAGCAAGCCAGACAAGTGGAATGCAAAAAATGATGCAATCTATGCAGCAGTCAGATGATTTAATGCAAACTACTACGTCTAAAGCTGGTAACATGTCAAAAGAAATATCTCAGTCAGTTTCTGAAAGTTTTTCTAAAAACTTTGAAAAACAATCAAAAGATGCTGTTTCTGCTATAAATAAAAGCTCAGATAACAATCAAAAAAGCACAAACAAACTAAATGCTTCAGCACTAAAAGATCAAAAAATATTTTCTGCTATTAAAGAAAATTCAGATAGTCTTAACAAAAGCATGAAAAGTAATAAAAGTGCAACAAAAGCTTTAGATAATGCTATTAATAAAATGACAGACGTCGAAGATTCTCTTTACATTGCAACAAAAGGTATCGGATTTTTAGCTTCAGCAGTTGAAAAATTTAATACAATTAAAGATGGATTTATGACGCTTGGCTTTAGCCTTTTTTATGACGTGCCTAAACTACTTTTCAATCTTCTAAAGTCAGTAGCTTCTATTGTAGGTTCAATACTAAGTTCTGCAACTAAATTTTTTATGATGACGATGTCTATTCCTTTTACGATAGCAAAATTTGCTGCAAATATAGGTAATACAATAAGGAAAGATCTTGTAGAGGTTATACAAGCTGCAGGTGAAGAAGCAAAAGAAAGCTTTGACTTAACATCACATATTGGTAAAGGTGCTGCTAAAATGACTCAAATGTCAAAGGGTTTACTAAAGCAGTTCAATACACCTAAGTCAAGGCTTTCAAAACTTTTTGGTATGGGAGCAGCAGGTATTGCTTCTTTTCAAAAAGAAACTTTTAGTTTAGTTGCAGGAATGGGACATTATTCTGAGGTTTTTGGTGCTACAATTATGAAAGATTTAAAAGTAGCACAAGCTTTAATTGAGGCTCAAAGAGCAATGGGGTTAAATGCTCAGCAAATGGCTTTTTATGCACAAGAAGCTTACAATAGCGGCAAAGATCCAACATCAGTTTTAATTGATATAGCTACAAATCTTAAAAAGACAGCTAAAGGTAGTAATCTAGACTTTAAAGCCCTATCTAAAGAATTTCATGTCTTAAGAACTAATATTGTTGATTTTGGTAATTTATCATCAAATGAAATTATGGGATTAACTGTTAAGTTAAGAAAAATGGGCGTTAAAACAGATGATGCTGTAAATGTATTTAAAAAGTTTAGTTCTCTTGAAGAAGCATCAAAAGCATCTGCAATGTTATTTCAGTCGTTTGAAATGAATGTAGATGCTTTTGATTTACTAACTTCAAGAGACCCAGGGGAAATGCTGACACAGTTTAGAGAGGCTATGTTACAAACAGGAAAATCTTTCAAAGACTTAAACAGGCACGAAAAATCTTTAATGCAAAACATTACAGGTATCAGCGAAAATGGACTTAATTCTTTGATGAATTTTATGTCTTACGGCTTAACTTATGATGAAGCAAGAAAAAGAATGGAAGAGCAAGACCCAACAAAACAACAAACTGAAATGATGAAGGGCTTAACTTCTACTATAAAAATGGTTCAAAAAACTATGACTTTTGATTCACCCTTTACAGCTTTCTTTAGAGGTTTAACAAACAATGCTGCAAACCAAAAAGACTTGAAAAATAGTGTCATAAGTCTAAGTAAACTATATGAAAGCTTTTATCATTTAGGTTTTAGCATGAATCTAGATGAAATAAAGTCATTTTTAGGACCTGTTACAGTTGTGCTTACTAAGATTAGAGGTACACTGACATCTCAGAAATTTATGAGTTTACTTAAAACAACAACTAAGACTGTAGGCGGTGTGTTAGGCGATCTAGGTAATGATTTGCAAAATGATGTATCAAAGGAATATTATAAGTTTGGCTTAAAAGTTGAAAAAATGACAGAGATTGCTGGTGAAAGTGCTGAAGAAAACCTTAAAAAAGCAGAAACAGCAGCATTACAATCTTTACTTGGAACAACAAAAACAGCAAACAAAGATCTAATTAAAAACTTAAAAGAAAAAGGAATTTTAAAAGCTGGTAAAAAAGGCATGTTTAAGATCATGGATGGTCTTTCTTTGACAAAATTTTTAAGCAAGATGCAAACTATAAGCAACATGTATGATCCTAATAGTCCAATACAAAAAGAAATTGCTAAAATAAGAGAAAAAGTCGAGGAGTCTTATGATAAAAGTATTGAGTCTTTTGAAGGAAACTATATAGAAAACCTTAAAAAAGCAAACTATCAAGCAAATGAAAGAAGTACAATAAAAGGCAGAATTGATAATCTTTATGATCAAATGAATGAACTTATAAAAGAAGGAACGCCAATGTTCAATACAATTAAAGGCATTGGCGGGAAAATCATGGGATCTATAATTAGAGGAATGATGTACGGATTTGCTGCAGGATTAAAACTGCTTTCAGGAAACTTAGAGATGGCTGTAGAATCGTTAGGAATTAATCCACAAGAAAAAGCTCTTGAAGAAGCTGCTAAAAAAGCAGGCAAGTCTGTAGATAAGCTTTCAGCTTTTGATCTTATGGGAATATCAACTGATGATAAAAACTACATAAGTGATGAGTTAGGAAAAGAGTCTAGTAAAATGGTTCTAAATCTACCTACATTTATGAGCATGGCAGGTTCATTCTTAAACGACTTATCAGAAGTTTTTATTCAATTTGCGGGAGGAATAGTTGGTATTATTGGTGATATGACATACAAGTATTATAAAGCATCAGGCGATATTACAAAAGCTGCAATGATAGGAAGTGGCTTTGATCCAGAAAAAGCAGTTGCTTTAAGCGCGTTAAACAGTATTTATAAAAAGAAAGACATTGTAGGACAACTCTCATCTATTAAAGGTAGTCTAGCTGAAGCTAGAGGAATAAATGAAGATGATTATGATAAAAAAGTAAGAAAAGATGACCCAGCAAAAAATAAAGTTTTATTAAGGATTTTAAAAAAATATAAAGAAAATTTTGATTCAAGAACAAGTGCTTTTAAGTTAATAGACAGTTCACAAAATATCCTTAAGGATAAAAATGTAACGAATAACAAACTTTCAAATGCAATATATCATATTATCGCAGGTGCAGAAGAGATGAATAGCTATGTACCTGCAAGTTTATTTAAAAAATATAAAGGTAACGAAGAAGCTATAAAAATATTACTAAAAAAAGACAAAAACAACGTAAACATGAAAATTGCATCTGAATCTGTGCTTAATAATCTTAAAAAAGAAACAACTTCAAAATTCTGGATTCGCAACTTAAAAAGTTTTGGTGGCAAAGACAGAGCTAATTCAATTATTGATAATATTAACTCACATAGAGAAAGTAAAAAAGATACAGAGCCACGCTTAATTCAAGAAATTGAAGAAAAGCTTAAAGAACTAAAGACGTCTAAGACACCTGTAGACAAAAAAGTTGCAGATTATTACGGAAAAGGAAAAGGTGCAGTATTAGCTATCGGAAATCAAAGATTACATTTGCATGATCATGATGCTGTATATGCTGCTAAAAAAGGAGGGTTTTTAAATAAAATATATATTGAAGTTTTTGAAACATATAATTTGTTTACGCAAGATCTTTTCTCTGTATTTAATCAACGCATTGAAGCATCAAATAAAGATCTAACAGAAGCAAAATCAGTTATCTCTAAGTTAAAAAACAATGACATTAAAAAAGAAGATTATAACAATGAAGCTTCAGCAGAAGAAATGTTTGATATATTTAATCTATGTTTAGATGTTATCAACGAAAGTTTAAACAAAAAATCTGTATCTAGAAACGTTAAAGCTCAAATTACAGCATAAGGAGATATAAATGGCAGATACTAACGATCCAAATCAAGCGTCACAAGAATCAGAAGGAAATGCTGGATCTGGACAAATTAATATTGCCAGAGAGTTAAATTCTGTTTTAGAGCAAGTTTCTGCTAGACTAGAAAAAATACAGAAGCTTACGCAAACACAAGCAGACTTTATGACTCAAATGACTCAAAGTTTTACAGATATGCAAGAAAACATGGAATCAATGACAGGCAATGCACAAGAAATGTCCACATCATTTCAAGATGCTGCTGAGTCTGTAATGGATCAATTTAGCAAAGAAAAGCTTGAAACAATAGATAACAGTGTTAAAAAAATATCTGATGCCTATAAAGATGCTTCTGATGTTCAAAAAGAAACACTTCAAAATGCAAGTAAAACTGTGTCAAGCATGGGTAGTGTTACAAAATCTATAAGTGAAGACATGAAAAGAGATACTAATGCACTTAATAAGGCATTAATGAGAAACAGCAAAAGTTTTAATAATTTTGGTAACAACTCAAAAAACATAAACGAGCAAGTAAAAGAGTTTGTTGGGTCAATAGTCGAATTAAAAAATCAAATTGTCGGGATTGTTTTTTCATTAGGACAGAAAATTAAGTCTGCAATGTCTATGGGATTTACTTTAGTTAAAGGAGTAGCTTCATTTGTAGGTAGTATGATAGGTGCAGCAGCAAAATTTGGAAAATTTGCACTAACTGTCCCATTTACAATTACAAAAGCAGCTGTAAATATAGGAAACACGTTAAGAAGAGACATTGTAGAAGTTATTCAAACAGCACAAGAAGCCTTAAAAGATAAATTTGATATGGATTCAACTATCGGTGAAGGTATAAAGTCGATGACAAACAAAGGAAAAGGAATGCTTCTTTCATTTCAAAATCCTTCTTCAGAGCTTGTTAAATTGTTTGGCTTCGGAGCAAACGGTATTGCTTCCATGATTGGATTTTTAGGTGAGAATATAGAAGCAATGGGACATTTTTCTGAAATGTTTGGACGAAGCTTAGGTAATAACTTGCCAAAATTTAAAGCATTTTCTAGAATGGTAAAGGGTTTTGGTTTTTCATCTGAAGATGTTGCTTACCTTGCACAAGATGCTGCTGTGAATCTTAAAGATATAAATGTAAGAATGGCAGAACTAGGTGTAACATTAACAAGTACTGCCAAAGAATTTGGTTTAGACAGGAAAAGATTGTCTAAAAACTTTATGGTTCTTAGAAAAGACATAACTCAATTTGGACATTTGTCAGATGAAGAAATAGGAAGGACAACTGCAAGACTTACACAAATGAAAGTTAAGCTTGAAGATGCGTCTGCTGTATTTAAAAAGTTTAGTACGTTTGAAGATGCAGCAAATTCTGTTGCAATGCTATCCCAGACTTTTGGAATGAATCTAGATGCAATGGATATAATACAGGCAAAAAAACCTGAAGATGTTATTGAAATGTTTAGAACTTCTATGTTAGAAACTGGGAGATCTTTTGAGGATTTAAATAGATTTGAGAAAGATCTAATGGCACAACACACAGGCATGTCTGCTGAAAGTCTGAAAGGGCTTATGCATTATAGAGATATTGGTTTGACTTATGAGCAAGCAAGAAAAAGAATGGAGTCAGAAAATCCAACATCAAAACAAATGAAAGCGTTAAAAGGTCTTAACAGCGCAATTAAAGAGGTTCAAAAAGTTATGAATTTTGATTCTCCATTTCAAGCATTTGTTAAAGGTTTAACTAACAATATAGCACTTTCAGGTGACTTAAAAGGAACTTTGACTAGTTTAAGTAGTGGATATCAATCTATTTATCAATACGCATTGAAAATGGATCCTAGCACTTGGAGTGGCTTAATTAAACCTATAAAGCTTATTATCGATATTATGAGCAATATTTTAAAAAGTGATGCATTTAAAGGAGGTTTAGTTTCAGCAATGTCAACAATGGCAGATTTTGCTGCAGAAATGTTTGGTGCAACAAAAGGTGATGTTATTCTTTCAAAACTAGAAACTAATGTATCTATAGCAATGCAAAAAGGCGGAAAGTTTTACGGCAAAAAAGGAAAACAAAGAATAGAAGCATTTAAAAATTTATTACTCGATGGACTAGCAAAAGAAGCAAGTCTTAATAAATTAGTTGATATGGAAGCATTGAAAAAAATAAAAGACCCAAGAAAACTTATTCAAGAGATAAACAAGTATAAACAAAGTGTTAATCCTAAAAATCAAGCTAGAATCGATATATTTGATGACTATTTAGAAAGATCGACAAACGAAATTTTTAAGAAGTTTGACAAAGATGATGAAAAATCAGAGGAAAAGAAGAAAGGCAAGAAATTATCAGCTTCTACAAAAACAAAAGCTAATCGTCTCTCTGAAGGTCTTCTTGATATCATGAAGGCAAATAAAGATAATATGGGCAAACTTGCAACATTAAGTCTAAGAATTGCAGGGGCTGTTATTAAGTCTGCTGCAATAGGATTTACAGCACTTCTAAAAGTTATTAATAACGGTATGAGCGAGTTAGACAAGTCAGGTGCTTTAAATAGCGATACTAACATGATTGAAGACTTTTTGCATTTTAAGCCAGGTGAATTTGCTGAACTTGGAAGTTCAATTGGGGATGCATTTAAAGAGTTTTGGGAGAAAAAACAAAATGCCTTTAGCATAACAGGCTGGATTATTGATGGTATATCTGATGCTTTTAGTTTTGTCATTGGAACTTTTGTAGATACTATAAAAAGTGGAATTAACGAAATACTAGGGAAAGAAGTATTTGAAAAGTCTAGTTCTTCTATATTAAGAGAATCAAGGAAGAAAAAATTTGAAGATTCTAAAGGTACAATGAGTTACGGAACTAAAGCCGTAGAAAGCATGGCAGATAAAGCAAAAAACACAAATGTTAGTGATGCTATAAGCGGTGACTTTGGATTTAAAGGCCAAGATATATCTGATGCTATTGTTGCGCTAAGAGCAAAAGCAGAAAAAATAGACGATAAAGAGAAGAAAAAGTCTGCGCTAGAAAAAATAGATAAAATTGAAAATAGATTTTTAAATAAAGGGCCTAGTGATAATATAGCTTTTCAAGCAACGTCAGCATTAAGTGCAATAGACGAAACAGGCATTAGAAAAGGATCACAAGGAATTTTTGATGACAATTTTAATGCAAAGTCAAACATAAAAAGATTTAAAAAACAATGGGCAAAAGTCTCAAGATCAATAAATAAAAATGTTCTTACATTTGACAAAGACAACGGGAAGACCAATAGAAGAAATAATCCAACAAATAGAAAAAATTATTTTGTAAATGAAAACTTAGATTGGTTTTCAAAAAACTTTTATGCACAAGATTTAATGAACTATCTAGGTAGCAGTAGTGATCTGACTAAAAAACTTAAGTATAACAGTAATGCTTTATCAGGAGCACATGCAAACACGACTAATGAAGTTTTATCAAACAAAATTATTTCTGGTCTTCAAGGATTTAATCATCCTTATGCATCAGTATTTCTTAAGACAATATTTTCTAAGCTTAGATTAATGCAAGAAAATGGGAGTGAATTACATTTAATTGGCAGTGACAAAGAAGAATCAAGAAACACTATTTTACCTGCAGCGCCACTAACAACAACTGACACAACTAATCCTACAGCTCCAGTAAATATAGCTACAAACGATTTAATATCTGATATGTTTACAAACAGAATGAAAGGTATGTCTTTATTAAATTCTAATCTTGACATCATGAAAAATCTGTTAAGTGGAGTACAACAGCCTTCTGTGTCAGAGAGTAGCATGTCAAATGTAGAAAGTCTAAATGTTGCTTCTTATAATGCAGACAGCATATATTCAGAAAATACAAGTATTTCAATTGAGAGAGAACGACGTATGACAAAAGAAGAAGCTTCACAATTTAAAGACAAGTTGATGAAGACAAAAGAAAGTGTTGCTGCAAGTGAATTACAAGTAGATAGCAATGTATTGATTGACACAAGCTTGATAACGACTTTGATGAAAAAAATGGCAGGATTAGGTTTAGTTAATGAATTAACAAAGAATGAAAATACACACGGTGTAATGAGACTTGGAGCATCTGCATTAGATTCTGCAACGTTTAACACAGGAAACTACTCAGCTACAATGAGAGAAACTTACGAGGTTGATTAAAAATGCAAATTATAGATATTAAAGAATTGATTAGGAACTTAAAACTGGATGAAGCTATATGCGAAGCATTTGCTAAAAAGTCTAACAAAAGTAAGGAAGAGTTAATGAATTCTTTTGATCACATTGTCAATAATGAAATAAATAGAATTGGTGAATCTATGCAAGCATCACTAAACAATCCTCAAGATACTTCACGATTACGAGATTTATCTCTGGATGACTTTATGAAAGACAATGATAAAATTATCAAGGATAAATAAAAATGGCAACGAAATACATTCTGGACCCTTCTGGTAATATAATAAAAGTAGAAAACGGTGAAAATGCAAGTGTAGAGATACAAGATCTTCAAAGCAATAATAACGAATATCTTTCAGAACAATTTGACTTGAATGAAGTTAGTACAGATACAGACTTAAGTGAAGGTTTTTTTGGGATTGGTTTTGTTAGCGGTCAAGACGCTGATAGTGGTGATTTGGGATTTGTTACTGGAAAAAGTGAAACGGCACCTTCTTTCGGGTTTGAGAGCGAAACAGATGAAAATTATAAATCTTATAAAACATTCAACTCTTTTCTGAGAAAAGAAGATGATGATAATTTTAAGCCAAAAGCATTTGCTGACGAATTTGAAATTTTAACTGGTTTAAGAATGAGAGAAGATGAGTTTCTTGATTCTGCTTCAACAGTTGCTCTAATGATTACTTATCTTGCAGAATCTATTGTAAGGATATTAACAGTTGAGGCTATTGTTGCTGCAAACAGAAGTTTAATTAATAAAAAAGGTGATGAAAGCAAAACTGCTGAACGATATAAATTAAGACTTGGCACGTATGACTTTACAGAGTTAGAAATTTTTACAAAATATGTTTTTAATGTTTTAAACTATCCTCACGAACAATCAACTTCGCTTGAAAGACTTGATGCTTATTTTATTGGAACAGCAGCTTGGCTTTCACCAGATGCCGCAATTAATCTCGATAACATTTCAAGAGAAAAAGGTAGCGCATTAAATAGTATAGATTTTGCTACAAATAATAAGTCACTGAGCAAATCTCTCGAAGGATTTTTACCTGTAACATTGGCATCAGCAGAGATACTAGCAGCAACAATTACCAATACAACTTCTTTAAACAGAGTAAAACTCTTACTTAGAAAATTCTATCAAGAAAAACATTGGGATCAAAATATCTTATACAGCGCAAAAGATAAAAATCCAGTTCTTGGATATTTTGCAGACTTAAATTATTATTATTTTAAATTTGTTATAGAGAGAATTCAAGTAGGTTTAAAGCTTCTAAATAAATATTATTACGATGACTCATATCTTCAATCAAGACAAAAAGAATCACCAATTAATAGAGTTTCTGCAGCAAGAGCTTTTAAAAGCATTTCACAAACTATAACAATACCTAGCGGAAGCAACGCAAAAGGCACTTATAAATGGTCATATAATGAAAGAGGCAACAACAATACGCCTATAAAAGCAAGACAAACAACAAGCTTAAGGACTTTACCGCAAGCTTTTAATATGAATTACAGCTTTTATAGGTCTCTTGCATTAAATGGAAAGCCTACTCTAGATCTAAGTGATGATCTTGCACAAAACTTCTACAGATCAGAAGAAAGAAGACTTCCGATAGAACTTGTAAAAGAAATAGAAAATAATTTAGAGTCTGAATATATGCCTTTTTATTTTCATGATCTAAGAACAAATGAGATACTTTCTTTTCATGCATTTATTGAAAATATTAGTGATTCTTTTTCACCTGAATATAACTCTGCAAGTGGCTTTGGCAGAATCGATGATGTTAAATCTTATGTTAAAACAACAAGAAATATAAACTTGACATTTATTATTGCAGCAACTTCTGAAGCAGATCATGATTTAATGTGGTTCCAAGTAAATAAAATCGTTGCAATGGTATATCCACAATGGTCTGATGCCTTTGAAGTTGCAAGCAAAGATAACGAAACAAGTGAATTTAAATACCCGTTTACACAAGTACCGACTGCTTCACCTCTAATCAGACTTCGTGTAGGTGACGTTATAAAAAGTAATTACAGCAGAACAAACCTTTCTAGACTCCACGGTATAGGTGATAGAGATCAAGATAAAGGTATTGTGACAAACCCAGATGAATTAGACACAAAAAAAATAAAAAGAATAAACGAAATAAAAGAAAGATTAGCAAAAAAATATAATGAGCTTAATGAAGAAACTAAAAATTCATCTATCGGCAATAAATTTTTAAGCAAGATTGCAGAAGGCTCTGCAAAAATAGATGAGATAATTGCAGATAGTGCAGATAACAAAAGAATTTACCACCTTCAACCAGGTCTATATAGAACAGCATCTTCAGGTTTGCTAGACGATTTAGGATTAGGAGGAGTAACAGAGCCTAAAATGAAGTCTATTAAGATAGATCATGAAGTATTGATTAAAGATAGTTTTACTAAAAACTTAGACTTCCCTGTAATTGAAATTAATGAAGGATCATATAAAGGCATTTCAGTTGTTGCAGATATTAGTAAAATAAGAGTTTTAAATCCAGACCCTTTAGTTAAAGATATAAAAGATTCATCAGCATTTCTCAAAGACACAAACAAAATTATGCAACCTGAAACTGATGGCAAATCGAACAACCCAATAACAAGAGCATATGAGAGCGGAATGAGTAGAGGTTTAGCAGGATTTATAACAAACTTAGATGTAGGTTATAATGAATCTACTTGGGAAACTAGTAGAATAGGTTCAAAAGCACCGATGATGGTAAAGATAAACATAGGGTTTTCTCCGATTCACGATATTCCGCCAGGGCTTGATCATAATGGAATGTTACGTGCTCCTGTTTATAATGTAGGCAGAATAAACAATCAATTCTTCGGTGACGTGCATGATGGCGATGCAGGACACAGCAAGGGATTTGAAGCTGCTAGGAAAAAACACACTGAAATTAAAAATAGTATAAAATAAAAGGTAAAATAAAGTGTCAGAATATATTGATCGATACAATAGGTTTGGTAAGAGTATTGCAAATGACATATTTTTTGGTGTCGAAAACGAAACTATAAGAGTTATTGCAACAGAAGTTTCAGATGGAAGAAGACTTGACCATTATGCACAAAAGTATTATGGGAACGGCATGAACTGGTGGATAATTGCTGCTGCAAGTGGCATAAGATGGCCGTTAGGTATTGGTGCAGGAAACAGCAATAGAGAAGATACTGAGGGTATTGTGATTTTTATTCCAGACATTGAAGATATCAAAAGTCTCAAAAACAGATAAGGTTTTATAAATGGCAGACAACAATACAACAAAAAACAATCTACTGGTTAAAAATCTAAGAGACTCAAATATTTCAAAATACATTAATTTGATGTCTGATGATGAAGTCTTAAAAGCACTATTAAGTAGAGATACAACAACTACAAAAAAAGAAGAAGATTTAAAAAGATCAAACGAGGATGCATTGCGTGCAGTTTCTGATGTTTTGCAGTCAATAACAACAGAAGCAATGACAACAAGCGAAATACTTGAAATGTTATACACGAAGTATGATGAATCAGTAATTACTGAATTGGGTAAGTTTATTAAAATTGTTCATGCAAAAGATTATAAAATAGTTAATGACAAAAATTTAAGTCAAACACCTTTCTCTTTAAAATATGAAGCACCTGAATATAAAAATGGTAAATACATTCATGATTCTACTTACGGATTATTAAGCGGAAAAGCAGTCGCATCTGCACTAAAAAAAGGTAATAATATAAATATAAATTTGTCAGATGTAATAAAAGAAATGGCAACTCTAGCAAAAACAAAAAATGCTTCAATATCTGAAAACGATGCCATCTACAGCATTGACTCTATCATTAACAGGAAAATAGACACAGTCAGTGAAACACAAAGTATAAATCCATCGGATAAAGATGAAGCAGTTGGTGAAATTGTTTTTGTAAATAAAGTTGATGGTAATAATAAAATTATTGCAAACAAAAGTAACCCTAGTCTTTCTTACATTTTAATGGATAGTGCAGATTTAAGAATCGGAACAAGAAACAGTTTAGAATTATCTACGTTTTTTAATACGTTAAGTACAATAGAGTTAAGTAAATGTCAACCGTACTTTAATGCTGTATTTATACTGCCTGGTATTGTAAGTAATAGTGTAAGTCAAAATACTTTTAAAACAGCTTCTATAACACAATTTTTTGACGGAACACCTTATAGTCAAGAATTAACTACAGACACATATTCAAAATTAGAAGCTTCATTTGTAAGAACGCTTAAAAAACAAAACAATGTAATAAAACAATCTGCAGTTGCAACAAACCTTTCAGCTTTTACAATGCCACAAACAATAAATAAATTTGACGAAGTTTATGTAGGACACAATGAAAACATTGATTTCTATGCAAACAGCAAATTTAAAAGAGTGACGTCTATACACGATTATACAAGACCTTTTTTAACAATTAAAAGCTTTGATATTGATGTTGCTCCTACACAAGGACTCATGTCTTTCAAGACAGGAAGACTTTCTTTAGTTCTACATGATAGAACAAGAATGGCTGACATTGCTCCTTTTATCAAACCCGATCTATTTGGATCTTTTGGTGCTGAAATTGCTATTGAATATGGGTGGTCTCATATTGATGCTGGCGGTAACATTAACTATTTAGGAGAATTCTTAAATAATTCAAGAGTCACAGAAAAATATATTATTACAAACTCTTCTTTTAATATGGATAAAAATGGTCAAGTTAATATAGACCTTTCTATTGCTATGAGAGGACCTATAGATATCAAAGGCGTAATGTTGACGTCTGATCCACCAACAACAATAGCTAAGCAAAAAGTCAATAATAAAATTGAAGCCTTTAACTCTGCAAAAAATAAAATAAATGGTGTGAGCTTGTATACTACAGGCGCAACTAACTACATTCAAAATCTAATAAAACCAATAACTGGCGAAGATACAAACTCAATTGATCAACAAACTCTAAAAGAAATAAGAAATTTTTTAAAAAATTATAGAAGAAATAAAAACAAAATAAAAAAAATTATAAATTCAGCAAAAACTTTAGATGCAATTTCATCTGCTTTAAACAAGAATATTTTCCAAGAAAGCATTACAGGTAGTAAAAACATAATAAGTATTATAGCTGATCCCGTAGTAAAGAAGGAAGAAAAGAAGGAAGAAAAGAAGGAAGAAAAGAAGGAAAGCAAAGAAGTGGGGGAAGAAAAAGCATCAGCTGCAGCTGATGTAGTAGCTGTGATAGACACTAATATTTTAAAAAATGTTAGAGCTTTATTTATAGGTGCCGCCAATCCTTTAAGTCAAATTATGACTGCGTTACAAAATATAAGTTCTGCAAAAGGAAAAGACAAAGCTGGAAGAAATAGTTTAATTGAAAAAATAATGGGAGGATTAGATATTGTTGACCCTTTTTATAATAAAGAATGGTTAAAGCAATACAATAGAATAATTACAAGAGACTCAATTGATCCAGATAATGTAGGATTAGGTGTTACGGGTGTTGGAGGTGGCAAAGGTACAAATTATGTAACTTTAGGTTCTTTTGTATCAGGATTAATTGGAACTCACATGGCATGCACTGGTAAATTTGATGAAGTTCAAATAGTGAGCTATACTACAAATGAAAACTGCGGCTTGATGTCAAATCTTAATGTTTCTTCTTTACTAATCCCAAGGAAAGATTTAAAAGAATTTCTTGAATCACTTTTTAAAAATGGGACATCTATGTCAATAGAAAGTGTATTGTCACAAACAATACAGCGATTTATTACTACTAGATTACAGGTTTGTTATGGACTTGCTGAGTTTTATGAAACAGACTCAGCTAACAATACTGTTATGAGAGCCAATTATAGAAAAAACAAAAAAAACGGTGCTGAAGCTTTGAAAATCGATGTCAATAAAAAGTTAGTAGAAATCTATACTTTACTTGCAAAAGAAAAAGTAAGTCTGGAAGGATTTAAACCTAAGCTTATTAGTGGGGAAGATGTTAAATTTGTTATACCTAAAGTTAAATTTACTTTTGACACAATAACTTCAAGAAAACAAGGTTTTCAAAGAACAATTTGTAGAGTATCTATTTTTGATCAAAACGATAATCCTTTTGGCTCTGTACATACAATAATGAAAAATTTTCAAGATGAAGAAGGAATAGTAAGAATTGCTACTAAACTTAATAAGCTTAGAGCAGACTATAAATCAAAACTAACAACAACTGATGGTAAAAACAGTCAAAAGTCTGTCAAAGAAAAGTTTTATAAAAAGCAGAATGAAATTCTTAGAAGGTTAGAAGATGAAGGCGTTTTAATTAAAACCAGTGAAGAAGATGTATATACAATAAAAGATGCATTTCAGCTAGATACAATAAAAAATTCTATTAAAAATATCATGCCTTCAATTACATATGGCTCACAAAATTCTGCTATTATCGACGCATCAGTTTCTACAGTAAATGAAGCAAAGCTTAATACAGTTTATTTAACAAGATCAGATCGTAATGCTAAGGGCAAACAAATTTCAGCTAAAGTTCAATTTCAAAAAGATTTGCCACTTAGAGTTTTACCTTCTCAGGCAACAATAACTATGTTTGGATGTCCTTTTGTTAACTTTGCTCAATACTTGTTTTTAGACTTTGAAACAGGAACAACAGTTGATAATGCATATGCTGTAACTGGAATAAAACATAGTTTGTCACCAGGTAAGTTTACGACTTCATTAACTCTTTCATATGGTGATGTTTACGGAAAATATGAAAACGCAGCAAAAACTTTAGCAAGAGAAATAGAAGATAAAACTAAACAAAAAAGCAAAGTTAATACTGAAATAGAAAATCCTAGAACTAAGTTAATAGTAAATTATGAAACAAAAAATCCTTCAAAGACAAGTTTGGATGACTTGTCTTTTGCCAAAACTGAACAAAAGACTTTTAGTATCTTAAATACGGAAATCAAGATAGAAACTTATTTCTACTATTATGATAAAACTTTATTATATATTAAAAAAGAAAATGTATCAGATGATGAAATAAATTTAACAGCACATCACTTTATTGACTTTGACAAAGATAAAAACAAAGAAATTAAAATAGATATAGACTTATTAAAATTAAAAGGAATAAAAGAAAAATTAATAAACGAAAAGTTAATTAAAGAATTAAATAAAATAGTAAAAACAAATAAAGATGCATATGATAGTATGAATTTAAGTTTAAATAAAACGTTAAATAAAGAAAATGTTACAAAAAACACTAATAATAAAATTAAATTATTTAATGATCTAGATAAATTTGTTAAAGAAGCAATAAAAGATAACATATCTAGGATTAAAACTAAATATTCTTATATTTTAAATAATAAAAAAAGTGTAACCCAAAATAAAGATATAGAAATTTTATTAGAAAATAATGCTAATATTAATGACAGCATTATTAAAAATAATTTAAATACTAATCTTGAGTCTGAAATTAATAAAAATAAATTAGATAAAATTAAAAATATTAAAGTTATAGACATTAAAAATTCAAAATTAATAATTGAGATTGTATACAAAAACAAAAAAACAAAAAAGAAAAGAAAAGAAATAAAACTAAACATTTTAGACGCTATTAAAAACAGTTTATTGTTTTTATAAAAAATTTGACTTGTAAATTTAATTTTAATATTGTATAATAATGTACATGAATAGTACAGAATATAAATTATATAACATTAATAAGTTAGATAAGTGGAACAAATATATTTCAATGATTATA
>Ga0208667_1000214_pt1 | contig 26824 bp, 52 predicted proteins | sample 11BtaG_FD_184085 | JGI IMG/M metagenome (GOLD analysis project Ga0208667, IMG submission 184085) | Marine viral communities from the Subarctic Pacific Ocean - 11B_ETSP_OMZ_AT15265_CsCl metaG (SPAdes) (version 2) | ecosystem: Environmental > Aquatic > Marine > Oceanic | place: Pacific Ocean... | reverse complement strand
ATTATTATTTTCTTTTGCATCAATCATATCCATAGGAATACGAGTTATCTTAGAAATTGCTTCTTCTATTTCTTTATGCGTAATAGGACCTTTGTGTCCGTGTAGTTTGCCTCTAGCACCAGCAATATCGATTACATCAATCACTCTGTCTGGATTATATTTACCATGCATATAGCGTTCTGCTAATTCAACTGCCATATCAAGTGATTCTTCTGTGTACTCAAGGTCATGAAATGCTTCGTAGTATTGTTTAAGACCTTTGATAATCAGTTTTGTAGTTTCTTTGCTTGGTTGGTCTACTACTACTTTCTGAAAACGTCTTTGTAATGCTCTGTCTTTTTCGAAATTTTCTCTATACTCTTCACTTGTCGTTGCACCGACACAGAATAGTTTACCACTTGCTAATAGTGGTTTTAATAAGTTCGCAATATCAATGTTTGAGCCACCGGCTGAACCTGCACCCATAATCATATGAATTTCGTCAATGAATAGAATGACATCTTCTTTCTTAGCAAGTTGGTCAAATACCATTTTAGCACGTTCTTCAAATTCACCACGATACTTTGTACCAGCAACAAGACTCGTAACATCTAATGAGTATACAGTTTTTTCTTCAAGTATATTAGGAACTTTACCTTCTGAAATCATTAATGCAAGACCTTCTGCGATTGCAGTTTTACCTACACCAGGTTCACCTACAATAATCACGTTGTTCTTCTTACGTCTAGCAAGAACTTCTGTAATCTCAATGAGTTCTTCTTCACGACCAATAACTGGGTCAATAAGTCCTGAAGATGCACTTACGTTTAGATTTGTACAGAAGTCTTCAAATTTTACAGCCTGTGATGGGTCACCCGTAGTAACTCCTGCTTTACTTGAATAGAATTCTTTTTGAATGATTTGAATAGCACCTTCACGTGTTACACCGTGTTTTGCTAAGAAGAAATACGCATATGAATCTGTTTCACTTAAGAGTGAAATCAATACGTCTCTACAAAATAGTTTAGTTCTGCCACTAAAGATAACTTGAGTGATAGCACGATTGAATACTCTACTCAATGCCGCAGTCTTACGAGGTCCTCTATGCATTGGAGGTTCTGCAAGATTAGTAATATCATCTCTTTCTTTTAGATACTTCTCTACATCTTTTATGATGTCGCCAGTCTTCACTTCCATGTCAGTTAGTAAATCACTTACATCCTGTTCTTCTAAAATAGAATACAATAGATGCTCTAATGTAACGTATTCATGGGTTAAAGAGTTTGCAAACTGAACTGCTCTCTCTAATGTAATACTAATTCTATCTACACTTCCGTCTTTTTCAGCCATTTATGTCCTTTTTAAAAAGTTAATCTTCAAGTTCGTATTATTTATGATGTTTTTTACTAGAATTGTGTCACCTAATCTAGTAGTTTTTGGTACTGTAACAATGTAATGAATGTCGGGCATAATGTCATCTCTAAATCCATTCTTTAATCCACGCATTGCATCTAATTCTTCTTCATTCACTTTTACGTTTAATGTAACTGTGATGATACTGCCACTTTCTGATTGTATCTTTTTTATATCTGTAAATGCTTGACGGATAGCATCAAGTCTTTTTCTGTCTCCATCACCAGTATCTGGATGATGTTTCTTTAACAACCTCTTGTATGCGATTCTTATTTCGTCTTCTGAGGAGTATTTGGTTATGCCAAGGACCTTAAAAGGTGACATGATTAATCTGAATTTAGAAACGAGCGAATTTTTGAAATAGAACTAGGTTTTGCATCGCCCTCTACTTTTTCATTTTCATCGTTAGCATCGCTGATGGCTTTATCTGCCTTTTCATAATATTCTTTGTATGCAATAACGATAGCACGTTGTTCAGAAAGATACCTAATTACTTCAGCATTATTTAATGCTAGTGCTTCATATCCCTCATGTGTAAGTGCAAATAATACAATAGGTTTACCGGCAGCCTCTAATTCTCTCCACACAGCATCTATATTCTCTTCGGTAACTACGATATAGTCAACATCTCTCATTTCTGTGATTTCTGATTCTGGTAATATAAGTAATGGACGTTCTACTGGTTCAGAAGAATAATCAACTGTTTTTGGCATGAATGATTGGCACCCAGTAAGTGATAGGGCTAACATTCCTGCTATTAATGTTTCTTTAATCATGGTTTTGGTGCCTCATAATTGGGGTTAGCCACGTCTGGACAAGTAGTATTTGCTTTTGATTTCTTAGTCACTGCAATTTCTTCTTCAGTAAGTGGAGAACCAGTTAATATCTCATAACATCTTAACACATCCTTGGTACCTTTGTCAACTATTTTCTCTATTAATTTTGGTTTTGCTTGTGCTAAATCTCCAAGTTCGTGCTTTGTTAGTTTTTCTTCTAATGCATTTACTCGTGACTTGGCAACTTTGAAATCATCTGATACTTTAGTATATTGTGCCTGTACTTCTACTAAGTCTTGTTGTATAGCCTTAACAGCCGCTTCTGAGGCTTGTTGTGCCATTTCTGCCTTTGCGGCGTTCTCTCTGTATATTCCAATTTGCTCTTGTGTATATTGATAATATTTCCACGCACCAAATCCTACTGCGCCGACAACGACGGTAAGGATTAATATCATTTTAAGTTTTCCTAATATAAACATTTTTTTCTTTCTATTTGTGTCTGAAAGTGATTCTTCCCTTACCTAAATCGTAGGGAGACATTTCAATAGAGACCTTATCCCTAAGGATAACTTTGATACTATTTTTACGCATCTTTCCAGACAGTGTACATTTGACTACATGGTCATTTGAGTCTAGTTTGACATCAAATTTGTCACCAGGGAGAATGTTTACTACTTTACCTTCGAACTTTAACGGTTCTTCTTTAGCCATTCTTTGATTTCTTCTGCCGTAACGTGTATTGTTCCACGTTTATAAAAATTGAGTGCCCATTCTTTAACTTTTACTAGACCATGAATGTCGTTAATTAAATTCATTGCTGTTTTCATTAAGTCTTTATTTTCAACTTCAACAAAAACTATATACATTCCTACATCATTTGGATTTGGAGAAACTTCTGTATCAAGTATTGAAGTCACTCCTCTTTCAATAAATCTTGCTAAATCTAATGCAGGTGCTTCGTCTTTGACATAAAATCCAATAACAATAACATCTTCTTCTGTTCCTGTTTTTGGTTTATATTCTGCAACCGAAACTCTAGAATCTATTAGAGATTCTAAATCACCGTATTCAACACCCTCTTTAATTTGCTCGTATCTCATAATTATACATCCTGACCGATTTTAGTCTCGTCATCTAGTCCTGCCTCGTATGCGTTAGATAGTTCAGATTGATTAATACCGCCATCAACTACATCTTTACCTGATAATGCCTCATCTACAAACTTACGTGGCATCCAAATATCAACTAACCATACATCATGGTTTTTAAGTTTTGGCTTCTTCTTTTCATCTAAATCTTCTTGTGATTTAACTGTTACTGGAACTTTTAATGTCGCTTTTTTAAACTTGACATCACATCCTATATTCTTTAGTCTCAATGCCGCTCTTGGATTAGGCATTTTCAAATAAGGATACATCAAAACTACATTTAGCCAATATCTTGATAATTTTGGACCATGTGCTACTTCACCTAATTTCCAATTTTCATATCCGTACATGCCTTGTTCATCTAGCATATGCTCGAATTCCAATAGGATATCAAGTAATGTTCCGTTGCCGTCAATACTTCTAAGATTATCAATAATATCGTTTTGCTTAATTTCGCTCATATTTGTTATTTCTCCAAACAATTATAAATGTATTTATCATTTCCAGAACGGAAATAATTTTTGTTTCATTTGATTATATAATATGTATATAACTTTCAATTATTGATAAATATTTTTGTAAGCAACTTTGCTTACTTTCTGAAAATCCCTCATCAGGAGGAGAAATATGGCACGAAAAAAACGTGTTGAGAGACAAAATAGTAATAAAGTGAACCATCATAGTAATGATATCGTCCCACTTTATCGAAAACAATCACCTACAATTCTACCTAGAAACATAGCACAGGAAGACTACTTATATCAGTTAGCAGACCCAAGTTCAAATATTGTATTTGCTGTCGGTCCTGCTGGTACAGGTAAAACTCTACTATGTACTCAAATGGGAATTAAGGCATACATGGAACGGGAGGTCTCCAAAATAGTAATAACAAGACCGGCAGTGTCGGTTGATGAACAACATGGTTTCTTACCAGGCGACTTAAATGAAAAAATGGCGCCATGGACAAGACCAATATTTGATATATTCGAAAAACACTTTTCAGTTTCACAAATCGAAACTATGTTATTTGAAAATATTATAGAAATAGCACCTTTGGCCTACATGAGAGGTCGAACATTTGAAAATTCGTGGATTATTGCAGACGAAATGCAAAATGCGACAAAATCACAAATGAAGATGCTATTAACAAGAATAGGTAACAATACAAAAATGATAGTCACAGGAGATTTAAAACAACATGACCGCGGATTTTCAGAAAACGGGCTCTCTGACTTCATTGAATTAGTTGATACCTACGATGAACATAATCTGTCACATATTAAAATATCAAAATTTGATATGCAAGATGTAGAAAGACATCCGGCAGTAATAGAAATTTTAGAAATCTATGGAGAAGATGATTAGATAGCAAAAAAGGGAGCAAATTAATGCTCCCTTTTTAAATGGCCTGCTCGACAGGATTCGAACCTGTGACCTACTGCTTAGAAGGCAGTTGTTCTATCCAACTGAACTACGAGCAGAAAATAAGGTGAACCCTAACCGTGGGGTTCGGCGTGTTTATTGAGTAACAACCCTATTCTTTAGGTATATGTTCGGCTTCAAACTCTGCAACCATATCTTTCTTTTCTAGCAAGAGTTTTTCTAAACTATAAATTGCCGCATATACTTCATCACTTGCACCTTCATTAATTCCAATTAATGCAGATTCTATGATTTCAATATCTTTAAGTAAATGTATCATAGTTACCAGCGATGTGCTGGATTACAGTTGATACCAGCAGTTTTGCCAGTTTTACAATTTTCAACCCCATTGAGGTCTACTTGTTCATTGTAAATCCAGTCTGCTTGTTTTTTATCCAATGCTTCCCAACGAAGAATTTCTCCGTTCTCAGCGATTACTTCTACAAAATAGTGGTCAGTCATATTATTTCCTTTCGATAATGTTATAGATTTCTTCCCAGTCATAAGCAGTCTCAATACCATCTACCTCATGGTCTTTGTTATGCTCGTGTTCAATAATGATTGGTTTCAATCCGTATTTTAGGCCCGCTTCTGCGTTCTCTGGCTTGTCTTCAATCCACCAAAGTCCAGAATCTTTAAACTTCACAAGTTCTTCATCTTTGTCAGCACCTGTATCTAAACAGATAACATCGATAAAGACATTCTTACCAAATATGTTCTTTAAGTTACTAACTCGTAACATCTGTGCTTTCACATCTAAACTTAAACTAGTAATCACAATGAATTTCCAGCCGTGTTCCACTAGTTTAGCAACACCACTTCTTGCATCTTTGTATGCAGGAAGAAAGCCCATCCAAGCACTTTCGTTGAATTCTTTAACTAATTTCTTACCTAATGTCTTTGGAATACCAAATGTAGTAGAAATGTCATAAGTCGCTTCTGCTTTTTTTGTAAAACCCTTTCCAATCATCCAATCATGAAAAGCACCTTCCCAAGCGAGAAGAACTCCATCACAATCTGTTAATATTATTTTTTCTTCTTTCAATTTAACCTCTTTAATCATTCATATAGTAATATTATAACACGAAACCGACTTTTGTCAACTTTTAGTTGTATTTTCTTCTGTTTTATGAGTTATAATGATGTTTTTGAGTAAGAATCTAGTGCATCTGCTAATTCTTTATCACTCATATCGTGAATTCCAATGCTCCTAGCGTAACTTTTAGAGTATTGTGACGCAACCACTTCATAAAGACAACATTCGTCTTGGTACCTGTCAAATTGAGCAGGAGTAGTGATTCCATACTCTTCCCAATGCTTTGGGTCTTCAACAATATGACCAATCCAAAGATTTGGATTAGAATCCATCTCTTTTTTAGATTTTTCGTTGATTGATTTGATGTGATTAACAAATTTGTCATAGAAAGCCTCTCTTTTCTCAATTTATATTACTATTATAACACAGAACACAATTCTGTCAAGTTTTTAAAGTAAATACTTTTACGTTCATCTTAATAGACGGAAGTAGCACAATGCGAAGGAACGCACTTTACTGTAAAGGAGAGTGTAATGGATAAATTCACATTTGCGACATATTTGCGTTTATTTAAAGAACGCAAACGTCAAAAAGTAATCAATATTTTATTTACTCGGAATCTGAGTGTTCATCAAGGATAGTTTCGACTTCAATTCCCTCTGGTCTACCAACTGTACTAATACCTAGGATACCTTTTGGGTCTGCACGCCAGAAACGAAACTTTTCTGAACCTTCTAGTTTTAAATCGGCACCGACTGTCCATCTTCCGTGTTGCATAAGAATCCACTCACCGACTTTTACGTCTTTCTGCTCTGGTCCCACTGCATACACTTGTCCCCAACGGGCTCTAATTCCAGTGTCTTTCCCATCATCATCTGGTATAATGATGCCGCCCATACTTTTGCGTTCACCTCTTTCCAGATTAGTTAAGATAACATTATCTCTTAGGGGTCTAAGTTTTTCCTTCATATTATTTCTTTTTCTTTGCTGGTTGTTGCTTTTTACTTGTAGGTTTTGAAACTCGTTCATTTTGCTCCTGCTGATTAAGTTCACTTTGTCTGACAAAATTTCCATCTTTGTCTTCTACCCAAGGGTCATCTTCTTGTGATGGCGCTGGTTTAGGTGCGGGCGTTGGTTTAGATGGTTCGGGTGATGTCTCCGCTGGTTTTGGTTGAGGCACTGCCGCTGGAGTAGGAGTTGGTGTTGGTTCTACCCAATCATCTTCCTTTGGCTTTTCTATTTCTTGGACTTTGACATTAGATATTTCTTCGTCTGCTTTAATTCCACCGTGTACTACTGCTTTTGGGTCGTTTCTGTTATAGTGTTCTCTTGCGAGTTCGTCTGCACTTTTAACAATTCTACCGCCTCTACCAAGTTGGTCGCCACGGGCATTTGATTTTGTATTACCAACTGTGATATTCTTTTCTTGTCGAGCCATCAATTTTCCTAAATCAATTTCAACTCCACGCATACTTTTACGGTTTGCCATTTTTACTCCTCGTTTAATTCAAATATACTTTGAATAAGTTCTTTTAATGTTTCTTCGGACCTAGATAATTTTGTCTGTGGTTTAATGAACGGATTAGTATTTTGATATTCATTGTGAATATGATTGGCATATATATTGACCAACTTTTCCTCTTCTAAACTCAACTTTCGTTTAGTATTTGGAAACTTAATTATACCATTTTTGTTCATCTCAAAAACTCGTTTATATCTAATTCGTATTTAATGCTATCAACTTTATGTACTCCGATAATATATAATACATAACTTGCAACACTCGACCCTCTGCCGACACCCCATACGATATTATTCTTTCTTAGGGTATCAATAATATAGATGCACACTTTAAGTACGTCTATTATATTGTATTTATCATACAGATTTAGTTCTTCGTTGACTCTATCAATAGCATGAGCAGGTGTTCTGTCTAAAACATAAGATTTTATGTCTAAATTCTTATATTCATCAGGAATAAACCAATTCTGCTGGTTCATTCTATCAAATTCTTCTATATCAAGTTGAATAACCTCGAGTTTCTTTAGTTCTTTATCGTCTAGGTAATTCTTCTTAATCGCTTCATTATACTTGTCAAAGTCACGGTTCCAACTAACTTCTTTGATTTTAGAAGTATCCATGCCAGACATAACCATATCATACAAATCATATACATCATATATGACTCTACCATATTGGTCTATATTTCTGTTAATCTTTGATGATTTCTGGTTTCCAATCACTGATTTCAACTACTTCTCCACCTGGTTTTTCTATTTTTAGTTCGCCAAGAATTGCTTTTTCTAAGTCCTCTAATATTGTATCAGGTTTAGGTACGTTTGTCAAGTCTGTTTCTTCATTGACTTCAAAGTCTTGAGTATGTGTTGAATTTCTACCCCACCATGGAGCATCATAATAATAATCATCGGATTTTACCCATTCTTTCAGAGTTGGTAAAGCCGGATATGTATCATCTGCATGAGTAAATGATATAACTGGGTCAATTCCTTTACTTCCTACTTTGACTGATAATACTTGAATATACTCATCTACGATTGCATTTAATTTTGAATGTAATACCATAGCAATTAAATCATTTGCTGGTGGATGAGGTAACATGACAATTTTATTCTCAATATGTGATAGATTGACTTTAGCATTAGGATGGGTTATGATGCTTTGATGCATCAGATTTTCAATAAAGAATTTTATCTTTAAAAATGCCGCATTACTTTTTGCATAATCGGGTGATGTCCAACCGAACTCAACTTCTACTTCAAATATGTCACTAAACAACATTGCATTAGTCTGAATCAGTGTTGCACTGAACTCGCCTCTATAGGTTGAAAAACTCTGCGTGTATGATGATTCCATTATTCTCCTACGTTTCATCCTTGCTTTCTTCACTTGACTTTAATTCATCATCAGTGATGTTATATTGTTCTGGCGTTTTATGTGTGATTACATCAAATCTTTGTTTTTCTAATCTATCGCCCAGTTCCATTTTCAAATTATCTAAATGAAATACTAATTGGTCAACTACAGGACCTTGTCCCATTGAATATGCTATGTCTAACTTCTTCATAACATCTTGGATTTTTGAATCCAATTCTTCTTCTGTTAGTTTTGTGTAATCTTCTAAATCTGCCATAATACTATTTATAAGTCTCCATCTTGCCTGTTTTCACTGTAATGAACATCAAACTCGCCACCAGGATAACGTGATGATAATTTGTTCACATTCTCAGCAATAACTTCATTAGGGTCTAAGTTCAAAGAACGACACGCATTCATCCAATACCAGATGATGTCACCCAGTTCTCTTTTTGCATGAAAGATAGTATCTTCATCTAGTGGCTTTCCTTGAAAGCATACTTTCTTTGGAATTTCTGCAAACTCGCCACCTTCGGCTGCCATTCCGATAGCACTATTCAAAAATAATGGAATATTACAATCAGTAGTTTCTGAGAGTTCGTCTAATCTATTAATGAATGGGGTGAGTTTATTTGCTTCGTCACTGGTTACAGCCTCAACGAATTCTTGATATGAATTTAAATTTACTTTGTCCGACATGGATACATCTCCTATAGATACGTTATACTTTAAGTATTATACATCATTTAGAAGACATATACAAGTCTTTTTAAATTTATTTTAACAGTAATGAGGTTGCGACCCTCAACTTACTGATTAGTAGTCCTCTATTTGCTATTGTCACGTTGACACCTTGCCAAATAGAAGGTTGCTACATAAATTAATCAAACTCATAAGTTCTTAAAAATATTTATTACAATGAAAGAATAATGTGGTGTTTTACACTAAAATGGCTACTTTTTTACTATAAAATCTTTGTACTTATCTATACTTTTACTTATTAACTCTTTATGTCTTTCTTTATCAATCCAACCTTGAACAAACAATACATATCTGTCTTCAATATTATCTATATGTGATGGCGTTCCGTGTAGTGTTCCAGTATGACTAATGAGATACCAATCGGTATCTTCAGGCATTTCAGGAACAATTATTTCATCATTATTATTAATTGCCATGTCACCAGATTTTGTTCCTTGAATAACCATCCTGAAACCACATGGTTCGTGTTCTTGTGTATGTTCATATAACTCTGGATTCTTAGTTCCGTCACCAAAATCTATATGCATTTTCATACCTGTTGATTGAATATGATGAATTTTGATATTGATATAGTCAGTAAATGGTAGATACTTCTTACAATATTCTATTACTGCTAATTGAGAAGATGTTAAACCATCTTTGGGTGTTGATATCTCATAATTAGATTTTTTATGTAGAAATAGTTGACCTCGAACATCATAGTCTGCGTTTCTTTGGTCAAAATCGATAGTGAAATCATTTACTAATTCTGAGCATTTGTCAAACTTAGGAATGTCAACTGGCATCCATAATATATCTTTAAAGTTCATCTATCGCCTCATTTGTGCTATTTCAATCGCTTGTTCTTTTTGGTCTTCAAACACAGGAACCATATTACTCTTATGCATCGTTGCGATACCAAGTAGTTTTCTTTCACCTGTGTACTTCATAGGTTCTTTTCGTGTGGCGTTTCCAGCAATCTTGGTATTTATACTAGGAACCTGTTGTGTCTCTCGTACTTGCGGTGGTTTGTACGTATTTTTAGGATTTGGTTGTTGCTTTGGTGCTTTGTATTCACCACGAACATACGCACGATAATCTTCAAACTTTTCAAACTGTGCGGCGTGTATATGCTTTCTACGACAATCTTTGTTGTGTCTTTTCCAATCAATCTTAAGTTTATTTTCTTGTGCTACAGATAGAGGTTTCTTTTTCCGCTTTTTATAATTGGTCGTGGTCATACCAGGACCTAGTAAATGCATACTCATTGATATTAATCTTCCCTTACGCCAGTGCCGTAATCAATAACTACTGGAAATCTTGGAACACCATCAGGTGTCATTTCAAAATAACGTAATGTTGCCCAAGTAGGTTTTGTATCTGAATTCCAAAGTTCTTCTAACTGTGCTTGATTTCCTCTAACACCAGCACCAAACTCTGCCCCATTTGGCAGTTTCAATACAAATCGTTTGGCATAACCAGCCCAATTACCTTGACCTTCTTCTACACTCACAACGTCATATTCTTCTGTAATAAACTGTTTACGTTTAAGTAAGTTCTTACTTCTTTTGTTCTCATACGGAGCATTCTGACGAACCATCTGTCCTTCATATCCATCTTCCATATATTGAGAATACAATTCATCAAGTTCATCTTGTGTTTCGCAATAATCAGTTGATACAATCTTTACATATTCGTTATTAGACCAATATGCTTGTTTAATACGATTAACAAAGTCCATTTCTGGTGCGGCTGTGTCAAACATATCATAAACGTGATATTGAACAAGTCCTTTTGCCTCTTCCATATCTTCAGGTGTGCTTTTAACTTTACGAACAAGTGAGATAATTTTATTGAAATCTGCTTTTAGTTCATGGTTGTATAATTCACCATCTAAAATGTAATGTGGATTCTGTTCCATAAAACCTTGTAACGATTCCCAAATGTGTGGGCAACTTGTAATTGCTTTACCACTTCTAGTCCACATACCATTCTTGTTTACGATACAACGAATACCATCAAGTTTGGGTTGAACCCAACCTTCTGTAACTGGAACTTTAGTTTTTGTATAGTCGTGTGCCAACATCGGCTTAAACTTGTCGTAAGTATCTACGTCTTTTATATCTTTGAAGTATTCTTTCTCTGCTTTAATATCCCATTGAGATTTAGCCTCTGATTCTGCTTGAGTAATCGATGTTGTCGCATTTGCACGACCTACATTCTTTGCTTCACTGATATTCCAACCTGATTCAACTTTCTTGCCATCTACAAGTCCACTAATAGTTCGTGTACCAGCAACATCGCCAGAATATCCCCACTGTACTTCCCAAACTCTAAGTTTACCTTTTGAGTCACGTTTATATAATGCATCTAATGTTGTAATGTTATCCATCATTTTGTCTCCATTAAGTTTGGTGATAAATCCAATGTTTTATGAACATTCCATATAACATCGCCATGTTTTGCTTTATATTTTTCTGCTTGAGATTCAGTCAACATCTTAAACCCCACATCCTGTATATGATACAGAAAGTGTAACTTCTTTTTTATTTTCATAATATTTTTTCAATTATTATCCTTTAATCTTCAATTGCTAACGTATCTAACTCTACTAAACCATCTTCTTTTGCAAATTCATCATCTTCATAAACTACTTTGCCTATTAATTTAGTATTTTCACTATCAGAATAATTTGCATCTACGATATAAGTTTCAACGCCATTATTTTCTTCTGTTAAACCTCTATTAATATTTGCATGGTTTATTCCACCACTTTCTAAGAACTTATCATCTGCTTCATCTGAATTGGATGCTAAAACATCCTGTTCTACACATAAAGTATAGTAAGTTCTTTTTCTATAGACTTTCTTACCTACGTCTTCTGCATTAAAAAACACATCTGTTCCGTTAGTCATATGGTTTATCCTTTGTTTCTTTTATTATAGACCAAATTATCATAATAATACCAAATAGAATAATAGCCTTTAACTCTGTTGGTCCTTCTAAAAATAGTTCAATCATTAAATAGCACTTTCTCTATATTTGCTTTGTTTTTCTTGCCAAGCATCATATAGACCGTCTTCAACATAATCACTTTCACTTGAACCTGAAAGTAAATCACTATGTTTTAACATTTTGTCTGTAAATTCTTGTAGAGTTTCGCATTCACCTACTGTTTTGTCTGCGATATCCCAGAACTTTTCAACATTATCTTCTATTAAACTATACATTCCCATTTTTTACGACCTTTCTTTGTTGATTTATAGTACTATTATAGCATAAATCACTATTTTGTCAAGTTTTGAGGGATTTGAAGTCTGGCGGGAGACATTATAGCACTGGAGGGGTATTTGATTGGGCTCCTTGGCATATGTATGTCTCCCTCGCCCGAGCGAGATTGCTCCTATTATTTGGCATCCGGTAGGGGAATCGAACCCCTCTTGCCAGGATGAAAACCTGGAGTCCTAACCGATAGACGAACCGGACATAATTTCAACATATTTGGCGGAGTGGACCGGGCTCGAACCGGCGACCCCCTGCGTGACAGGCAGGTATTCTAACCAAACTGAACTACCACTCCCATTTTCTATTTTGTAAGTATACTTGTTTTTATTGCTTCTTGTCTGTTTTCTTCTTGGATTTCATCATAAAGTTCCCAACAGTACTCATCTGACATTCTCTGTTCACGTGTATCGTGCCAGTCTTTGTTAAACCAACCTACTCGTACCCAATCGCCTTTGCTCCGAGTATCGCACCAACTTTGGTCACAATATACTTCTTCTTTGTCATACCACGCTTGGTCTACAATTTCAGCAACATTAGTTGCTACTGTTGAATAACAAAACTTGCTTGGGTCAAAGTCTTCACCATCAGTTTCAACAAACCAACATCCCATACCACCTTTTTCGCCTGTGTGATATAATAGACAAGGGACAACATCGTGCTTCTCTCCGTCATCCGGATGGTCTTCATGGTATGCTTCTCTATCATGCAAATGTAAAGGTTCAAATACTTCGCCTTCATATTCGTTTTCCATTGAATCTCTGGAACCTTCTTTTGTTCCTGCTGGCAACTCTACCCATGACCATTCTGTGTCTGCGTATACACCATAAAGATGTTCTAAATCATCAACTTCACTCCAAGTATAAAAATCTTCACATATTTCTGGACCATCATATTCTTCTGGGTCATGTTCTGCGTTAGATAGTGCATCAATCAAATCACCTTCATCTTCACCAAGAAAGTGATTAACAAATGCTTCATTAACAGTACCAATAACTAACTCACCGCCGTTAATTCCGGTGTCTATCCTAAACAATCGTTTTGCCATGATATTACTCCTTAGTCTTTAAGTGCTTTCTTTAATTTTTTCCAACTAGGATGATTTGGTAGATATTTGTATAATCCTATAGTTTGCTTAATTACTATATCTAGTAATTTGAAATCAAACAATGGTGGAAATATTGCATGTAAGATACTAGCAACTGCCAATAGTAATTGAAAGCCTGCTTCTTTAAATCCAACATACATATGTTTAAAATATAATACTATTGCATTTTCACGAATTTTAGTATTATACTTTTCTGTGTTTCTTAAATGGTTCCAATTAAACCAACTATTTTTCATTTTAATGCCTTTCTATTTCAAGTACTTCTCAGTGTACCATTCTTTAAATTCTGGGTCTGCTTCAAATTCCTCATGAACTTGTCTTGCTGATAATTGGTCTGACCTAATACATTCAGCCAATAATTCATAACCTTTTTCTTTAAGTTCGTTAGTCTTCATTTTCATCTCCGTAATAGCCTAATTCAATTTCTTTCTCTTTAATGAAAGTTTTAAGTTGTTCTACTTCTTCAATATATTTTTTTCTAGCGGCCATATAACCTTCATCACCAGTTTTTGCAAAGCCTTCATTACATATATCAATATTGTTTATGAGATTTTTAATTATACCTTGATATTGTTCTCTAAATCCGTCCCACTTTAAATGTGGTTTAACTGTGCTTGTTTTCATTAGTGTAATGTCCCCGATGGGAAATCATCATCAGCATTACCATCTAGTCCTGATGCCTGTGAGATTATCTGCATTAATGCATCAAACTCTTCTGGTGCTAAACACAATTTATATAATTTCATTGCTTGACCCATCATAGCACCAGCACATTCTAACGTATTGTCGTGTGTTGATTCTCCTGTGCAAATTTCTAAAGTCAATCTTTCATATTTTCTATATATTTCTTCTAATGTCATGCTTGTTCTCTCAATTCTTCTACCTTCATTGTTTCATATTTTTCAAAAGGTTGATGTATCCATGGATTATTTGGTAAGAACTCTATATAGTAATCTGGCTCAAAAGTTGATAGTCCTTTTGTCCATACAGTTGCAGTACGAAGGTCATCAATAAAGAAACCTTCATAATGTTCTAGCCATCTAACACACTTCTCTAGTGTTACTCCTGAATCTGCTAAGTCATCTACTAATAAGACTCTATTTCCTAAGTTAGGCGAAGTCTTTGCTAATGAATTTCCAAATACAATCTGCCCTTGTTTGTTTTTCACATCATCACCGTGATAAGACTCTACTGACATTACTGCAAAAGGCACATCAAAGATACGAGCAAGTATATCACCTACTCTTAGTCCACCTTTTGCTATGCATACTATTTGGTTAAATTCATATCCACTTTCAAAAATCTGTACTGCTAAATCTTCTATTGCTTTGTTGTAAATATCCCACGAAATATGCAAATCGCCCTTTACTTCGTTAGTAAAAAGTGTTCTGTCTCTTATTGTATTCTCACTCGTTGTCATAATACTCCACTATTTAAAATTAAATTCATACTGATACCCGAATACTAATCCCGTTCTATCATCTTCTAATGCTGGCATAAGAAATAGATTTTTATATTTAAGTCTTACCATAGGAACAACATCATATACATATCCTGATACTATACCAACGTCTAATTTCAAATCATCAGTCAAATCATATTCTTTTGCTAATACTAGACTCACTTTATCTAAACTATTATGATACATGCCAGTAATAACTTGATTTTTCTCACACATTACATAAGGATGGACTTGATTATAGTCGTTTTGTAACCCTACATGTAGTGATAATGCTAAACCTAATACTAAACAATTCATTTAGATAATGATAACATAATGAGTAACTAAAGTCAAGTGGTTAATCATTCATATAGCACACAGGAATTGGTATCATTTTGTGACTATTGAGGTATTTTAGTGTCATAAATCTGTCAATCAGTTGTTTAGAACCTTTGCCGAGCATTGCATCTTCTAATTCTGCATAAGTCATACCCAATTGGTCAGCATCGACACGAGCATCGTCCCATAATCCATCTGTGGGTTCTGCGTCTATAATTGCTTGATTTATTTCGAGTTCTTTACCCATATCCCATACTTCAGACTTCATGCAATCAGCAATTGGTGAAATATCTACACCACCATCACCATACTTTGTAAAGAAACCAACACCAAAGTCTTCTACTTTGTTTCCTGTTCCTACTACTAGTCCTTTGTTGAATTGAGCGATTTGATACAATGCAGTCATACGCAATCTGGCACGAGTGTTAGCAAATGCAAGATTGTCATTCTCATCTTCAAATGTATTTTCGAATTCTTGAAATACACTAGTGAGGTCTTTGTTGATATGAGTTATGTTAGGATATCTGCCTTTAAGCCACCAAGAATGGGTAAGACTTAAATTATGTTGAGTGTGATGTTGTCGAATAGGCATAGTGACAACAATTGTGGGAATACCAGTCATAGCACACAACGTACTTACAACTGCGGAATCGATTCCGCCAGATACTCCGATGATTAGTGACTTTTGATTGCTTTCTTTTAAGTACTCGCTAATCCAATTAGAGATTTTTTCAATTTTCTCTGAAGTGAGAATAATTATTCTCCTATCTTCTTAAATTTAGTGTAAAGTATCTCTAAATCAAGTTTGTCTGGTGATGAAGATTTCTTTGGTTTATTCTCAGTTTTATGCTTTTTGATTGAGACAGTCCAAGAACCTTTGTTATTTTCTGGATTTCTAGCCGATATAGCAAATGGGTCTGCTTGTACCCAACCTGGAAATTCTTTTGCCATCTCACCTTGACCTGTAATTACTTTTAGATTTTTTATTTTCTTTCTGTAACACTCTTCTGTGGCTCTTCTATATTCCTGCCATCCTGTATCTAAGTCAAGTCCGTGTAAATCCATTATTTGTGTACCTCTTTATCCCATTTGAATTGTGCTAGTAGCATAGTTAACGGAGAAGAAGATTTGTTTACTAGTTTATGCGTAGCCCACTCATTTACAATAACAAGTTCTCCTTGATTCAATCCATATTCTTTGTTGTCTATATTGATAGTAGCAGAACCTCTTGATACTAAGAAAATAGCACAAATAGGATTAGAATAATCAGTATTTCTTTTCCAATCTGTTTCGAATGCTTCGTTCCAGGTATCAACACTTACATTAGTTATTTTTGTTTCAATTCTATTGTTGATATAGTCTATGATATTAATCACATCATTTGCTTTCTTATCAGTAACTATTCCATTTATTTTCTTTACAATATCAGGTATAACTTTGCCTATTACTTTATAGTCTGGTATATTGTGTATCTTGTTAGCGGCTGTTTTTGCTATTTTACTCATTTGATGATTGGTCATCACTTTTGTCTATGAGACCTTCTTCCTTACATTCTTTAATAAATTGATTATATTGTGCTGGATATTTAATCATAACGTGTTGAACTATTTGTTGATAATCGCTCGTCTCTGCTTTATTCTTTACTACCTTGCTATCAGTGAGATTTACAATAGTTGTTGCAGTTTGCCACCAACCTTTTCTAATTCTAGTAACAAAGAACACAGATTCATGCATTTGCCATTGTCCTTGTTCACCAAAATTCTTCATGGAAGTGTCGGCACCAGGTGCAGGTGCGAAAGTATGCGTTAAAACTAAATATGCCTTTTTCATTTTACTCTATTTTTAAAGTTTGATTCTTTACTATAATATTATTCTTAATATTTATCTTTACAATAATCCACTCATCTTGCTTATATATTTCTATAGGGCAAAAACGTTGAAACAAGCCTTGTAACCCCTCACATAATTCATCAGAGTATGCATCTGCATCATCTCCAAGAATTACATAATCACATTCATCATTGTTAATCCATCCAATTGCATCATCTATTGCCCACTTTAAGTCATTTGTTCTGTTGATATGGACTCGCAATCTATCATCAATAGTCTTTATAGATGAAAATGGAGTAATTGGGTCTTGATTCTCTGCGTTCTTAATTAAGTGTGCAAGAAAATCTCCACCAATGATGGCTTCTTGTTCATCAGTTAATATTCTTCTAGGCGAATATGGTTCTTCTCCGTGTTCCATTTTACTTCGCAATATATTGAAGTTCAAGTAAAGTCGCACTCAAGTTAATCTCTGGGTCAACTACAACACCATGATTAACTAGTCCGTCTCTAATACAAAGTAATGCTTTGCCTCGTGTAATATCATCTTCACCAAACCATTCAAGGTTCTCGTACAGTTTGCGATATACTCCTTCGTATTCTTCTGCTCTTGCTTTAGATACGATAAGTTTTCTTGCTTCTGATACTTTACCTAATTGAAATAATGCAACGTATTCTAATATCCAGTCACTCTCACCACTTTCACCAGCACCAGGTTGTTGAAGTTTATTCTCAACAATGTTCTGCTGTACCATGTTAATACATTTACGTAAATCTGGATAAGTTGACTTGACATAGATATCCAAATCTTCTGGAACAAATTCAGTTTCTTCTGTTAAAAGAATTGTAGCAACTCGGACTGTAAATTCGGTTTGGTCTAGTTTCTCAATATGATAACCTTGACAACGAGAATGAATTGCAGGGATAACTTTGTTTGGATAGTTACAAGTCAGAATGAAACGACAAGTCTGTGAATAAGTTTCCATCATATTACGCAAGATTGCTTGTGCGTTTTGTGATAGATAATCTGCTTCGTCTAGTAATACATATTTGAACTCGCCAGAGAAAGGAAAACTACTTGCAAAGCCTTGTATCTTTGTTCGCATTGTATCAACATTGTTCTCATTCGATGCATTGATAATCATAATGTCACCAGCATCAACATTTAGTTCGTTCAATAGAACTTTTGCTAATGTTGTTTTACCTGTACCAGCACCGCCACTGAACAACAGATGTGGAATTGCTCCACTCTTTACCCAGTTTGATACTTGATTTCTTTGCTTTTCATCACGGAATACATAATCTGTGATGTTTGTCGGTCGATACTTCTCTACCCAAAGTTCTCTCATTTAGTCTTCACTCCTTTAGAAACTCTAAAACCCAATACGTTCTTTTTGCCTTTTGATGTGTGAATTACGGGCTGTCCGTTATCGTCAATAGAGATGTCTTTGATTTTGGCATTGACATTCCTAAAGCGACCAACGAGTATTTCGTCACCTACTTTTAATTTTACGGTTAATTCTTTCATCAGTACTACTAATGATAACAAATATTGGGGTAAAAGTCAATAGAAATATTGATTAATTGAGAAAAAAGATTTCAACTAGAATCCATATCCATATAGGACTTAGAATAAGCAACGCCTTGAAGAGGTCTATTATTCCTCTGTATTTCACTTGAGTTTATCTATTGCGTCTTTATTCTTACTTATCTGAGCATCCTGTAGTTTGTCTACTACAGATTTAAGTTTCTCTGCTTTTTCTTCTTCGGTATCTATGTGTAAATCTTTTTTGATAACTTTTTCAAGTTTTAGATAAGGAATTCTTTCGTTAGGAACGTATCTCCAAGTATATCCTCTTTCAGAATATACGCCAAATACTGTTTCTCTCGTACCAATCTTAACAATCATAGCAAGTTCGCCATCAAGTAATACTTCATCGCCCTCGTTGAATGCTGGATTCATCTTAAATTTAAGACCTTTTGCTAGACTTGTAGCATAGTCTTTCATCCAGATAGCAACAAGCAATGAGATTAGTACACTAATCCACGGCATTAATAAATCTGTTACGTCTAAACCTAATTGTTCCATAAGTTACTCCTTTCTATCAGTAGTATTTATCTGATAATTAGGAAAAGTCAGTACTTATTAAGCAAACTTCTGTATCGTGGTATTTGTCCATTGGAACTGTAATAGAATGAGTACCGAAGTTTTCAGTGAGCCATTCTTCTGTGAAATAAGACCAGTGGTTTTCCGTCTTATTTACAAACATATTTGCTAATCTGATTTCAGTGTCAATATAGTGTCGCATATGAGCATCGTCCAGATACCATTGATAATTAGGATAAGATATATCCCAACCGCCTGCTTCTTTCCACCAATCAAATGATACGTCCGTTGGTCGTTTTACTAATAGAATGTTACTGGCTGGAATATTCTCTTTCAACCAGTCTAATCCGTAAGCGAATTGATGACATTTTATCATCTTAGATTGAGATAAATGTGGTTCAGAGAATGCCGAATCACACATTGATTGAAATCTAAGTTTATCTATGTATGAATATTCTAATCTATGAAAGTCTTCACCAAGTTCCATACCAGGACCAAAGTATGAACCTTTGTGTCCTGTAAACTCACCATGAACATATTCTCGTGCTGAACTTTCGTCAGATTTGTTGTAATTAAAGTTGTCGGTTATTAACTGTGCTATCCCACTCCAACGAGAGCCAGGGGCACCAGTTAAGAAAGTGTACTTAGATAGCATCAAGTTTGTTTTTCAACTCCTGAAAGCCACCAACATACTCATCATCAATCCATATCTGTGGGACTGTTCTGGGTATAACATTAATCTTTTCACATTTTTCCATCAACTCAATTTTCTTTGCTGGTGATGTCTGCATGTTTAATTCCTCGTAATCGATGCCACGAATGTTCATTAATGTTTTTGCTTGTACACAGAATGTGCAACTGTCTTTGGTGTAGATTTTTGCTTTCATGAAGGCTCTCCCTAATTGATTATTATTGTGAATTTTATATATGAGATATTTATCTTTTTAGTCAACAAATGCTTTCTCTAAAACATATTCACCGGGTTCCTTCATCGTACCTTCTACGAGTCCTAATCCTTCAAAATACTCTTTTAGTTCCAAGTTCATTTCCATAGAACCACATATCATAACTCTATCTTTCTCTTTATCAAATTCATCAAGTTCTAGTACCTGTTGTACTTGACCTGAATACATCGCATCAGTCACACGACCTTGATGTTTAAACATTTCTCGTGTTACTGTTGGATAATACTTAAACTTGCCTTGTGTGATTTCCTTATAGATTTCATCTTCATTAAGATTACTAAGGTAACTGTCAAACGCAAGTTCTTTTACTTCTCGCACTCCATGTAATAATACTACGTTATCATAATTCTCATAGACATCAAAGCCTCTGATAAGTGCTAAAAATGGGGCAATTCCTGTGCCGGTGGCTAACATATATAATGTTCTGCCAGGTTTTACATTAGTAGTGATGAGTGTTCCGACTGGCTTTGTATTAACTAGTATCTCATCTCCCACTTGAATATGCTGTAATCTACTTGTCAAGGGACCATCTTGTACTTTAATTGAATAGAATTCTAATGTTTCTTGGTGACTAGGAGATGCAACAGAGTATGCTCTCATTATTGGTTTGTTTCTCTGTAGTTTTTCTGACCAATTGTCTAGTCCAATCATTAAGAATTCGCCATCACGAAATCTTAATCCTTTATCTCTTGTTGTTTTAATTTTAAATAATCTGTCTGTGAAATGTTCTACTTCTAAGACTCTCTCTTTGTTTATAGCCATCCTTGTTGCTCCAGTCTTTTCTTTAATTCATCCGCAACATATTCATGTCCTTTTTTACTAAAATGGTAATGGTCGATAAACCCATCAATATGTCGAAGATATTCATTATTATCTTCGAAAAGAACACAATGCACTTCACCATTCTTATTAAAGAGATTTCTATCTTTGAAACTATAATTACTTAATGGTCTTTTTGCTGACATTAGGTAAATAACTTTAATATTTTTTCTAATCATAAGATTATGAAATAGATAGTGATGATACTCAAATCTTTCTTTATCAAAGTTAGTTGAAGTGAAATATGTCTGTTTTAAGCCGAAAAACTTCTTTTCATTTCTGTTCAAATTGGGTGCATCTTGTGAGTTCAGTTTAAATCTTATTATGTTGCCCTCATCATCCACCTCACATTCCTCTGATTCATCTTTAATAATAGATTCGTTTGTTTGGTTTTTTATACTGAAATACTCTTCTCTACATGAATGTGTATATTGTATTATTACGATATCATCTTTGGTTATTACCTCTTCTGGAGGAGGCATATTATACTTATCAGTTATGTCATTATTCATAACCATTTGGGTTATTTTTCTCCAGATACGATAATTACTACCACCATCTACACTATGATGAATGTAATCTGCACTTATCTGATTTGCCAGAATCTGTCCGTATACTTCATCTATTGAGGTCTCTTCATTCCAGGAATTACTTACACTGCATCCACCAACTACTACTTTCATTATTTCTTCTTCTTAACGGAGTCAGCAATATGTTTTCTTAGTCCAGACGAACTAAAACGATGGTCTCTTTCATTAAAGTAAATTTCAATTCCTCTAGTCTTACAAATATCACTACCTGTGAATCCTTTATCTCTGTATTCTACACCAAGAATACGAACATCAATATGCATTCCTGCTAATAAATCTTCTAAGTCTTGTTCTGTGCCATAAGGAACAATCTCATCAACAAACTTACACGCACGTAATTGAAGATATCTTTCCACAACTGATTGTGCTGGCTTTTGTTTTGTTGCTCTGTCTTGTGATGGGTCTGTCTGTAATCCTACAATAAGATAATCGCATTGTTGCTTTGCTTCTTCTAGCATTAACACGTGTCCAGCATGTAATAAATCGAATGCTGAGGCTGTAAATCCAATCTTCATCTATTCTCCTGCTATTAATAAAAATTCTGCAACATCTTCTTCATTTCGAAAATGAATTGATGCTTCGTTTATATATTTACTTATACGAATACTAATATCTTTATGATAAAACTTATCACTCATCATCTTTCTAAATGCTTTGTGATTGTCTGTGTCATTCAAAATCATTTGAACTGTGTATGGCAATGCAACTCCCTTTGTGGTTGACGAACCAATAATATGAATTGACGTATCAGTTATATTTTTCATTAATTATTCTCGTATACTCTGTTATGTGTGTCGTAACATCGAATGAATGTTGCACACCTCATTAAGTGTTTTAATCTACTTGCACCAGCATAAGTGCATGTGCTTCTAATACCACCTAATATGTTTTGTATTGTATTTGCTACTGCACCACGATATGGTACAAGTACTTCTCGTCCTTCACTTGAACGATAATCTTTTAATCCACCAAAGTGTTTAGTGTTTGCCGCATCACTACTCATACCGTAGAATTGCACAAAATGTTTTTCTTCATAAACTCTTTCAAGTTCGTTCTTTTCATTTGTCTCGTATTTTTTAGTGATTACTTCGCCACCACCTTCGTCATGTCCTGCTAACATTCCACCTAGCATTACAAAATCGGCTCCGCCAGCAAATGCTTTTGCTACATCACCAGGCGTAGAACAACCACCATCGGCAATAATATGTCCGCCAAGTCCATGTGCCGCATCAGCACACTCAATGACTGCACTAAGTTGTGGATAACCGACTCCAGTTTGTATACGAGTTGTGCAAACGCTTCCTGGTCCGATTCCGACCTTAACAATATCTGCTCCATTTAGAATTAATTCCTCTGTCATTTCACCAGTCACTACATTACCTGCAATGATTACTACATTAGGATATTCTTTTCTGAATAGCCTAACAAAATTACTAAATCGTTCTGAGTAGCCGTTGGCTACATCTATACATACATATTTTAAACCTTTGCTTGATTGTTTATATACTTGAGCAAACTTATCAGCATCTTTGTCTGTGATACCAATGCTCATTGCTACGTATTCTCTGCGTTCTACACTATCTGTTCCAAAGTATGCAACAATCTCAGTTACACTGTAAGTTTTAACTAAACAAGTCATAATCTTTTGACTTGCTAATTCATCTGCCATTTCAAATGTTCCAACACCATCCATATTGGCAGCCATAATTGGAGTACCACGATAGTGTCTATATTGTTCTTGTACCACTGGATATCCATCTGGTAATACATCAGTTGCTACGTATGGTTTATAGTTGCGGAAAGTAAATCCACGTTCTAAGTCTACTTCTTTGCGACTACCTAGTGTTGAACGTTTTGGTCTGATTAAAACATTATTATAATCTAACTTGATATCTTCTTCAATTCTCATTTTTCAATTCCTAATGATTTGTAAACTTTCTGAATACATAAACTTTGCACAATAGCATCTGCTAGGGCATTATGTGCCGCAAAGTCTATCTCTTTGCGTGGGTCTTTTGGCATTAATCCAAATAGTGTTCTACTATCTCTTATAACCCAAAATGACCAATTGTGATGTAAGTTTATCTGTCTATATAAATTTTCTAATATTCCAATATCAAATACTGGACCTTGACACCAAATTTTATCTACACCAACTAGCCACTTATTTAGTGCTTTAAGTGTTTCTTCTACTGGAACTCGACCACTAGGGTCTAGTGCTTCTGTTTTGATTTCTTCTGGTTGAGTTTCCCACCATTCGAGTGTTTTTTCATCAACAGTTCTGCCTGTTTCAATTTGTTCATCAGCATCTAATCGATAATAGAACTCACTATGCAAACCATCATCTGCCATCGGGTCAAACTTAATCCCACCAATAGTCAATACTACTGTATCTGGACTAGTTCCTAATGTTTCAATATCTATTGTTGCGTGTGTTGTCATTTTACCATAACTTATAAAATATATGCTTACCAATCTGCTTTGTTCTATTCATACCTCGGTCTTCAATCCAGTCTGGAACAACATAGTTCGCATGGTAGTGAGTACTTCCACAAGTGATACCAAAGTAATTGCCTTCTTCGGTCATATTGTATTCTAATAACATCGCTTTTGCTACAAACTCTGCATTTTGCCAAGTTTTATTATTTGCAATGTTTGGAACTCTATCACTTTTGCCATCACAATACCAACTAAACTGGCACATATTACGTTTCATTGCACCGTTTGGATGTTGTAAACCTTGTTTGACCACTTCACAAACAGTATCAGGATAACGGTCTTCTTGTACACGATTTAATGTCACGTCTGCAACTGCGGCCATCCCCTCGAGGCTTTGATTTCCCGCTTCAAAATAAATATTCTGTGCTAAACAATGTAATTGCGTATTATCTAGTTGTACTAGAGTGTCATCTGCTTTAGTAGGGTATAGATTTTCTGCGAAAGCAGTTAAGCCAGCAATAATCAACACCGAACATACAAGTATTTTTCTCATTTTTTTACTCTCATTTAAACAAAGTTATACACCAATTATAGCATAAATGGTAAAATTGTCAAGTTTTTGATTGTTGAATTATTGCAATTATTGTAGTTTTTTTGCAACAATTTTAATGATTTCGTACTCTGAATTGTTCACTTCTATTTCGTCACCTACTTCACGTGATAAAAGTTCTCTTCCCATAGGGGATTTAAAACTAATAATTCCGTTTGATGGGTCAGAATCGTGAACACCTAGAATAGTATAAGTGAATTCTTGTTCTGTTTCTGTGTTCATAATCGACACTGTTGTCCCAATTACGACTTTTTTCTTTTTGCCTGGAGGCAATGGCTGTATGATTTGTACATCTTGGAGCATTTCATTGTAACGGCCGAGTTCCATGTCAATGCGTTGCATATCTTCCAATGCCATTAACAGTTCTTCATTTTCTTCTAACCCGCCTTGTAATCTTGCATCACCAATTCTTGCTGATATTTCAGGTTTTCTATCTTCCATATTTTGGATGTCGGCGAGTATTCTATCACGAGTTCTACTCGTCATAAAATTACCATTTTCCATGTCGGTGTCTCCTCTCAATGTACTAGCATATTTATCAGAATTGTCTATATTAAAGTGTGTTAGCATAGTTTTCATATATTCCTCTTCGTTAATAGTTAATTATAATGACTCAAGTACAACAAAAGCAATAGCATTGCTTACCTCATCACTTACACTTAAGTTTATGTTAATATTGAGATTTTTTATTTCATTTTCAATATCATTCGATAGTTCAATAAAAGGTCGACTGTTGTCTGATGAACAATAGGATATATCTGCTTTCTTGTATATACCAGTAAATCCAGTTCCCATTGCTTTGACAAATGCCTCTTTAACTGCCCAACATTTAGACAGATAAGTTTCTTTATTGTTCGACTTCAAGTAAGTATTATACTCTTTATCTGATAATACTTTCTTTGCAAATTTATCATCACGTCTTTCAATGATGTTACGGAATCTTTCGACTTCGACAATATCGACACCAATTCCATATATCATAGATACCTCTCTTGTTAATGTTAAATCAGTGTAGTATTATACATGGTTTCTTAACAAATGTCAAGTTTTATTTTACTTACAGAGACCTGCTACCATCTGATAGTGTTCCCATGCACTTTTTACTGCTGGAGTAGACATTTCTGGTGAAACAATAATGTCACACCACAATACGCCCATTTGTTGATTTTTATGACAAAATTCTGTCCAGAATCCAGACAGGTCATTATTTGTTGTTTTTACTAGTTTGCCTGAGAAATGAAGAATGTCAATCATATCATATACAACATCTTCATCAAATTGTTTAAGCATAAGGTTATCTTGGAGAATTGCTTGGAAATCATCTGGATGACTATTCCATGAAAAGAACTCACCCACAAGAATGAATCCAATATCTTCATCGACTACTGTTCCTTTAAGAATATCTCGTACACATGGTCCGAGTGAGAAACCTAATTTCATTTTAATTTATTATTGACTTCGATTACTTTTCTTAATATCTCACTGTTAGTGAAATCTAAAAATGCCTCTGTATCTTTTGGAAAACAATGTCCGCCAAAACCTAGACCGCCATCATCATTTGGTGCCATCATATGAGATGGACCGATGTTCTCAAACTTCCCCAGGATATCAATCATTTCTTTATGATTGTATTTGTCGCCTACATTATTCATCACTTCATGGAAGAATGCAACTTTAGTTGCTAACCAACTGTTGTGTAGATACTTGACCATACTTGCAGTTGTTCTATCAGTATTGATAAATTCTACATTCTCAAGATATCCAAACTTCTGTTCCCAGAAATAACAGCCTCTAGTTGTTCCACCAAGTATAAAATGTTTTTGATTTTTAAAGTCATCTTCGGCTGTCTTCGCTCGTAAGAATTCTGGATTGTATGTAACATTACTAGAATATGTTGCTAACATATCA
>Ga0208667_1000213_pt1 | contig 26855 bp, 59 predicted proteins | sample 11BtaG_FD_184085 | JGI IMG/M metagenome (GOLD analysis project Ga0208667, IMG submission 184085) | Marine viral communities from the Subarctic Pacific Ocean - 11B_ETSP_OMZ_AT15265_CsCl metaG (SPAdes) (version 2) | ecosystem: Environmental > Aquatic > Marine > Oceanic | place: Pacific Ocean... | reverse complement strand
CTAATTTCCGCTTGGTCATGCTCACGATTGGTTTCCATACTGCCTTGCACTGATATCCCTCTCAACCAGTCCACCTTTGATATCATAAATAAAGTGGTACTATAAAATTTTAAGTATAACTAAAATAGGATGGGTCGAAGTTTGCGAGAGGGTTGCACCCTCCGACCCATTAGTGCTATGCACTAATATGTCTTGAAATTAATCTTCTTTCTTTTCAGAGTCAAGTTTCTGTCTCTTACCATCTTTTGATGGGCCGGGTCCGGCTTTTGAGCCGATTACAATAACCATACCGTGAGCAGGTTTCTTCTTATCATCGGCTTTTGCCATACAGTGGGCTTTACCTACACAGTCTTTCTTGCCACACGCTGGGCATTCTGCTTTAAGTTCAGTGCCGCAGTTAGACTTGTGTATTCTGTACTTAACATCGTTCATCATTTCGTTTCCTAATCTATTTTCAAACATATCATCACTCTTTAGTAATCTGTTGGCAATGTTCATTTCTTCTCCAGTAGCCACTGCCGTACCACCTTTACTCCATTCTTTACCCTGCCATATTTCTTTTCTTCGGGTGGGGTCTTGGTTACCCAAAACTGGAGTATTAGTTGCGCCGGTTGCCCCGGCTGACGATGTACCGTAACCAGATGTATCTACACCACCTGCGCTAGGTAAAGCACCTTGTACGAAAGGTGCAACAGCAGCGAGTGCCAGTTCAGGAACGCCTTGTTGTATACCTTGTCCTATTACTTGCGGTATTCTTGCTGCTGTTCCATATTGCTGATAAGCAGTAGGTTGGTTTTTAATCTCGTCTAATCTACTGGCTTTTTTACCTGCTTTGCGGCTTCGTTTAGCGGCCTGCTCTGCCAGTTCAAATTTAGCCTCTGGTGCACGAGAAGCAACGCTTTGGTTTAGTCTGTTTAATTGATTTTGATTAATTGCTACACCACCTGCACCTTGTAAATCTAAAAGTTCGTCACGCTGGGCACGAGCACTCATTCGACTTTGAGCAGCCCCTCTTGCATCTGCTGCGGCTCTTGATGATGTCGTTTGTAGGGTCTTGGCTTTGTCTGCTGCTCTTTGTGCTCGTTGTGCTCGACTTAAGCCAACAGCACCTCTTGCACCTCTAGCAATTCCCCCTGTAATAGCAAGTGGATTAAGACCTTGAAGTGTACCAAAAGCCCCACCTGCAAATCTACTTCTCCCAGAACTACCTAATTCATGGTCCATAATTATACCACCAGTAAAAGGGTCATGAAGCGCAGCATCTGCATGCATACCGGGGTCTAACCTACCAGTTTCTGGATTGAAAAATCTACCACCAGCACCGCTATAGGCACCTAATAAACCAAAACCTGCTCCAACTGCCAAAGGAATTAGAGGAACAATTTTTTCTATCTTGTCGTCGTTTTGTAACAACGACCATGCAGAATCAATCGCATATGATGATTCCGACATGTTCATTCGCACGACACCACTCATCATAAGCCTGTTGGATAAATTGATAATGGTCGGCAGCCTCCATCAATAGACTAAGACTTTGTGAAGAGCCATCACAGTGGTGCTCTATCTTGCCCAAATTCCACAAAGCAACATGTAGCATTTCTTCAAAGAGTTCTTTCCACCAGTCCATCATTACAATCTACCTGTGGTAACGAGAACCAACTCCCGGTCAATAGGCTTTGCGCTTTTAAGTGTACCTCTTTCCTTGAAATGACGGGCTCGGTTAGTGTGCGGGTCTTCTGCAACCAGCGTGTGTCGCTTGGTATGACTCATGTCAGGGCCACCCTTGCCGTAAATACCTCTTCTTCGTCGCTCACGATTTAATTCTTCACGATATTTTACACGCTCAGGTGTCGATTCATACTTTTTGTCATACTCTAACTTGTGACGCTTGGCCTCTGGACTTACTGGGTTCTTGAGAAGTCGCCAAGAAAGGTCTATTGGCTCACCTGCTTGTATCATTTCTTCTTCCTGTTCTTCTAACATAGGTGAATCTTCCATAAGTCCAACTGGAGTATTCATATAATCTGTCATTCTTTGCTTCATTCTGCCAAACTTGCCCGTAGGTAAATCTGGATTACCTCTTACATCTCCGAACCCAGAACCATACTTATTTGTTGTAGTAAATGCTCGTTGAGTTTTTGGAGGTTGCATTTCAAACATGTCGGGTTGTTGTCTAATTCTACCTTGTAATACTCTTACAGAATTATTTAAAACATTGAAATCATTTTCTAACTGAGGGGTTCGCCTACCACCGGACATCATCATAGTCTCTGGAATTCTCGAAACAAAATCTTTGGCTTTTTGCTGAGATAAAGGGAACGGTAACTCTCCACTCTGATAAGAAGGTGGGCGAGCCATAACTTGAGAATCCGGTTTAACAAACTTACCTGTCAAATAAGGAACTAATAAATCTCTAATTGTAGCGTTGGGATTATTTCTTAGATGAGTTTGTAACAAGTCATAATCCATTTCGGTAGGTAAGTGACGAGCGTAGTCACCTCGCCTAACTGCTTTTATTATCGAGTTCATTTTCTGCACAAGTGTTTGAGCAAGGTCTGGCTCATACTGCATAGCATGCTCAGTGCACATATGATGAGTATAATCTACACTTCTTAGCGGGTTGGCATACCTTGCTTTCATCATAGGAGGATTGTTACAACCGGGTATCGTGCAAGTTTCTGGAGCGTCTACGCCTAGCATACTACCTACGCTAATTAACTCCGGTGCAGCGTCGGGCATGTTTTCGGGAAACCCATCTTGCTTTACTAATACCAATGATTTGACAATTGTGGGCTTGCCACCAACGCCTTGTTTCTTGGCTCGCTTACGCTTAGTCGCTGCTCGCTTCTGCCCACTAGTCATCTCGCCGCTAGTCTTTGGAGTCTTACTTGATACTCTTACACTTGGTCTGCACTTTGGATAACCTTTACTTCCTTTCTTGGCTTTTGACCTACCGCAAGGAGGATGTTTACCATCTTTGCCTCGACGACTAACATCAACCCACTTTTCTTTGAACCACCTGTTAAGGTTCTTGACAATAAGAACATCATGACAAGTGCATTCTGGCAAATGTATCAACCTCGTTTTTCTTGATTTTGCATAGAAGTTTTATCTTCGGTTATCGGTCCACCCGCTGCCCAAGTATAACAAGTTCTATCTTTGTGACACTTGAAATCATGCATCCAGCAATAGCCTAAATCTCCTTCTAACGGCATGCATTTTTTCATTCTCGGACTAATATCAAAAGCAATGCAATTACTACAATTAGATTTTTTAGCAACTTCTGGCGTAGTCTTCCAGTGGTCTGCTGCGTCTTCCCAATACTTTTCATCAGATAAATTAAGGGGACCATAATTAATGTGGTTTGATTTTATTGCGATATTCCTATTTTTAGTATTGAGTTTTAAATCTCTAGTCGCCATTGGACAGGTCTGTCTTTGTTTGACGACTAGCCAAGCCTGACTAAGAGGTATCATTTCTTCTTCCCCTTTTTCTTACGAAACTTACCACGGCAATATTGCGTAGCCCAACCATTAGCATAGGCTGATGGATAAACCTTGAACTTGCGCTTGGCTGCTGCTTTACCTGCCGGGCACAACTTCTTTTCCAAAAAATCAAATGCGTTTTCTACTCCAACACAGTGTCCACAATCACAGTCAGTCATTAACAATTCCACCTTTTCAATGCTGCACCTTTCGGTGTTAGTTTACCTTTTTTACTAGTTGGACCTTTGACTCCACTCATACGAGCGCAGAAAGACTTACGACGCTTCGCTTTTTTACCGCCGGGTTTGAGTTTAGAAGGCTTAGTAGTAACAGGCGGTTTGAGGTTTGCGCCCGTTTTACGCTTAGCCGCAGCACGACCTTTAGCATTTAGACCGCCCTTTTTACTGTGCTTGTTAGGATTGTAACCGTGAAACGGCTTTGACCTTGCCTTTAGAACTTCAAAAGCGAGTTCAGCAGGGCTACAACAGTCACAAAACTGAAACTCAAAGTCCTCGCCCATAATGCGCCTAAGTAAGAACTAAACAAAAAGATAGTGGTCGTGCGGGGAAAGGAGGTGATAGAATGAATGCAAACCGAACATCAGGGAAATACCAAAAACCGCAGACCAAACTCGGCTTCGCTTTCGTATATATAAACTCAACTCATATCCAGAGTAAACTCGCCGCATTCTGTACAGAACCAAGCGATACCACGGAAGATACCCGACTTTTTGATGTAAACTCGCTTTGTGGGATGGTAGCCACAATGAGAACATTCCTTACTTCTTTGTTTGCCTTTCATCTTTTTCACCTTGCTTCAACTTCTCCATGGCGTTGTATCTGAGTACTCTGACCATCGAAGACAAATCATTGACTTCCGACTGAGTAGATTCTAATTTTTTAGCAAGTGTGTAACTCGCCAAGGCTAAAGCGACTATACTTAGGCCAGTAATTAAATCCCAGAACATGCTTGTGGGTAAACGATACCCTACTTGAACTTTGGTGTCACTTAGTAACTTCAAGCAGTTTGGTCAACAGCGGTTTGTCGAGTGCCGCCTTGCTTTCCAAGTTGCCTCGCAAGTTCCATTAACCTTGCTTGACTCATAGCCTCTGGGTCAACAGTTCTCCTAAGTCTTTCTTGTAGTGGGATTACTCTTTCATTTATAGATTCTCGGCGAGGCCCCATACCTTGGGGCTGGTCTGGTCTCGTGGTAAATCCGGTCATAGACTCTTGGGGTCTGAAAGGGTTGGGTTGATTCTCAATTGATTGCCGTGTTCTAATTCCTCTTCGGCCTCCACGACCTGCTGTATCTAGTTGTTCGTTGACTCCACCAGACTCTGGTTCAGGCTTCAAGTCTACTTCTGCTGGTCTGTCAAAATTGATGTTCTGCTCTTGAGCGAACTGTTGAAGTAAATCTGCTGTACTTTGGTCAACGGTAGGCTTACCTGTCCTTTCTTGTTGAGTTTCTACAGGTTTAGTATCTCTTCTAAGCCTAGTTGGACTTGCTACACCGACATTTGATGCAAGCATGCCTTCTTTAGTTCGATAAGGAGTCATACCCTGTTCGCCTCTAGCGCCGCTTTCCATCCTACGCCTTGCAGCACCTACCCCTCTACGAGCCATTCCCCTTTCTGGCTGAGTCATGAAAGACTCTTCTGGCATAGTTTCTGTAATTGGTATAGGTTCAACTGCGCCGGGATTTCTACCGCTACCCATTGTTGCCATAGTACTTCCACGCAAAGGAGTAATATCTTGCATAACTGTCGGGTAACCCTGCTTTGTTGCACCAGAAAAGTCAACAAAAGGAGGTAGACCTTGTGCGCCTTCTCTTCTTTGCCTTTCTATCATGCTAATCAAGGTATCAGGTCGCAAAGACCCCATTCCACCTTGTGCCAAAGGGTCTGCCTTTAGTAATGCCCACGCCTGCTCAAAGGCTCTCATCATGTGTGGCGTAGGAACACCTAAGATAAAAGAACATTGGTCAAAGAACGAGCGATTCGAGCAGCATCAGCGAGGTCTTCTTCCTGTAAACCACAGTCAAAACCCCATGCGTTTAGATGGCGTACCAAGGTCTGAGTACTTAGATTAGCCCCGCTACCCTCGGCAAACGGACAACCACCTAAACCGTTGATACTGCTGTCAAATTGCTTGATGCCGTTAAACAGACCGCTTCTTACCAAAGCAAGCGCTCGCTGCTCATCTCCTTTGTGATGCAGATGTAAGCCCGGTACTAGTCCTTCGTCAAGTGCCATCTCAGCCCAGAGTGCAACTTCTTGTTCACTTGCTACGCCAACAGTATCGGCGAAAACTACAGTGTTGCCAAACATCTTAGCATCTCTCAAACAAGAAAGCATGGTCTGTGGCTTGATAACTCCGCTGTAAGGGCTACCGAAAGCCATGCTGATGTAAACTCTGACATTTTCTTTGGGTAACTTGTCCATGAAAGTCTTGTACATCAAAACAATTTCTTGCCGTGTCTTGCCCATATTATTGATGTTAAAAGTCTCACAAGGACTGAAAACTATGTTAATTTTTTCTACACCCGTTTTGACAGCCCGGTCATAGCCCCGCTTGTTCATCACAAGCCCAGCACCAAAGCCGGTAAACACTTTTTCTGCATCAGCCATTTGAGGCAAACGCTTGGGATGAGCGAAACTTACCTCTTCAATATGCTCTATCCCTGCTCTATAGAGTGCGTTGATGAGATTCTTTTTGTCGTCTGTGTCGATAATATGCTCAAGATATTGTAAACCGTCACGAGGGCCGACCTCATAGACGGTTACCTTCATTCAATCCCCTTCCTCATACCGTGAAAGCAAGACTTGTGAAACTCCTCTATTTCTTCATCACTGCTAAAGACTTTGAAGTCAGTAGTCTCTTCATCAATAATCATGTACCAAGCCCAAACATAGCCCACCAAAAGGGCTACCAAAAAGTATCCAAGTAATTCAACGCCACTCATGTACGAGCCTAAAGCAGTGTAAAAATTAAACTTATTGGTCAAACTGTAATGGTTGAGGTCCACTACCAGCCCTAACTCTTGCCAGCGCTTGTCCTAGCGGCGTTTGTTGATTAGCCAAAGTTTGCCTCATCAAAGCGACCTCATTAGGGTCAAACGGATTGTTTAATCTAATGGCTAGTCTTTGAGGGGCTATGGGCATATTAACTGGTGGCTCTTGGCCGGAAGGATACAAAGGCTCTCCTGTATAAGATTCTGGAACATACATCTGTTCTTGAGTTTTACGATTTGGGAATCTTCCAACATCTAATCTGTTAAAGCGTCGGTTAAGTGTTGGTTCATACATGTCAGGATAAAAGTGCTCACCGTCATCAAAACCTGCCATCTCTGAAAAGGTCATGAAATCGGGCGGGTAATCTTGCTGCCCATGGGTAGAAAGTCCTGCGCCTTGTGGGAGTTCACCAAATTTAGGAACACTCATAGTAACAGCAGGTGGTAAAACGCCGGAACTACCAGCCTGTCCAATGTTAGCAGGCGGAGCGCTACTCGGAACATCAGGTAAATCAATTCCTTCTGCTTCAATATCCGCTGCTTGCTGTCTTTTTTGTTCTAAAAGCATAGGGTCATCAGGTGCTGTCAGACCGCCGGTTCGACCTAACTCACGCAGTTTTCCGAGTAACTGACGCTGTTCATTGAAAAGATAATCATCTCCGTAACCTAAGTCAATACCTGTCTGCACACCTTCCAATCTGTCGAGTAACCGTTCAATTTGCTGTGCCTTCCTGTCTTCCCCAGTAACCACAGGCTCGAAACCACGCTGCTTAAGCAGTGTCCAAGCGTGGTCAAATGCTGTCATTGTTGTTCACCGACTTTGCTCTATTCGCCCTGTATCGGGGTTGTAAAATGGACCTATGTCTGGCTTTCTTGCACCTGACCTAGTAACATCTCTCTGCCGAGCAGTTCCTATTAACCTGCCTTTGGCATCTGGTGTGTAATTACCTGCTTCGTCTTGAATATCTGACTCATCTTCGTAACTACGGGTGTCTAGTGAACCCTCACCTTGTAATCTTCTCATAGCAGAAAGTGCGCCCGGATGAATGACACCCATATCAACATCATCATCGCTACCATAACCCATTTCTCTCTGAGTCATAGTTCGACCAGAGTCAGCCATTTCTCTCTGTCTGGGCAACGCTTTCAAAAGACTCCATGCTTGCTCGAATGCTGTCATTGTTGTCGACCTCCACCTAGTGGACCAAATCTTAGAGGTCTACCTGTGTCAGGGTGGAATTGAAAATCAGTAAACCTTTCTGGGTCTCCCCCTCTTGACAAACCCATTCCGGGCGCAACGCCTAATTTTTTAGGACCAGCGGGTAAACCGGGGACTTTAGGCTGGTCAACGCTTCTACCACGATAGGAAAGAAACGGTGTTTCGTGTATGTAAGGGTCAAATTTGTCACCGTAGTAAAGTCGATTAATGTCTGCTGCGGTAAGTTCTGTCGTCATTGCGTCTATAGCCGCCCGTTCTATTTCATCTCTCGTTGCTCTACCACCTTGTCCGAGTTTATTTGGTCTTTCCATATCTGCCATATCCATATATGCTGCTGCGTGTGAACGACCTAAGCCTTCTCCGTCTCCCAAATCACTAAAGTCTGCTTTCAAAAACGCCCATGCTTGCTGAAAAGCCCCGACCATGTGAGCCCTATGGCTACTAAAGATAAAAGCGTTACTAGACATTATCGTAGACCGCATCGGTAGGCAGGTCGTGATAATCAGCGTAGTCCTCACTTAGTTCATGGCTCCAAGGTTGCTTGCTTTCTTTGTCATAAGCATAAATAAAATGCTGGTCCCCATCTAAGTTGGTGCGTATGTTAGGGCGTTCATGGGCACCGTCGAGCACACCCTCGTCAACTAACTTGTTCCAATAACCAGCCGAATGCCTCTCAACATTGGTCACATGTGTGCCATCTAATTCGTGCTCAAAGTGTTCATGTCCTTGGTCAATCATATCTTGAATATACTGACGAGACTTGTTCTGTCCCCTAACAGGGCCAGCCATCTCAAAATTATTTATCAGCAAACTGTTCAGAAAAAAATCAGGTCGCATGGTACCACGAGCCATCCCGTCTTCTGACTGCCACATGTATCCGCCCATCTGGTCGAGATAAGGTAGCATCTTGTAGTGGCGACTCTGTTCCATCGGTGGCAGATTGTCATCGGTATAGACAGGAGCCTTGAGCAAACGCCAAGCCTGCTCGAAGGGTCTCATGTATATCACTCTTCTAACGGTTGCATGTTTTCAGACTCGTGAGTACTGCGAATCTGCTGTAACTCAGTAGGCGTGAGGCCGTAGTCCTGACCTATCTGATTGAGCGCAGCAGGCAGGCTCATACCGCTTCGCATGAACTCTTGAATCAATTGCATGTACATGTCTTTGTCATAGTGCCAGTCCTGTGAATAGTCAATTTGTTTGAGAAGTTGCCAAGCCTGCTCAAATGCGCCCATGTCTAAACCCATGAGCGAACAGGACAAAAAGCCATCGGTTCTTTTGGTATACCAAAAAGTTTTCTGAAAATTTTTTTCTGGAGCGCCGTGTGTGGTTAAAAGGAGTCTAAACCCACATCTAAACCCAAGCCTCCGCCTAAGCGTCTAAACCCACCGTCGTCTAAACCCAGACCGAGATGAACAGGCTCGCAGTGCAACGGTCTATAGAGAAGAGGGGTTTAGGCTGAAACCTAAACCCTAACGCAGTCACCCGTTCTATAGAACGCTGTCCGTCGCTGCTGTCCGGCTCGCAGTGTTGCATTCTATAGAACGCTACACTCATGCGTTACCTAACTAAGCAGAAATTCAAACGGGCTGCATGATAGTCATTTACAGGGGGTTAAACGCTGTACTGCGAGCCATTCGGCTGGTTCGGTATATAAAGAACCAATAAAGAATGGGTACTGAGAATCACCTCAACAACCAACAAACAAACCCAACTCAATTGGGCTGGCTCAGTTTTGAGTCGGTTCGCTGGGATTGGTTCGCAGTGTGGTGGTTTTCTGCTCAATCATCCGGTTGAGTATATAAAGAACCAATAAAGGTTAGGTAGTGAGAAACCAACGACGGCAACCACAGCCCAACCAATGATTAAATTCATTGGTTGCCCGGTTGTCATCGGTTTCTATGCCCTTGATTAAATACAAGGTAAGGCATAAAAGTCTTGAGAAATAGTAAGGCCGGTAGACTATACTTAAGCAACCGACTGAGGCGGGATAACCTCAATCACATTCAAGCCGCCCGGCTTTGATACCATCCGTTTGATTATTATCTTACAGCGTGAAACGGGGTACTGCGGGGCGGCTCTCACATTCAATATATAAAGAACCAATAAAGAATAGGTGCTGACAAACTTCGGTTTGGTCGGAGAGCGCCTCCGAACCCAACCCACTACCCAACCTCAGCACTACCAACCATTTACATGCGTTCTTATTCGCATAAGCAAACGCTTTACTGCTAAGCAATTCATATTATTATTATATTATTATTACAATTATTACAAGTATTACACTATTACATTCTATAATATATCTCTCTAGGGAGTTACTGTAATCATCATAACTATTCCAATTATGACTATTGAACACCTTGAAAACATCATAAACGGCTCACTGCGAACCGACTCAATTGTAATATTCACATTCACTATATAAAGAACCAATAAAGAAACGGAAGTGACCAAACATGAAAGACCAAGAATTACTAGAGCATCAAGCAAGTCTTAGAGAAATGTATCAAAACAACATAGACAGATTAACCAAAGAAATTGAAATCGAAACAAATGATTTTGTCAAGAGCATTATAGCGGCTCAGTTAAGACTTTGGAAGCACAGCCTAAACGAATCTAAGAATTGGTAAATTGAATTCACTATATAAAGAACTAACAAAGAAAAAGAGATGATTAAGCATGACAAAGAAAAACATAGCAGAAATAAAAACATGGTTTGACAGAATAAACGGTAACAGTTACTTTTCGGCAAGGATATACGATTTAGATATGAACTTACTCAAGGTTGTGCCGTTCCAATACGGTTACGGTAGCCATCCGAGAGATGTCTGTATAACTACTATCAATTCTATGAACGAAGTCCATCAGCACAAATTCGACATATCACGACAGACATACTTCAATGAAATGAAGTCACTAAAAAGAGACTGCGTAGCATTTGGAGAGGAAGAATAATGACTAACATGACAAAACTATGCGATATTTGCCACAAAGAAAATGCACTACCTAACTTCAAGGTATGTCAAAAACACTACGACCAAATCATGATAATGCGTAATGCGTTAGCATTTGAAACAGAAGAATAATATTCACTATATAAAGAACTAACAAAGATGAGGAGATGACCAAATATGAAATCAAAGTGCTTATTTGAAAAAGAATGCAATGGATGTGGTGATTACATTAGTCATCCAAGTGACATCGAAAAGGGATTGTGCCACTGGTGTCAATCGAACAGTCACTTGCTCTTTCATTTAACAGAAGAACTAAGGAGATGAACAAATATGGAAAAAACACACCTAAGAGCATTTAACATTGAATTGACAAACGACTTCGTAAATAACTGTCGCACTATCACGATTTTCGATAACCGACATTTGCATCGAGTCGAACTGACGACATGGGATTGGAGTCTAAGCCTTAGAGGTATTGCAGACAGATGGTTCGAACTAAGAGGTATTAAAATTGAATCCTTTACTTACCTACGAGATGAACATTTAGTATATCTAACCAAAGACTTTGCGACTCAAATTACTGACGAACCATTAGGCTTCCCCACTCTTTCTCAAATAGTCATTGACTTTCCAAATGGAGAAGTTGAGATTCTTGCAGAAAGAGAGCCGTCAAAGATATACAGAACTGATTGTATCTATCAAGAAAATTACATAAAAGAAAAAACCGAGTTTGATGAATGGCATTTATGAGATTCAATATATAAAGAACCAATAAAGAAAAGGAGATGAAGAAAAATGAGTAACAGATTAATGCACATAATTGCACAGCAAACAGAATACGAAGAACAAGAATGGAAGACTAGGGATTTGAAAGAAGCAAAACAAATGCTCAAGGATGCAATTCAATATCAAAAATACTGGACTGAAAGAGGTCACTCAAAGAGTCTCTATAACGATGAACCACTACCAACCAAATTCAATGTCTACTGCGGCATCTTCACAAGAGCAAGTATAGAAGTCGGCATTCAACAAGCAAGACAACTACTTGAAGGCTACTGGAAAAGCGGATTAAATGACATCGAAAGGAATTTAGAAAACGGTTACAATACCGCAGAAAATGAATTTACCATTGAGGTTGATGAATACAACATTCAATTCAAAGTCAAAGTTGAAACAACTGGCCAACATATCAATCAACCTAAATGGGATAAGGTAAGCGAATTTAGAGAATCAGTATTCGACGAGGAAGAGGAGTGAATCAAATGTTTCAAACAACCAAAGACACAATACTAGACAAAGTACTATCATTGTTGAACACGCCACTACACGACCACGCTATCGAAATGATGGAATCAATCAACCAAGTACTTGACGAATTTGAAGAATTAGCAGAAATAATAGGTGAATAAATATGACATGGAGAACACAATACTGCTACGATAAAAAAGCAGGATTAACATTAACTAACGACTACAAACTTATAGGTGGCAGTCATTCTCATACTAGTCGCCACTTCCCCACTGTTAGAGGACTACTCAAGTATTTGAGAACTCAATACCCTCAATGGGTTTGGAGGTCTAAATTAACACACTATTACGGCACTATTGTCGAGATACAAATGAAAATGTTGTCGAGATACAAATGAAAATGTAGAGGTGAATAAAATGAAAATAACAAAGAGAGTTTATAACATTGAAAGAATTGAAAAAACAGCGTACTGCTTTGCAGTCGAAGCGACATCGAAAGCAGAAGCATTGAGAATGGTAGAAAACCACGAGGCTCATTACAACGACGCTTATGGCCTTCACGACTACAAACCTAAAGTCACTTCAATTACCGAATATACCGATTGCCCTAACAACGGTAGAGCATGGTCGGAAATACCACTCAGCGAAGTTACATTTGATGATGATGGGAACCCACGAAGAAAAGATAAACACTTCAACTGGCACTATAATGGAAAGTGTAAAGGTGAAAAAGAAGCAAACGAGGACTTCTGTTACGAATGCTGTCACGCTATGAAAAACGGCTACAGATTCACGACATCAGCCGAGAACGCATGGTTGAACAATCAGTACAGTGAAGGGCTAAAAGAAAATTGACTATATAAAGAACTAACAAAGAAAAGGAGATGAAAATTATGGCAAAGAGCAAGAGAAAATACAACCCAAAGAAATCAAAAGAATGGAATGAGAAATGCGAGCAAGCATGGTTCGACACATTTGCTGAGGCAATTCAAACAAACCACCTTCCGTGGCAAAAGCCATGGAAGCCTAACGGCACTGGATTTGACGGCATACCGATGAACCTAGCAAGTAAGAAAGAGTATCGAGGTGGCAATACCATGAGGCTTATGATTGAAGGAATGTTTAGAGGTTGGACTGACCTAAGATTCGCTACAAGAAAGCAACTAATCAACGCAGGACTTTCTATCAAGGGACTCAAGAATGGTAGCGGTTGCATCGTCAAGTATGCTGAGCGAAAGCCATACGAAGAAGAACAAGACGACGGCACTATCGAAATCAAATACCGATGGATTAGAAAGTGGTATGAGGTATTCAACATTGAGCAGTGCGAGGACTACGAAGCACCAAAGCCTGACCCGACAGCAGAAGTCAAGCCGACTCATGATATGATGAAGCACTTTAACGACTACATCAAGAACGAAGGTATCACCTTCAAGACTGGCGGCAACAGGGCTTTCTATCGAAGCAGTGCTGACCTTATCCAACTACCTACCCATGACTCTTTCATCACTCCAATCGGTGAGGTCATGACAGCATTCCACGAAGCAGGTCATTCGACAGGTCACTCAAGTAGATTGAAGCGGCCACTAGGCAACGGTTTCGGCACCAAAGCATACGCCTTTGAAGAACTGATAGCAGAACTATCATCCATGCTTGTAGTCATGCGGCTCGGTGGTGAATTCGTACCGGATTCAGTGCAAGAAGAGAACGCTAACAATGCGGCTTACTTACAGTCATGGTTGAAGTCCTGTGAAGACAAAGATGAGGCTCTAGGTCTAGCATTCCACGAAGCCCAAAAAGCGGCTGACTACATGATTGAATCAATCAAAAAAGGAGATGAATAAATATGCAACAGAATGAGATTTTTACAAATGGTAGACACAAAGAACTAGAAGAGAACAAATTTAACAGCATCATAAAAGACATTGAGGATTTTGCTGAATTGGCAAAGTATAGCGATACGGCTCTTTGGCGACTAATGAATATCATGATAACGGCTAAGGTAGAATATGAAATAGTAAGGAGATGAAGAACATGAAAGATAAATACACAAGAGAAGACATAGGATGCTACTTCGATGCGGCATTCGGATTTGAATACAACACGAGAAGGATAATTGAGTTCACATATCAACATGGTTGGGATGCTACTGACCTTAACGCAGAAGAAATGACAGACCTTGATGTTCTGATTTGCTTTGTAGATGAAGCAATTGAATACCTCAATGTGGAAACTGAAAGACCAGACAATGTCTTTTGGGCATGGGAAGATGGAGACTTTGGACTATGGGAATACAATGAGGAAGGTGAACTAATATGAATGAAGAGATAACACAATACGAGAAAGAAGCGATTGACTATATAAAGAACTAACAAAGATAAGGAGATGAATAAATATGACAGAAATAAGATGTGCAAAGTGCTGTAAAATAACAGATGTAGATGATGAAGATATGTGGCAAGGGGACTTAGAGGATGTGGCTGACGGCCATCTATCCTTTAGATTCACACATTATTGTGACAACGAAATAGAAGAAGAGGATTGGGAAGAATGCGGTCATGTAATCGAAGTCATAAGATACGCTAAACTACAAGACTACAGGGATATTGAACAAGAGGAATAAATATGAAATTGACAGATGAAGATAAAGGATGGATGTTAAGTGCAATTTTCTTGGGTGAGGAAGGTATGGAATTGTTCAGTGAAAAATGCTGGCATTGGATTTCTGAACCTTGGAACAGCACACCACTACACGAACAATGTAATTTCTATCAGAAGTATGTCGAGTTCGGAGGCGAAGATAACTTGAGATACGACAATGAAAAAGCCTTAAACAAAACAATACAATATGCTGAGGATAAAATCATGGAGGCTTTTCAATTCATTGAGAAGCATTTTGACCTCTACAGCCAAGATTGACTATATAAAGAACTAACAAAGGAAAGGAAGTGAGAAAAATGGAAATAACATTACAAGAACTAGACGATTATGCTAACACAATCAAGAACGAAGCAGAAGAAACCATGCGTAAAAAGATAATCTGTTATATCGAAGAAGGATATACTACTAACGGGCTGTTGTTTATGCTTGGTAGATTCAACCTCGTCACTGGCAAAGCGCATGACTGTAAAGCATCAATAGACGCTTATAATATAAACAAACCAATTATGGTAATCAATCCGAGGGATGAAGAATGATTGACACAGACAAATACGAAGGACATACACCTGCACCGTGGGATAAGTTGAGTGAATACTGCCCAGTTGGTAGCATTGACAAACAACTCATAGCAGACGCACCAAAACTTCTAGCCGAAGTCAAGCGGTTGCGTGAAGAGAATAAGAAGTATGAATCCTTCTTGTATTTTGAGGGGTTCAATCCTAAAGAGGTGATTGAATGATTGACACAGACAAATACAAAGGACATACACCTGCGCCTTGGAAGACAGGTGGATATGATGTTCAGGCCATCAAGGTGTGGACTGTTGATGGCTTAGACGAAACAGAAAATTGGATTCAAGTTCCGATGGCTGACCGACTACTTGCCGTAGACGCACCACTTCTCTTAGCAGAAGTCAAGCGGTTGCGTGAAGGTATTGAACATGCACTTCACATTCGGTTAAGACATGGGCAAGAAGAAGGTTGGAAAGAATTGAAGAAGGTGATTGAATGATTGACACAGACAAATACAAAGGACATACTAAAGGTGATAATGAAGTTGGTTGGAGAATAAACAACAATTTCGTGTCAAATGGTAAATGTCCTAACGACAGATTCATTGCTTATGTTCAACCTAATGAAGATGGAGATAAGGTCATTGAATTTTCCAATGCTGATGCAAACTTGATTGCAGACGCACCACTACTACTCGCAGAAGTCAAGCGGTTGCGTGAAGTGATAAAGAAAATCAAAGACTGTGCTAGTATCAATGCACAGCATGATGACATATTAGAAAAGCAAGAATGGGAATATATATTAGAGGTGATTGAATGATTGACACAGACAAATACGAAGGACATACACCTAAGCATTGGAGAAGGAAATACAATTTCGGACAGATGCCATTTAACAAGGCTGATGAGAACTTAATCTATGACGCACCACTTCTCCTTGAAGAAGTCAAGAGGTTGCGTAAAGACATAGTTTCTATTCTCGGTGCAATTGACTTACCGGACTATGATGAGTTTCCTAATACACAAGAGGAATTGAAACAGATGATGTTAGACTACGGGCAAGAACATTTGATAGCGGAGGGATATTGATGAAGACACTCAATGAATTGATAGCACACATTCTCGGTATAGAAGATTACCAAGACCCAAATAAAAAGAAACAAAACAAGGAGGAATGAATAATGAAAACAGGAAGACAAAAGCAAGCACAGAATAGTAGATACAGAACGAAGTTTAAGAAGCGAATACTTCACGCTCTAAGAATGAAACACACAGAAGAGGAGGAATGAATATGAGAATTAACATAAAGATAGAAGCAATACATGAGATAGACATAGTGGATTTGATGGACACAACACTCAGAGATTACATCGAAGAGAACATCAGCGACATCATCTACAGCGGAGACATTGATGTAGAGGAGGACTAAGTATGGCGAAGTATTACATTAACAAAGAACTAATCTATCAATCAGTCTTAGAGGATATCCAACATGACATAGAGCATTGCTGTGTCAAGGATGACCTTGACTACTTCCTCAAGTGCTGGAAGGATGCAATCGAACATGCGTTGGAAAGAAACGAATATGAAATTGAGGTGAAACAATGAAGAGAAAGGTAACAGACTTAGCATACATACTGAATGAAGAAGGTAAGTTCAACGAGGGAATCTTTGTGATTCCCAATTGGATTGAGAAGGGAACACAGGAAGACGAAGATGAGTGGACACTGTACACAGTTGATGGTGCGGTTAAGAGATTGAAACAATTACAACGAGCCAAAGGTAGGAAGCGTCTCAGTATATTGTTGAAGTTCGGTGAACACTTAAGTGATTGGCACACAGTCACTTGGCCTGCGTTGTTTGATATGGTTAGACATCGTCAATCAAGTTTTAGAAACTGTACAGTCAAACAGTTGTACTACATCAAAGGAGACTTAGAGAGATACAATCAAATTAGCATCTGGCCAGCCCTCATTCACAATGAAAACGAGAACAAAGAAAACAACTGGGGCGAGGAAGAATGAAGAACACACACCTAGTAATCAAGATAGAGACTGAGGAGTATATCTATTGGGAATGTTCAGAACCGGACTACACGGAGTGACTATCATCTTTTGTGAGGGAAACAAATGACAATGAGTGACCACCAAGATAGTGAACATTTCACATACAACAAGACATGGAAACAGATTGAATCACTACTAGATGAAGCAGAAAGGGAACAGAACAAAAGATGGATAGCGTTTCAGCGTTGTCCTAAGTCGTTGCGTATGCAACACTGGAATAACTACAAGGGGCTTGAAGGAGTCATCAATACATTACGATGGGTTCTCGGTGACTTGAAGACGCCAAAAGAAAAAGTACTAGGGAGAGATAAGAATGAGTAAAGGATTAGGAATACAATTAGCGAAAGCAAGAAAGAGAATAAAGGAATTAGAAAAAAGAGTTAGAGATTGGGAGTCATGGTTCCACCAAGGGCATGATAACTGTATGGAAGAGGGCGACCCTTACCATGTAATATTTCACGACATAGAATGCCCTAACACAGACGCAGACGGAAAAGATTGTGATGTGTGCTGGCTTTGTGAAACCAATAGACTAACAGATAATATACACAGGAGTGAATGATATGAAAGAAGAAATAATAAAAACAAGACACGGAGAGGCAGTACCTTTCTGTATGGTAGAATATAATAACGGAACACTAGAATTGATACTGGAGTTGATTCACGAATGAAAGACTTAGAATGCAAGCGATGTAAAAGAAGAGCCAGTGTCAATATTCATCCTGTCTACAAGATATGTGATGAGTGCTGGAGGTCTACTACAAAGAACCCATTTAGCAGAGGTGATTGAATGAAGAAAGAGGATTATGAAAAACAAATACAAGAATTAAACGAGCAAGCAATTAGACTTGAAAAGACCATGCAAACATACCGTGACTTAGAGATAGCAAAGAAAAATTATCATGAGTTTACGACACATGTTTACAGTGATAAGTTCGGTGAAATACATTGTATAGAAGTTATTTGTACCATCACTGGTGCTAACTATCTCATCGAACCTAAGACACCTATGCAATTGGAATTTCCAAACGACCCAAGATTGTTTGGTGATTTAGCAGGTAAGAAACTTAAAGACATTGAGATAGATATCGACCAACCTTCTCAGGAAACCACAGAAACGGATGAGAAACCCCCGCTTCCACTGGAAAGTAGTCTCGACCCAGATGGAACATACAAAGTAGATGTGTCGAGCATAATGAACAAAAGAAAACAAGAGGAATAAATATGAGCAAGATAGATGAAATAAAAGAAGAACTAAAAGATTTAGAACAGGCACTCACACACCTTGAGAATGCAATTGACGAATACGAATCAATAGACTGGCCAGACGGTGTGCCAACCCCTCATCATGTTATGATGGAAATGGAACAAGCCTACAGCCAAATGGATGACAGGAAACAAGAAATAGAAGATAAATTGGAGAGGATATAATGAAAGTAAGAATGAATATAGGAGCGAGATGCCCAACAGGAACTACACAAGACTGGACAGACTGGATAGACATAGAGATTGATGACAGCCTTGCACAAGACTTTGTGGGTAACATCATGGAGTATGCTAGGCAAGAAGCGCAAGCAGACCACTGGCAAATACCAGACAGTCACACTGTAAGAGTGACTTACGAAACTACTGTACAAGGTTACAATGCTGATGACATAGAAGAAGCCATTTGGGTAGGAGACTATGAGATTGGTAAGTTACCAGATGGTACAGAGATAAGAGCAGATGCAGCAGATGTAGAAATAGTGGAGGCTTGAATATGGCAAGATATATACTGAAAGATTATACAAGCGTGGAATACGAAGATGAAGAACCAATGGTTTACGCTTTCAAAAACAAAGACGATTTGATTGCACAACTATTGTCCTTCCTCGGTGAAGACATGCACTATGAGGTGAAGAAATGACATACAACGATAAGATAATGGAAGACTTGAAACATGCAATCAAAGTTTGGAGTATGGTGTATTTGGTTGAGAAAGGGATTGACCCTCGACCTCACATTACAAACTGTGTCGGTAAGATTGAAGTCACCATTGACCCAGTAGAGACAAGACGATTTGACAGAGGCGAAGAGGAATGAATAACATGTTAGGAGAAGCAATTGGAGTAGAAGTCTACAAAGACCAATATGGAGAGCGTTTGGCTCTCAAGTACAAGTACAACCCGGACACCAATCAGATGCTCAAAGACTCGCTGGGCTTCCCTAAGTTCAAGTGGGATAGAGACATCAAGGCTTGGAGCATACAGAACAAGAAGTCAGTCGTCGATGAAGCAGTAGCAGTACTGAGAGTCATTGGTTCTTACGACATACAAACACTGCTTTCGCACAGCAATGGTCTACCGAAAGACGAAGGTCGTTCTGGTGACTGTTGGACAAAGGTCAAGCGTAGTCGTCTGTACTTACACTGGCCTTACATCAATGACCAAGCACTCAGAGAAAGAGTCCTCATGTCAGTAAGAAGCATCAGTAGTCGCAAGTTCCATGTCGAAGAAAAGTGCTGGAGTATACCAGTAGCACAAGCAAGAACGCTTCACGGCATTCTTGAGGATGTCTACGAACCACTAGCCAAAGCAATCCTTGACAACAAAGATGTTGAGAAAGATGTTGCTGAGAGTATCAGTCGTGTAGAAATCAGCAGTGCATCAGAACTGACTTCTGAGAAACTGAAAGAAATAGATGACAAACTAGCAGGAAAGTTCCCCGAAGGTCTTGACCTATACCCATTCCAAAAGGTAGCAGTAGCATTCGCAGACATGAGTAAAGGGCGTTGTTTGATTGGTGATGAAATGGGTATTGGAAAAACGATTTCAGCAATCGGTTATGCCGCTGTCAATCCACAAGCGAGACCTGCTGTTGTAGTCTGTCCGTCAAATGTAAAGTTCAATTGGAAAAAAGAACTGAACAAGTGGTTACCCAATGAGACTGTACAGGTCATGACATCTGGTAAAGACAAGCCAGAGATGGGTGACTTCATCATTGTCAACTATGACTTGATGGACAAGTTACAAGAGAAACTAATCGGACTAGTTCCACGCATGGTCATCCTTGACGAATGCCACTACATCAAGAACTCTGGTAGTAAGAACAAACCAGTCAAGCGTACAGTGGCAACACTCAACCTGTGTAAGTTCGCACCGAAGATTCTGGCACTGTCTGGTACAGCGATTGCCAGCCGACCAAAGGAGTTCTTCAACACACTCAACTTGATGAGACCCGAACAGTTCTCATCCTTCTGGGACTTCGCTCAGCGATATTGTGACCCATGGTATGATGGATGGGGCTGGAACTTCGACGGTGCTAGTTACACTCAAGAACTCAATGAGCGTACAAGAGACCTGTGTATCCGTAGACTCAAGAGCGAGGTGCTTCCCGACCTACCACCGAAGACAAGGACATTTATCCCAGTACATCTGTCCAAGAAAGACAGGAGTCCCTATGACATTGCTCAAGAAGAGTGGGATAGAAGAATCGAAGAAGCCTATGTTAACGGTGAGAAGTTACCACCGGGTACCATGCTCAACATGCTGAACGACCTCAGACACATCTGTGGTCAAGTCAAAGTCAACTATGCAGTTGACTGGATAAAGCAATACCAAGAGCAAACCGGAAAACCAATCGTAGTGTTCACACACCACAGAGATGTTCTCAAGCGAATCGCTGACAAATTCAACAATGTTCAAATCATCAGTGGTGATGTATCATCCAAGAGACGACAAGAGATAGTCGACGACTTCCAAGAAGGTCATGTCGATGTACTGGTTTGTAACACCATTGCTGCGAAAGAAGGCATCACTCTTACCAGAGCAGACACAGTTCTGTTCATCGAGAGAGAATGGGTGCCGACTGACGAAGAGCAAGCCGAAGACCGTGTCTATCGTATTGGTCAAGAGAGTCAGCATGTCCACGCTGTCTATCTCAGTGTGGCAGCAAGCATCGACGAACACTTTGACAGAGTAGTTGAACAGAAGCGAGCCGTTGTCAAGGCTGTCCTTGACGGTGGAGACGCAGAACAACGACAAGGACTAGTGTCCGAACTTGTTAAGAAACTCAGACAAGAAAGAGGCTGGAGGTTCAAGTAATGATAGACTTTAGTGATGTGGGAAATATACAACTACACCAAATAAAAGAGACTCAATGCGTACAGTTCTTTCCCCATGAAGGTAAGACTATCGAGGATATGTTACAGGTATTGGATGCCGGACTCACCAGAATGAATGATGATAGTGATGTTCAAAAGCGCAGGGGCATCCTACTTAATCAAATAAAATACAAGGCAAAGCAATTGCCAATACCCTGCGTATTTATATTCGAGGAGGAACAAGAATGAGAATCGACATAGAAGATATACAAGACCATGAAGACCAATACTGGTATCAGAATCTCAGAGGAATGCTTGGCATGACCGACCAGATTATGCGACTCTATGGGCACGACGAAGAAGCATTCAAACAGCGCATTGCCGAGTTCATGTGGCAAGTTGTCCAAAGAAATCTATCCGCTAACACCAAACCAAGACATGACAATGAGGTTGAGCACTGTGGGACATTTCCCAAAGACAGTGGTTCACCGGGTATCAGTCATTTGATTGCCGATGCTTATCCACGCTCAACATCACGGACAAAGTGGTTCGCTAAACAACGCCAATCTGACCAAGAGTAGATTTAACATCATCTTCTTGGTCTAAAAGCGAGTCAAATAATAAATCTTCTTGTGCTCTACTCATCGGTATTTCTGATTCTAAAACAGGTTCAATGAATTGCTCAAACGGCAACTCATCTACTCTTCTAGCAAAAGACTCTTTTTGTTCTTCTGGAAGTTGATAATCTATACCGAGTCTACGAGGAACCTTTCTAGCCCCCATAGCAGCGAGGAATCGGGCAAAGTCTACTTCTGGTGAAGGATTAGCAGGTCCGTAAAACATCGGGTCCATCATTACAGCCCTTCCTTGTTGTGAAGGGTCACCCGTTATCTCACTCACTGGTATTCCTCTCTGAGGTATTGTTTGCATCCAATTAGCAGGCTTAACATCTGAAAGACCAAGTGCTTCCAACAGTTCACCTCCCTGTGAATCATAAAGTGCTTCGGCCAATCTATCACCTCTTAATTTACCTGCTCTTTTAGTACCCTCATATTGTAAAGGTATACCTCTCACTTGTTGTGAAAGGACAGGTATTCTTTCGTTAAACCTTGCTTGAGCATCCATAGGTAATTCCATAGTTTGTGCGATTGGATTTTGCGATACAAACAAATCCGGTCTTTCCACAGCCAAACGGTTGAGATAATACATATCGGGAAGAGTAAATACTCCCCCGACCTTTGTGACATCCGGGTCACCTTCTCGACCAAACACCATCTGATTCATCCCTTCATCAAGAAGGTAACCCTCCGAGGGTTGAAAGACGGCTTTGAGCAGCAACCATGCTTGCTCAAAAGCCCCCAACATAATATTCCGACTGAGTCGTTTGGCTTAGTATTTGTGCTTTGGTTTCGGCCACCAAAGTACTTCTTTTATAAAGGTCCTAAGAAGATATATGGCACCTTTCGGAAAAAACCAGCCGAATAGATAAGAAAAATAATAAACAAAAAACAAGAGGAATGAATATGAACGAAATAGTATTGATAGGAAAAATAACAGGAAGCACACCGAACATAATTGAAATGGAGTACCCCTCAGTAGCGGGTATCAATTCAATTAGACTACCCAGAACAATGGTCGCTCGCTTTGAGCGCATCGAAGGCGGTAGAGTAGCGGTGTTAGTAAGACCAGACGAAAGTAGCAAGGGACATGAACTCAACCGTGAGTTGATTTCACAGAACGCCCCACTACATGTAACCAGTGAACAAATGGACATCGTTATGGCCTTCGAGAACAATGAAACCATCAGCGCAGATGCTGACTTCGATGACGAAGTACCAGTCTGGGCTAACAAAGATACACCCAGTGTAGAAGTTGGTGGAGAAGCAGTGGGTCCGTTTGACAACATGCTGTTCTCTGGTGGAAGAAAGGAGAAAGCGACTATGGATTGGGACTTCGACCCAGTTCGCAAGCCAGCCTTTGTAATGGTAGATGACGGTAGCCAAAGTACAGTTGCTAGAGTCAACGGTGCAAATGGTGAACCATCAGCCTACCACATCTTCAACCCAAACTATGCTAGCGACAGTAGACCAATGGGTGCTCACTTGGGTACATTCAGTGCGTCTTACTACCCAATGCCTTACCGAGTTGGCTATGGTCCTGTATTGGACATGGCTGCTGAGAAAGGTTGGCCAGCACAAGTAATGGCATGGAACGAAGGGAAGCAATCGGCTCTCTTCCTAGATGTGTCTAGCAATGTTGACTGGGACAAGGCTGCTCATAGACTAGGTACCAACTGGCAAACCAGAGGCTTTGCTAACAACGGTGACTACAGAGTAGGTATCGCAATCTACAACAGCCTAGATGGTAGCAGTGCTTACAAGGTACAGGCTATCGCTGAGCGATTGGTATGTACCAATGGTATGGTCATGGGTGACAGAGCGAATCTAATCAGTCTCAAACACACCAATGGTGTCTTAGGGAACTTCGATTTCAGCAAACTGGCTGACAGAATACACGAAGTGATTGCGACAGCGGCTGAGGAGATACTTGTAGCGGAATCGATGAGAGACATTCAAGTCGACAGAAATGTCTTTGAGAAACTCATGACCATTTGTGAGCGAAAGGGATTGATTACCAAGCCACAAATCAAGCGTGACGATGCTGGTAGCGTAGTCGGAATCAACAGAGGACACATGTGGAGACTCATGGGTCAAGGTTGGACTAATCCAAGCGAACCTTGGGTTGCTGTCAACAACCAAGACAGTGGTTCCCTACTCCATGTATACAACATCTTGACTGGTGCCATTACACACAAGCCAACTTGGACAGATGGTAAGGACACATTGACTGGTTCTACACTCAACTTCTCTACACTCACAGACAGACTACAGACAGTTCACAAGGTGCTTGGTGACATGACTCGTAAAGCAGTCAATGGTACCTCAATCGATGCACAACTATCAAAGGTCCCAATGTTCAGCGAGATTCTATACTGAGGAATAAATATGACATATGAACTAACGATAGAAGAGAATGATATAGATGACAACACAGAGGAAGTGTATATTTTCACTAGTAAGGATAAGGTCATTGACGCTTTAATGGGTCTACTAGGGAGTTACACATTTATAAATCCAACATTGAAAAGGAATTGGAAGTGACAACATGAAAGAAGAAACACCAGAAGAAGCAGTAAGAGTAATACTAGAAAGATTGAGAGAAGGAGGTCTTTGGCAACCACATGGCTTAGGTTTGTCCTATGTCAAAGAGGGTGACCGGACTGTCAAACTTGTCTCGCAAGAGAACACACCGATGAGTGCTCAAGCCAGAATTCGTATGAGGATGTTGGTTGAGAGTGTTGACTGGGCTGTAGATGAAAGCATCTGTGAAATGATAGATGTAGAGCATCTGTCTCTTGAAGAAAAACACATCAAAGAAATGATGGTGCGACAAGAAATGGCTCAAGGTTGGAAGTGTTCCTGTGGTACTCCGTTATCAGCCTTCCCACTTGAGGAAGGTGTATGGAAACACGAAGGTCAACAAGAGATGGTTTTACCTACAGGTGAGAAGGAAATGGTTGAGCAGTGGCATGTTTTGATAACCTGTCCTACTTGTGATGCTAAGATACCTACTGACCCATATGATTACGGTCTACTAGCAGGTGATGAGTCAATGCTCGTTTACAATACTGGTAAGGTTACATACACTGCTGTCGACAGACCTGCTATCATTGATAGGGTTGACAATAAACTAGCGGAATCGATGATAATACTGGGCACATTTTGCCCGTTCAACGGTAACCTATTACCTCCTCATGTCAGAGGAGCGGTTGTCACTTTCAGAGAAACAAAAGAAACAGGTGAAGAAGAATGATGAATGAAAAGGAATATATTAAGAAGAGAATAAAAGAACTGAGAGCATGTTTAGATTATGAAGAGGCGCTTTATGCACTTGCTTATCAATGCTATCACAGAAATTATGTGGAGTGTTGAAGATGAGTATAGAAATAATACAACTAGGAGATGAGATAATGCGAGTGTTAGTCGTTGACAAAACCACTCCTAAACAAGCGTGTGAGAACTGCGGGAAACCTTGCTACAACCACGAACTACTAGCCAAGGAGGACACAGACTGGTGCATGAACTGTAACGATGAAGAGTACAGGAAGGGCTGGTCTGACAGAGACATTGGTGTCTGGTGCATAGAGCAGATGGCTAAGGGACTGGCTGTGGCAGTTGTCACAAGAGACATGGAAGAATAGATATGAACATATTTGTATTAGACGAAGACCCAGCACAAGCCGCTAGATACCTAGATGATGTTAGACTACCTAAGATGTGCGTAGAGTCAGCACAAATGATGGCCTCGGCCCTGCGTAGGCATGGTGCTACTGATGAAGAAATGCCTCTGACTAAGAAAGGAACGCCTTACATTGGTGGCTACAAACATCACCCATGCACAGTATGGGCTGGCGACAGTCGCTGTAATTTCGTATGGCTTGCTCTACATGCAATCGAACAATGCAAAGAATACACTCGAAGGTTCGGTAAAGAACACGCTTGTTCTGGTCCAATCAATCACATGGCTCGAATGTATAGTACTGTTAAGTTTGAAGAAGAATACATGACACCATTTGCACAGGCTATGCCAGACGAATACAAAGCCGATGATGATGTAGTCAAAGCCTACAGGTCTTACTACAAGTCTAAGGAATACAGCAAAGGTGGTGTTAGATACATCCGAGCCGATGTTCCTACTTGGTGGGAGGTGACAGCGTAGTGTCACACATCAAATCCATGAGCGACACCGCTAAGAAATATATCGACATCATCATGAGCGACGGTAAGGTTCGTAATGCTGGGCAGATACTTGATGAGTTATATGAAAGTAGAAAGCACAAGGCTAACAGATACATACCGACTAGAGGTGAATTGAAAGACTACATGCACAGGAACTATTCAAGTGAGGTTAGAAGGGAAAGACACCCGTTGTCGCTGTCTACTATGACTAGCAAAACAACAAAAGTCACATATTATTGGAGGGAAATGAATGAGAAAAATACACATAGTTGAATCAGCAGATGGAGAAACCGAATACGAAGTGTTCTGTAAAGAATGTCACCCAGACGGTGAGGTTTGCTGTGACAAATGCTTACACTACAATGGCTTCGAGATACCATGCAAAGCATGTATTGGTGAGGAAGAAGAATACGACAGCCTTTGTTCTGACTGTAAGGTAGAAGTAGATGGGTTAGCAGACGACAGATACTGGATAGCACATGGTGAGTTGTAATGGCAAGAGGATTCGAGCAAACAATACTCTGGCGAGTGCCATGCACTTCTGTCAGATGGCGAGGTAAGGCCGAGGTAGTCATGAGTGTGGCTGACCCGATTGGCAACAGCCCTGCTATGATTGACATCAGAACTAGAAGAACAATCGAACATCACAAAGGTGAGGGCTTTACGAGAGAGGGCGTAAGGCTGACACAGGAAGATGCAATGAGTCTAGCCAAAGCATTACTACATACCCTCGAAGAACTGAGGGAAACAGATGACATCAATAAGTGATATGATAAAGCAATTAGAAGTGAAGGCTTCTAAGTATGATGAATTGATTAG